>WNGG01007475.1_pt2 | contig 14200 bp, 13 predicted proteins | sample 5400661 | NCBI WGS metagenome assembly WNGG01 (sample SAMN13153372, study PRJNA577476) | soil metagenome | isolation source: 100 cm soil or saprolite under Garry oak tree replicate 1 | place: USA:California | collected 2016-06-15
ACGAAAACTGTCGGTGTGATGAATGTTCAAGGACTGTATGCGAACGGCACAACAGAGACCAGTCTCTTCTTCGAGGCGCAAAACGTTACCAATGCTCAAGCAAGCAGCTACGGAGGAACCAACACAACTCTGTTCCAGAGGGAATTCGCGGGATACGCTGGAGATGGGGTCTCTCATCACTACTCGATCGAGATAGATCTTCAATCCGGCCGAACGGTCTGGATTGTAGATGATGCGATAATTTTCTCGTTCAACCTGAGCTTCGTCCCAGACAACTTGGTGTTCGCCGTGTCAGGAACCGATCCTGGAAATTTTGCGGTTGCTATGCTCAAAGATCCAGTTGAGACAGCCGTTCTGTCGTCACAGACTATCGTTCTAACAACAACGCCGAGCAGTGGGGTTGTCGTGTATGGCCTGTCTGGCTCATCCTCGTTTCAGATTGTGAATGTTACAAGGACACTTGGACAGATTTCGTCGCTCCAGGACCAGATCAACCATCTCAATGATCAAGTGGGCAATCTGACCAGCGCGAATTCTCAGCTTCAGGCTCGGAACTCGCAATGGTGGTCCCAATGGTGGGCCTCCATCGTATGGGGTCTTCTGGGTGCTGGGGTCGGAGGCGTTTTCATCATGAAGGCCCCGGGTCTGAGGACTAGACGAAAGAGCACAGATGCTCTATCGAATGAAGATGGCTCGGCCTGTCCACAGTGCGGGGATCGAATGCCAGCCGGCGCGACGTTCTGCGGAGAATGTGGAACACAACTGAGAGTCACGGCATTGCCCTGCCCGCAGTGTGGTGGACAGATGCCTCCAGCGTCTGGCTACTGTGGCGAGTGTGGTACGGCGATCGAAACGGGGCCTCCCCCCGAACAGATTTCTCAAGCATCGACAATGGAAGGCCGGGATGAGAAAGACGGACCTTGGAGGTGAAAAATCTGCAACGAAAAACAGTCCTTATCGCGGTCTGCTTCTCGGTCTCGGTCGCCCTACTCGCTACTCAGACATACGCTTCTGGCTTCCTGCAAACAAAGACTACCAGCTCTAATCTGGTTACAGGTGCTCGAGGAAATGGCACCATCACCGTACAAGGCACGGGCCAGGTGCATATTCAACCGGACAGGGGTATAGTCACCATCGGAGTGGTTACGCAGGCTATTACGGCTTCGGCTGCCGTCCAGGATAATGCGAACACAATGAGCGCGGTGATCTCCGGGTTGAACGCTATGGGAATAGACAACAGCAATATTCAGACCGTATACTACTACATCTATCCACAATACTCGTGGAGTGCTTCTCCTCCAACAATAACGGGCTACCAGGTAACCAACGAGATACAGGTTACCGTCATCGCGTCAAGTCAGACGGTAGACCAGCTCGGAGCGAAGGTTGGTCAGGCGATCGATACGGCGGCTGCTAAGGGAGCGAACCAGGTCTACGGTGTCCAGTTCACAGCCTCTGACAGCGCGGTCGACCAGGCTAAGCAAACAGCCCTTGAGAACGCCACAAAAGACGCGTCAACACGTGCCCACATTATTGCTACAGCTCTACGTGTAACTATTACAGGCGTGGTCTCTATTACAGACACACCCAGCTACTATCCATACCCGATACTCTATGGTGGAGTGTCGATAGCATCCGCAAATACGACTCCGATAGTTCCACCTCAGTCCTTGACCTTCACGGACACAGTTCAGGCGGTCTTCGCCATCGGCTGAGCAGTCAGCGCTTCCTACCCCGCCTTGCAAGGGCTTAGCCCCCTGCAAACCTCCCATTTTTTAGGTCCGCCTACTCTTTCCATGGTGGCAGCAATTCTGGTATCTAATCTTGGCCGGTATCGGAGCCTAATGATATAGGCGGTATTCATCAAGCGTGCTCGGCAGGCATTTGAATCGAATTTGGAAAAGAGAGGAGGGAGTTTGGAAATCCGCGGTATACATTGGTCCTCATAATCTGTGGTCTCCCCCGGGCTACCATACGTTAGCCACCACTTCATACCCGGGAGTCGTGGTTGGCGGCTCTCGTGCCGCTGAGCACGTTTTGGGGTAGTGGCCGTGGGCTCTGATAATCTCTTTGAGGGCGTCTATTTGTGTCAAAAAGTAGGACCCAAAATAGAACATTCGGAAAAGAAGGAAAGCGTGAGGGTTCTCACCGCATGGGAGGGACGACTCAACCGTCACGCGGTGATTAGTGGTACGAATCTTTTCAGTTTGGCGACGCCGGGTGTTCTTTCAATTCTGTCTACAATCCTGGCCGATACTTCGGGGTTGTGAAGACCCGACTTCTCCAGATACTCGCTCACAGAATCAAAGACGACTGGATGAACCTTTACCCCACCTTCGTAGGTGATTATGTCTTCTAGTCTTCCTTCGATGTTGCCGATTCGGCGCAGATTTGAACCGCACGCACACGCTTCGTCGGTAAGAAACGTGACCTGATCTGTAATCTCGTAGCGAATCAGAGGTAATGTGCGGTTGAAGAGGTTGGTGAGGTATATCTTGGCTGATCGCGTACCAGGAGAAACAGGGTTCCCATTTTCATCTACAGGCTCGACGATCTGCAAATCCTCGTTGAGGTGCATACCTTCTCCCTCACCGCAAGACCATGACAGACACCCGCCTTCTGAAGTAATCCAAAAGTTGGTCACTGGTAGGCCCCATGTGTCGTGTACGGTGTTCCGTGTGTGAGGCAACAGGCAACAGGGGTTCAGCGCCGGAAGAGATCCTCTTGGGCGTGATGTGCAACCTTCCAGCCTTTGCCTCTAAGGCGAGCTGGTATAGTATCGAGGGGTAGGCGGATAGGTTGTCGGGCTGAGCCGAGTTCAAACCGTCTACGATTTCTCGGATCGGAAGAGTGGCTGGATATCCCTGGTCTATGAACGCGTAACCAAGGGAGCTCGCCATCGCGTAGGACATATGGGATGCGATGTCGGCAAACACCGTCACGCTTCCGGCTTTAGATTGCGGCTTTCTAGCCTTCTTCTTTTTCGTTCTCGAGTTCACAAAAATCCGTCCTATCGGACGGAATGACAAGAGGCGCCATAGAAACGGATTCACAGGAAGGAGAACATGCCTGAGTGAGAGAGTGCATGTGGCCCACCCATCCCAATCGTATACGTAGACACCTCTGAAGCCACTGGTTCCACCAGAGGCGATGACGTGATAATTATCGAGAAGATATCGGTCTTCTCTTAGACTTGAGACATGCGCATTGACCTTTTGCAGTGTGAGGCGTTTGTCGGTGACTATCTGGTCAAAGTTGGCCATCAAGTCAGCCTTCGTCATCACCGGTAGCTTGCTGAGGTCTGCTTCTGTAATAGTGTCGGCGTCGACATTCTTTAGACGCGCATGATGCCATGCAGACTTCTCCTTCGCAACATGGACCAAAGAACGAAGGCGCTGCTGTCGCTCCTCTCTGATGCGTTCCACAGGCCAGTTGACATGTCGTATGCTCCCGGGGATTCGCGCGAGCAAATCCAAGATGTGTCGGCATCGTAGCGCTTCATAGCTCGACCCGTCCGCGGTAGGCCGAGGGCTGACTGTCACATCTTCCTGGGCCTTCAGCAATTCAAGACGCAACCGGGATTCTTTCGAGTCCTCGAGTCGAGGTATCACAGTCCCCTTTAGTGTTCTCAGCTTGAGCCCGCAACTTCCTCATCATTCCGCGTCCTCCACTCGCATTTAATATGAACCGTTCGGATCTTTTACCGGCCCCCCGGGTCATTTACATAGACCCTCTACCGATCACACGGATGCCGTGCTTGGAATACGCTTCTTCTGCGTATTTCTCCATGAGACGATACTGAGCAGAGGACACTTTTGGGGCGAGTTTAGAAAAGGAAGGGGGAGTTTCGAAATCCGCAGTATGAAGTCGTCAAGCGTGACGGGTCTTCCCGGGCTATCAGTGGAAACCCTGCTTTGCTGGAAAGAGGGACGCTATGGTTTATCCTGATGTTTCGAGTCGCTTTCGCACTACCAGATACCAGTCAGCGTCGCGATAGGCGGTGAAGCCATTCTTGAGGTACATTGACAACGGGCCTGGAAAATTGTAAGCAGCAGACTCTGGCTTCTTGACCGGATAAGCCTCAGCGAACTCTAACCCTTTCTTGGAAAACTTCTTGCATGCAGCGTTCAATAGGTGGGATGCGACTCCTTGGTTGCGATGCGAAGAAGCTATGACGAAGCAGACTATTGAACCGACTTTCTCAAACTTATCGGGACCCGGGCTCATCAGCCACTGGACTCCAGGGTAGCTGCTGCGAGGAGCCGCGTTACACCAGCCAACGGCCTTTCCATCATCGTAGGCGAGGAATCCGTGCATCCTATCCTCCTCGACGAGGCTCGAGGCCTCACGACGACTCTCGGCCTTTCCCTTGTTGTTTGTGAAGTGATAGGCTGAGCAGTAACAGTCAGACCAGTCAGGATTGTCCGCGAATGCAACACTGTCGAAGAACCTTAGGAAGTCATCTCTCAAAGACGGCGTGAGTTCCTTGACGACGAGCTCTTTCATCGGAGATCGTCATAGCGTGCTCTTCGATATCTGCTTTCCTTCGCCATTCCTAGCGCCTGCTATGTCCTTATTTGATAGGATGAGATAATTTCAGGTTCAGAGAATGGGGTCCGGAGTAGGGAAGGATGAAGAGAGCCGTATTCCTAGCGAGCCTTCCCTTCTTAGTTCTCGCGTTAATAATCCTACCAGTTTCTATCGCGTTGCCTCCTCCCATGATCACCACGATTTTCAACGACGAGCGTAACATATCACATAGCAACGAGGCTAACCGTTACTATTACATCCATTACTCAGTGCAGCTCTCAGCGTATCAAAGAGCGGAATTCCGATTTTCTTCGAGTCAACCGCTAGACTTCTACTTGCTCGATCGAGGGAATTTTGACTCATATATTAATAACCAGACAAATGTTGTAACCATAACCGCCTCTCTAGGCGAACTGCAAGCCATCAACAGCTTCACGCCTACACAGGCCGATACCTACGTCTTCATGCTATTGAATTCTGGTTCGCAGGACGCCACTGTTGACGTAAGCATTAGGCGTTCCTTCACCGAACTTGGATACATAGGGCTGGGAATAGCCGCCGCAGGGGCGATTCTCATGACGCTCGGGCTGGTCCTCAAGCCGAGAGCTGTAGAAATACCCTCTAAGGTCTTAGAGATGATCAAGATGCATGGACGAATTCGAATCAGCGAACTCGCCTTGAGGTTCTCGACCTCCGAGACCGATATCGAGTTGGCTCTTTTGAAGATCCGAAGAACGAATGAACCTATCTTCTTCGACGGATCAACACGTGAGGTATCGTATCTCCCCCGACCCCCTCCTCCTGAGACTCCATCCCCCCCGGTCTCGCGAGAAGAGCGGCAGTCCTAGAGAAACGCGGGTCCGCTATAGCAATCGATATTCCGGAGCAATGGCGTGTAAATGTTGTGATTACGAGTGCTGCTCGCAAAAAGCCCTATAATCCCCGACTTCTCCGAGAATTCGGAGTTGCTCCAAATGAGTGAGCACGACACGACCGAAGAAGAAAACCTTCGCATTGTGAAGTCTGCAATTGAAGCGCACAACGCCCACGATGTTAGTCACGCGGCCGCCTATGAGGCGGAGTCAATCGTGCATTACTCCCCCGCTCATCCAAAGGGCGTTAAGGGTCGAGAGTCTGTAATATCCTCAATGACCGCCGATTTCGTGGCCTTCGCTGACATTCAATTCAAGGTCGACCGAATGATCGGCGAAGGCGATTCGGTCAGCGTCCATGGAGTCCTGACCGGAATCAATACTGGACCCTTCCTGACCGAAAAGAGCAGAACTGTGAAGGCTTCCAACAAGCAAATTCAGATTCCGCAAGCATACTTTTACAAATTGAATGGCGGAAAGATTGTCGAAACTCACGAGTTCTGGGACACACGCCGCTTGATGGCCCAGCTCGGTTTCCTTAGAAAGAACGTGTTTAGGGCCTTCTTCATCGTCGCTTTCGGATTGATCCTGATAGTCGCCAATGCTTTGATCTTCTACAGATCTGATGTATTGCTTCAGCTCCCAGGTCTCTTGGCCGGAATTGTAGAGATAGTTTTAGGCACCCGTTGGCTCGGGAAGTCGCTTCTAGTTCTCAGCAGAACCGAGTGAGATCCCTCAACGATGCTTCCTAGGGTTCGCAGAACGCCTTACTTCTTGCCTCCTCGGGGACCAAAGGGAGCGAAGAAAGAACTCACGCTTAGGAGCGACAATTCTCAATCAAGATTAGTCTTATTCTGAAACGAAAGGTCTCCAGCCCGGAAATGCGTTCTAGGTTCCTAAGTCGAATTATCTGCCTTGGACCCGGACACGTAGCTGTGGGGTAATCTTTCGCCCATCCGGTTCCGCGAGACTCTTCCGGGGTTGCGTGTCTTTCGAATTACAAATTTCGCGTCCCTAGCCGGTCTCTGGGTCATCATAAGTGGGTGAAGAGGTCTTGCATTTCCGAAGGTCATTGGGGTCATTTTCAATCGACTAGCCTTGGTCTTTCTTGAGCGTCGTCGGCCTTGGAGGAAAAGCGTTGTTAGTAGTCCAGTCAGCCCGGCTATTGCAATCTCGATTTGAAGGTTCGAAAGGCTGAGTTTGATCCCGTCTTTGACGTAGCCTTGGAGTGAAGCGGAGAGGAGGGGCTTGAGAAGAGTCCAACTAGAAAATAACATTGCTGAAACAAAGATTGTGAGCAGCAACCCTTTCACAACTGACGGCATTCTGGCCGGTCGAGTAGCGCCTGGATCAATTTCCGCCATTTCAGTTCAGCTATTGAAAAACAGGGATTGGAGATATTGGTGATTCGTAACCAGGCGTGGGACGGGCCAAGTATCAAAGACGTGCCGTCTTTGCGACGGTTCGACCTTTCGGTGGGTGGAGGTTGGTCTATGAAGACTGGGCTCGCGACTATGCGGTTTTCAATCTTTCCCGGTAATGTTCACGTAGCTTCACGATCTTCGGGGCAATTACGACCTGACAGTAGGGCTGCCGCGCGTTATTCTTGAAATATTCCTGATGATAATCTTCCGCCTTGTAGAATGCCTCGAAGGGCACGACCTCTGTTACGATTGGCTTCTTCCAGAGCTTCGCAGAGTTCGTTTCCTTGATGACCTCCTTCGCCACTGCCTCTTGTTCGGGGTTGTGGTAGAAGATTGCCGATCTGTACTGCGTTCCGACATCTGCCCCTTGGCGGTTAAGCGTAGTCGGATCATGCGTGGTGAAGAAGATCTGTAGGATGTCCTTGAAAGAGATCTGTTTGGGATTGAAGGTTATCTGTATCGACTCAGCGTGTCCAGTGGATCCTGTACAGACGTCCTCGTAGGATGGGTTCGGAACCTTGCCGCCGGAATAGCCTGATTCGACCTTCTCGACTCCTTTCAGTTGATCGAAGATGGCTTCCGTACACCAGAAGCATCCTCCACCAAGGGTTGCTACTTCTCGATCTCTGCGAGAAGCTTGTTGTGACTCCATAATCGAATCCTCTCTCTAGTTCTTTCTCGTCCAAGCTGGCTCTGAAACTGGAAAGGTTCGCCCAGAGCTCTGTCTTTCGATCATCCAGTTCGGATATTGGACCCGGTGTCTCGTAAGCTCGTCTAGTTTTCCAATCTGGTCGCTGGAGAGATTGACGTCGAGTGCGCTGAGATTCTCTTCGAACTGTTCCATCGTCTTCGCTCCTACAAGTACGATGTGTCCCTTCGACAGTAACCAGGAAAGCGCTACCTGCGCTGGAGTCGCGCCCTGCTCCTTGCCAACTTGCTTGACCCGGTCGACAATATCGAAGCCTGTTTTCTCGTCGAAGAATGGGAAGAATAGTCCTCGATTGCCCGCTCTGGTTCCAGGAGGTTTGGAGTCTTTGGAGTATTTGCCGCTCAGCACGCCGCCGTGGAGGGGGCTCCAGACCAATAGACTCATCTTGCTGTAATTGAGAAATGGAAGAATCTCATGCTCTACGTCCCGGTTCAGAAGGCTATAGTTCATCTGAGCCGTTTGATATCTGGAGAAGCCTCGTTCTTCCGCTCTTGCTTGAACGGTGGCCATTTGCCACGCGGTAAAGTTCGAAATACCGGGATAGTTTACGAGTCCTTCTTCGACCAGATCCTGCATTGCCTCGATCGATTCATCGAGTGGGACGTGGGCGTCCCAGGAATGGAACTGGTACAGGTCAACCCATTTGGTGCCGAGGCGTTCGAGACTTTGCCGGACGGCTTGGCGAATGTGATGTCTTGAGAGGCCGATCTCGTTGATCCCTGGTCCGCTTTTGCCTCTGACCTTGGTTGCGATTAGGACTCGGTCTCGGTATGGTCGGAGAGCTTTTCCGAGTGTCTTCTCGGATTCGCCTTCATCATAGACGTCCGCGGTGTCGAAGAAGTTGATTCCGGCGTCGATGGCGCGAGAGACCATCTTGTCCACTGTGTCCTGGCCGAGTCCTCCCAGCTTCCACGCATCTTTGGTTCCGAATGTCATGGCACCGAGGGCGAGAACTGAGACGTCTACCCCGGTGTTTCCCAGGGGAGTGTACTTCATCTCGGCCATGATTGATCTAGGTGTGAAACGTTACTTAAACGTGCAAAACGGGACGCCAGAGGGGATCTATGCAGGAGTTTCCATCAGAGCTGCAGTGGTTTAGCTGACGGGATGGGTATCAAGGAGAGGGTAGCTGTTCATGCTGACACGGGCCCATAAGGCAAGGAATGAGGCTGCAAAGAGACCCGTTCCTAAGGCTCCGAGAGAAAGGATGCTCCTCTGAATGATAGTAGGGTAGTATGGGAAGAGTCGCAGATTCTGGGAATCGAACGCGATGGCAACGGCGAGTCCAACAACAGCGCCCAGCCACAACAAGATCTTTCCCTTCGGAGATTGAACACTGTAGGTTAGCAATACCGTTCCGATGGCCCCGACTGCAGTTTCGGCTATGCTGAGAATTGTAGTTGAAACGTACCACGGTATCCCTCCCGCAAAAACTAGCGGGAGGATGTAGGGAGTGAGGACAAAATCAAAGATTGTCGTAGCTGCCACTATCAGGAAGCCGAATAATGACTGCTGGGAGTGTACTGGTCCGAAGGGCTTGCGGCCGCTGACTATTAGCAATCCGCCTATCGAGAATAGTGTGGTCAGTAGAATTATGATTGCCGAATCGATCTCGTAGGTGAATATCGGGCTGATGAGGTAGGGTCCCGAGAAGGCATGAAGCGGTTGGATGATAGTGGAGCCTATCAGGCTAGCAGTCAAGAATAGGAGGCCGATTTCCGTTCGAAAACGTGCAGGGGTCCTCGGCAGGCCGCTCGCAAGAGCTAATGTGGTGTCGGATTGGTTCGTTGACAATCCGGACAGAGAGACCTTGTCATGACTGAAGAAATTAACATTGTGGATCAAAACGCAGCTCTCAAAAGTCATTCGTGTTCTGTAACAACATAATCCGCGATTCTTTCTCGAGCCCCTGGGTGGTCATGTTTTTTCGGGCTTTCTTCTATCGTGAATTTCTACGGGTTTCTCTGGATACAGTGGGCTGTCGTGTTGACGCTCCACTGTACGTTACCTATTTTAGTCAAATACCTCTAATACTCGCTACCCGATTTACGCAAAAAAGTAGGTCAACCAACGCAACCATGTCCCGAATCGACGAAAACCTCCATCGAATACTCAAAGACCACGGGCTAACAGAATACGAGATCAAAACCTACCTCAAACTCGTATTCGACGGACCCGCAACCCCCTTCGAAATCAGCGAGAGCGTCCAAATCCCCTACGCGCGAGTCTACGGAACACTCGAAGGCCTAGAGAAGAGAAAGTGGATCAGAGCTAGACCAGGCAGACCGGTAGTTTACGAAGCGAATCCCCCGAGGTCCGTGGCAGAACTAGAGCTCGAACAGAAACAATCGGAAATGGTCGCTTTCACGAACCTGATGAAACAAGATCTCCAAGCCATCTACGAACGGCGCGAAGTGGTGAAGAACATTAGCCTCTGGGTAATTCATGGAGGGGATAAGATCTCGGACAAGATTGGAGAGATCGTTTCTACCGCGAAAACCAGGGCCTACCTCCAATTCGCAACTCTGATCCCGAAGGACGTGGAGGATCTTCGGTCGCCCTTGAAAGCAGCCCGGGAGAGAGGGGTATCGGTAAAAATCCTGTCGTTCGTTAATCCCCGTTTTGTCGATCAAAAGAGCTTGTCATTGCTCTCCGATGAGGCCGAAGTTGGAGTGATACAGGAGCCAAACGAAGAGTCTCCCAAACCCTACAATGTCTGCGCAGTTGACGGGCGAGATACCGTCCTCACGTATCTCTGGAACCTCGAAACTCCCAACGAACCGGGGTCGCGAATTGCTTTTCGATTAACAGATGAAGAGTTTGCTGGAGTTATGGATAGGTATTTCGAATATTATTGGCTGAAGGCCCGTAGGATTTGAACACCTAGGGTCATCGGGAACTAGGCGTGGTGTGCTGTGCTAGAAGGAATGGTTGGAAGTGATCTAGTTCGTTGGGGAGGGAGGCCTTTGTGGACCCGCGGGTCCTTGTCCTGGTCCTGGCTGTCGTGCGTCCAGTTGCGCCATTAGCATCATGAGTTTCCGAGTCTCGTCCAATCGCCTGAGCATGCTTTGCATCTCGTTCTTGTAATAGTCCCTCTGTGAAGTGTACTCTTGCTCGGTCAGTTCACCTGAACTGTACTTGCCTTGCAACGCAAGATAACCTGTCAGTGTGGTTCCACCAAGCTGTTCGCGAAGGTTCGACAAGCTCTTCCCGACTATGTCGTTGAGCTGGGCCGCTCGCTCGCCTAGAGCTCTGCTCACTTTCGCTATCTCTTCCTTGATCATTGCGGTTCGTTGTCGGAAGCCGTTGAGCTCCACGACTACTTTCTCTATCCCTATTTCACTCATGACAAGTCACCGTGACTAGTAACGACAAGCTTGGAGACGGGCCACATAGCCGCACCGTAACCAAAGACGACTAGGAAAAGTGACCAGTCAAGCGTAGATCTCTATGACAATAAGCGTATCTTCAGAAGGGCACGTCTCAACAGAGAGCGATAGATTCGTTGATTCCCGTGGGAAGGAAACGGAACTGGTCCAGCGTTCAATGTCCGAGACCGAAACCCGGATTCCCTTAACGCGATAATCACTGGATCGAAAATCGAGGATTTCACGACAAAGATGTGTAGCGGATCAGCCTCGATCACATCGTTTACCAGCCGAGGTATTTGTCGCCGAACAGCCCCTCTTCTCTGCTTTGGTTGCAGCTTGTCAACTGGAAACTCACACGTGTCTAATAGATAGAGACCCATCGATTGAAAGCGTCTCAGCATCGACCGCTTGTCAACACCTTTGCGCATTGGTTCGTTTTTGGGCCACAAATCGAGAGCCTTCATCGTCTCGCGAAAGAGGTGGTCTTTACCGATTGTCCTTGGAAAATAGAAGAATCCTCCCGAGGAGGGTGGAGATTCAGCGATCAACAGTAGCCTTACCTTGCGAGGTCGATATTTCCGCCTGGCGCGACTAAAATTTGTCGCGTAGGGTTTCGTCTCACGAGTGAATGGCGCCGGGTTCAATCCTCGTTGAACAGTACGACCCAGCTCTTCTATCTAAGAAAATCTTTGCAGACGACAGTCTTAAAGGTCCCAGAGCCGAATGAGAAAAAAGCAAGGGCTGGATGCGAGGACCGATTGTCTACTTTTCACGGTTTGAAGGAGGGTGACGAGGCCGAAATAGAAATCACTCAGACGTCGAGGGATGGCCGAGGGTTGGGTCGTCTCAATGGTCTGCTCGTCTTCGTCAGCGGTGCATCTCCCGGCGAGAAGGTGAAAGTACGGATCCTAAAGCTCGGCGTAAGACACGCAGAAGCCGAGGTTATCAATAGTCAGAGAATGGCCACTGCAAGCGCGAGGGCGTAGAAGAAGATAGTGGCGAGTGAGTTTACAAGATACCATTTCGGCAGCCAGTGTTTTTTCACATAGTATCCTCCTCCCCATGAAGTCCAGTCCTGCGGTCCCGGCCATGCGCCTGCGAAGTGATACCATGAGATGTCCTCTCCCAGTGGGAGGAAAGCCCAGAGTCCGAAGGCTATCAAGACTCCAACCCATGAGGGGTCATAGATGAGGACCGCGAGTGGAAGAGCGGAGAACAGCCCGAGCATGATAATGTGATAGTTGGAAAAATGATTGAAGAACCGAAGGACGAGGTGTTCTGCAGGAGGAATGTAGCCGTGCTCGATGAATCCGTAGAGGTACGCGAAAATTATGCCTAGGACGACTATGAGGCCGGCTCTGACAATATCGATTAGCAAAGGGTTTCCTCCTAGAGTATCGATCGGGAATCGTCGCGATTCAGCGACGCGATTCTTCGAACTTGGTTAAACCCTTTCCGCTGCCCTGAAAGGATTCTTGCTCTACAACAGTTAAATCGAAACCGGGTTGACCTCGTTCTTCAATGAAGCCGAAGCTTGAGGGAATCTGGACCCCTATTCCCACCCCCTTGACAAAGCAGGGAAGAGTCGACACAGATGCGGCTAGAAGACTTGTTGATTTTCACATCGAGGCTGGGATAGACGGTCTCCTGCCTTTGGGTACATCCGGAGAATTCGCCCTTCTTCAAAGAGAAGAACGCAAGGTTCTAGTCGACACGGTAGTTGACCAAGCGGACAATAGGGTCCCGGTTGTGGCGGGAGTATCGGATCCGTCCATCGAAAACGTTGTTCAATTATCATCAGACGCGAAGGAGGCAGGCGCTGATGGCGTCATAGCCACGCCGCCGTACTACTTCACTACAACCGATGAAGGACACTATCATCACTTCAAGACAATATCCGAAACCATCGATCTCCCTCTTTTGATCTATAACATCCCTGAATGGACCCATTCCTTCGTCACTCCAGAGACTGTTCAGCGTCTAGTTGACGAAAAACTTGTTGTAGGAATGAAATATACCGAGTACAACTTTCTGAATCTTATCCGTTTCCTAAAGGCGAGTCGAGACAAAATATCGATCTTCGCCGGCTCAGATGCAATGGCGTACTCCAACTTGGAGTTTGGTGGAGCTGGAGCTATAATCGGCTCGGCAAACGTGGCCCCCAGAGTCGCGAGCAAGATATTCGATGACTACAAGAAAGGCAACCTCAGCGGCGCAAGAGAGTCCCAGGAAAGACTTCTGCCAGTAATCACGGCTCTGGGGATTGGAAAATATCCGGCGGCGTTGAAAGAGGCCATGAGTCTAATCGGAGTACCGGTTGGACCCTTGAAAGAGCCGCTTCAGGCGTTGTCCACCGCCGAGAAGAGGATCGTAGCCGGGCTACTAAAGAGCGGCGGGTTTCTCAGCTAGAGAAGACAAACGAGGGCTCACGATAACTTCAGAGTCGAGCCCATGAAGAGCGCATCGCTCCCGAGTTCCTCTTCGATCCTGAGCAGCTCGTTGTATTTGGCGGTCCTCTCACCTCTCGCTGGCGCGCCTGTTTTGATGAAGAGACTTTCTTGAGATGTTGCGAGATGGGAGATGAATGTGTCCTCGGTTTCCCCTGACCTATGGGAAACGACAATGTCCAGACCCGCCTCTTTGGTCATCTTGATGGCGTCGAGTGTCTCAGTCACTGTTCCTATCTGGTTGAGTTTGATCAGAATTGCATTTGTCGCCTTCTTCCGAATTCCGATCTTGATCCTCTCAGGGTTTGTAACGTAGAGGTCATCCCCGATAATCTTGATTCGGTTTCCAAGCTTCCGAGTGATCTGGGCAAAGTTGTCGAAGTCGTCTTCATCAAATGGATCCTCCAGGGTCCTTATCGGGTATGTCCGGACCAGTTCCTCATAGTAATCCTCCAGCTCACCGCCGTTGAGTTTCTTCCCGTCGATTTGGTAGGTGGAGTCTTTGTTGTTGTAGAAGCTAGATGATGCCGCGTCGATGCCTATGTGAACTGTTGACTCGTCATAGCCCGCATCGGATATTGCTCGAAGAATCGCCTCCAATGCGTCGCCTGTCATTTCCAATGGTGGAGCGTAGCCTCCTTCATCTCCCACGTTGATCGCGCTGGGACCATACTTGGCCTTGAGCACAGAGCCCAAAGAATGGTATATTTCATCGCCGATTCTGATAGCCTCAGAGCAACTCGAAGCTCCGACAGGTTCTATCTGGAATTCTTGGACGGCAAGCTTGTTGCCTGCGTGTTTTCCCCCGTTTATCACATTCATCATCGGCACAGGGAGCTTGTAGCTG
>WNGG01005429.1_pt1 | contig 14196 bp, 17 predicted proteins | sample 5400661 | NCBI WGS metagenome assembly WNGG01 (sample SAMN13153372, study PRJNA577476) | soil metagenome | isolation source: 100 cm soil or saprolite under Garry oak tree replicate 1 | place: USA:California | collected 2016-06-15
GCTCCTGCGCACACTCGGCATTGAGCTGACGGAGATCGGCGAGCGGCACGCGGTGATGGAAGTGGTGGTCGAGGAGCGGCACGGCAACTACTTCGGCGGTGCCCACGGCGGGTTGATTGCTACCCTGGTGGACACGGTCTGCTTCTTTCCCCGGCCGATCCTGCCGTCCGGCCGGCTGGCGACCACCACCAACCTGAACGTCAACTACCTCCGTCCCGCCCAGGTGGGAGCCCGGCTGATTGCCCGGTGCGAGCTTCTCCACTTAGGGAAGAGCATCGCCAGTCTCACCGTCCAGGTCGCTGACGGCGCCGGGCGCCTGATAGCCCACGGCAGCGTCACCCTGATGATCCTCCAGGAGCCGGAAGGGGGCAACCGCTCCAAACCGCTTGAGCAATAGCCGCTTGTGTCAGTCATGGCTGATGGAGCGGTATTTTTATTTCGTGGTGAAGGGAAGATGACGGCTTTTCGGGGCTAAATGGAGATTTGTCCACGTCAAGACTCCTCTGCCTTTACTACGCTTTCACTACTAATGACTAATGGGAAAAATAACCAATGAAAAACAAAGAAGAAACGTCTAGCAGTATTACATCCCCTGCAGGCCTGATCCAAGCTGCAAGGCAAGCACACCCGGCGTTTAAGTTTGCAACCGCCGTTGGAGGTATAGCAGCCCTTGTGGCAGTCGTATCCAACTTCGGCTTATCGCCAGCCGCGTTGGTGTTCGGGGTTATCCTTTTTTTTGGACTGATGTTTTTGTTCGTCGTTTTCGCGCGAGCAACAAGCTTGTCGAAGACTGCTCTCTCTTTACCTGCTCAAGTATTAATCTGGGCATTTGTGGTGCTTGCCGTCGCGACTGTCGCCCTTCTATTCTGGTCCACGTTTTTCAACACACCTATTCCGCTCCGAGACAAGGTTCTACAGATTCAATCTTTCTCGCACGTCTCCCTCCGCGTCTATCCGAAACCCCTCGAAGCAGTAGGAGAGGTTGCGAGCCTCCTAAGAGCTTCCAAGAAGGGAACTAAGATTACTTTTCTCGGGATTCACTTCGCGATCACTACCAACTATTTAGATGACGAATTACTCAAAGCTCTGAACAGAGGCGTAGCTATGCGTTTTCTCGTCCTTGCACCATCTAAAGAGCTGATTGCCCAATATAGCGCCGAATATGGCCAAACCGAGTCTAAAATCCAAGAAGAGGTCGCCACAGGCCTTGCAAACATCGAGAAGCTTCAGGGCATGTTTCACGCCAGTTCCAACGGAGGAGTCTTGGAAGTCCGCCTGTTAGAGTTCATTCCCGCACAACGTATTTATTGGTTCGATTACGGCGCATCGGGGTCTGAAGCTGTCGTTGTTCAATACGCTATGGGCGTCCGTTCCAGCGACTCACCCGCATTAAAATTTGCGGGGGATACTCCTTTGGGACAGCATTATGAGGCATCTATGCGCTGGCACTGGGAGCATGGCGTCCCGATCAGTCAATGGAAACAAACAAAGGGGGAATAAAGGGGGTATTGGGGTCAGGTTTTAGACCTGACCCTTTTGTTCCTGTTCGGGGGGCTGGGAAGAAATCAAACGCACATCTGCGTACAGTTAATACGCGGTTATTAATGCCCGCACGGAAACAACGTCAGCTTCTGAAAAGAATCGGGTTTAGTGGGCTCAAAGATGCCATTGGTATTGTCCGTGATCTCAATACCGGACCAGGTTACGTCTGCCAATGCATAGTGGCCACCAGCACATATAGACACCTTTGAGGGGGGGGCCGGTGAGAGCGTGAGTGTTGCGGACACTTTGCCATCGGGACCACTTTCGATCGTGACTTGGGAATTGCTTCGGCCCTGCCCCTCGATGCTGGGCCCCTGGCAAGTCCCGCTAGCGTCCACGCAAACCCAGTTAGACGTGGACGTGGCGCTGGCCGTATAATCGATTGGAGTGTTTTGGCCCAGCCCGGCCTCGATGAATGCGACTTTCACGTCACCGGTCTTCACAATTTTTGTGGCGGTGGCCTTGATAAAGTGAGGGCTAGCGGCCCAGACACTCACTGCGCTGAGCATAGTTACCACGCTTACTGCGAGAACAAAGGCCAGAATTCTTTTCGCTGATTTTTGCATCGATAAACAGTTCACGGTTGTATCCTCCAGTTCGTTTTGAATTCCGTCTTGAAACTGACGTACGTGTGATTTTCGAATCGGTTGTTCAGAACTGCCCGGACCTTTTCATGCAAGCTTTTTTTACGTTTGAACCGCCTCCGCCCCCTTTCCCCTCGGTTCGCCCGAGGTTTGCGAAAATACCCGAGGAGCTTCCTTCGGCAGCGGCAGCCTGTTGAGACAGCCACAACTCGGTGCTTTGTAATAAAGCTAGCACTGAAAATGTAACTGTCAAGAAAAGCGACTGAAATCGTTCGTGTATAATTGCAAAGAATGAGGGGTCTGAATGGCGCTAGTTTAAGGGAGTGATGGGGTCAGGACTTGATAACTTGATTTCCCCAACAACCTAACGCTCATCGCTCCCGAATTTCAAACTTTCAAGACCCCACTGCCCCTCGGCTAGACCGTCCTAGAATCGGCCGTCAGCCTTGCTTTGGACGAAACATGAAACCTAGTGCTTGCATTGGTCGTTATATTGGTCTATATTTTGACTATTAGGAGATTCCATCAGGAGGTAAACAATGAGAGCTATTTCAATCAGTAATGACATTGTCCCAATTGCAGAATTTAAAACCAATATTTCCAAATGGTTCAAAACGCTTCAGACATCCGGACATCCACTTATCATTACCCAAAACAGCAAACCGGCTGGTGTACTGCTATCAGCTTCTGATTACGACGAATTGGTGTACCGGAAATCTTTTCTTGATTCTGTTGAGAAGGGGATTGCGGACGTTGAAAGTGGGCGTACCCAAACGACTGACGAACTACGAAAAGCTCTTCATGCCCGAAGAAATGCGGGTAATCCATGATCGTAACATGGTCACAGCAAGCTGGCGAAAATCTGGTTGATTTAGAGGAGTTCATAGCTCGTGATAGCCTGAAACGCGCTGCCCGGTTTGTTGATGCCCTTATTGACCACGCTGAAGATATTTTGGCTGACAATCCGAGAAGCGGAAGGACTGTGCCAGAAATAGGTAATCCTGACATCCGAGAGCTTATTTACCGAGGATATCGCATTGTCTACCGATTGAATGGTGATCGCATTGAAATACTTACTGTTTTTGAAGGGCATCGGCTATTGCGACTGAATGAATCTGTCGATTAGGAAATGATGAGTGCAGACACAAAAAAAGAGAGGCTATTTTTCAGAAAAGAATTTGGGAAATAGCCTTTCACAGTTCTCAAAACTAAGGATATACCCAACCAATCGGCGACAGACGTCTCCGCTTCGCTCCGCAGGTTATCCGCAATGCCGTTAAGGTCGGTCAAAAGTGTCAGGGCAACACATTTCACGCTGTCAATTTCAGCCGGCTGAAATGTCGGCAAGAACCGGAGCCATCATGGAACCTGTCATTCTCGAAGAAATAAAGGACTCGGCCATCCGCATCGCCATCAGGCTTGCCCTCGGCGAATACATCCTCAGGGGGCCGCAGGAAAACGTCATGGAACTGGAATCGCGGGTCGCCTGGGCAACAGTGATCGCGGAACTGGAGAAGGAAGGCTATGCCCTGGTATCCCCCGAGGCGTACGCAACGACCAACAACCTGGCCCCATCGGCAGTTGCCGACATGATTGAACAGGACGGCATCCTGTTTGCCCTTGTCTACGTGGCGGGCGATGAAACGTTTACCGCTGTTCCCCTGGCCGATCGCGAGAAACGCGAACCGCTCGGATCGGTCCCCCGATGAAGGACTTGGAATAAAGGGTCGGGAACACACCTATGAAACGAACCTATCAAATCCTCCTCATCTCCGCCATTGCCATCAGCATCGCCATCGTTGCCGCCGTCTGCCTGCATTCCCTGGATGAGATCCATTACCTCAAGTCCTTCTACCCCAGGCAATTCACCGTGCAGGAAGCCTTTTATGCCTCTGCCGTGGAACTGATCAAGGTCCTGATCATCAGCCTGCCGTTTTTCCTGATTACTGCCGCTGCCCTGTATCTGTTGCGTCATTTTAGAAAAGAGCAATAACAGGTCTGACAATAGGCACAATAAGGTGCCCAGGCGAAATTCCCTTCACTAAACAACCCTTGACAGTGCATACTATTGTGCATACAATACAATTATGAAGATTACCTGGGATTCGGACAAGGCAGCGGCAAACCCGAAGAGCCACGATGGCGTGACTTTTGAGGAGGCCCAGCACGTCCTTCTCGATCCTTTCGCGCTGACGCGCGAAGACAATGATGCTCAGAGTGAGCAACGGTTTGTTACGTTGGGCATGGGAAGTAAGGGGCGAATTTTGGTGGTGGTCTATACCTATCGAAAAGAAACAATGCGGCTCATTTCCGCCTGGAAAGCCAATGAGCCGCAACGGAGGCGCTATGAAAGCCAGTTCTGACAAAATGTACGATAAATTCAAAGACTATGATTTTTCCGACGCCAAGCGGGTTGCCGAAACGCCCCATCTGGCAAAACTTCAAGAAGAAGCCGGTGGCAAGTCTCGCATTACCATGAGAGTGGACAATGATGTCCTTGCAATCTTCAAGGCACGGGCGGAGATGGTTGGCGGCAACTACCAAACCATGATGAATGAGGCATTGAAGCAATTTGCCCAAGGATTGAAGCTTGCAGATGTAGTGCGAGAGGCAATTCATGAAACACTCGAAACATGCCTGACCACGCGCACAACCGGTCGCGCCAGAAAACTTGGTTAGCTTCTGGCCTTCTCGCGCCAGGTGTCGGTAATATTCCAGTGAGAGCGTTTGTCAGCGGGACGAGACTATTGCCACCGGAATGACAACAGGGAGGTCGTCATGAACAAAGAGATCGAGGAGTTTTTGAAAGCCAGGGCCTTTGGTGTGGTCGGCGCCTCCACCGACCGGCACAAGTACGGCAACAAGGTGCTGCGCTGCTACCAGCAGCACGGCCTCAAGGCGGTCCCGGTCAATCCGAAGGAGGCGGAGGTCGAGGGGGCAAAAAGCGTGCCTCGGTGCTCGACCTCCCCGCCGACGTGGAGAGCATTTCGATAATTACCCCGCCGGCTGTTACCGAACTGGTGGTGGCGCAGGCGGCAGAAAAGGGGATCAGGAACGTCTGGATGCAGCCGGGGGCGGAGAGCCAGCGGGCAGTGGCCATATGCCGCGAGCATGGCATCAATGTCATCGCCGACGGGAGCTGCCTCCTGGTGGTGCTCGGCTATCGGGATCATTGAGGGGGACGCAACACCTCCTTTACAAATGGGTACCGAAAGGGTTAAAATAAACTCTTTCGCAGAATATGCCCATGACCCTGACTCAGCACCTGGCAGTAACCGGCGTTGCTGCCGCGGCCCTCTCCCCTTATCTGAACGGGGAGGGAATCCTGCTCTTTTCCGCAGGCAGCGTCCTGATCGACGTCGACCACTACCTGCTGTACGTCCAGCGGACGCAACGCTGCGACATCCGCGGGATGTTCCGCTACTTCGACGAGTTGCAGCCTATCCAGAAGACCATTCCCTACGTCGGCCTCTGCCTGTTCCATACGGTCGACTTCTTCCTGCTGGTCGGCATCCTGGCATTATTCCACCCTGTTCTGCTCCCACTCCTGGCCGGTTTCCTGTTCCACTTTGCGGTCGACCTCATCGCTCTCTACCGCAAGGGAGTTCCCTTCATCCGTCCTTTCTTCCTTGTCGAGCACGCTATCCGACGCCGCTCCGAAGGGTATCCCTGGTACTGACCAGCATGCTCTTACCTGATGGTTCTCAACAAGAATCATACCTTTATTTTACCTGCATATGCAGGCTCACCGGCGACCTCGCTGGTCACGGGAGGAATTTTCTGATAGTGCGGAGGAGGGCGGATGAAAATCTGGATTGATGCCGACGCCTGTCCCCGCATCATCAAGGAAATCGTGTTCCGGGCCTCGGAGAGGCTGCATCTGCCGGTTTGTCTGGTGGCGAATATGGACCTGTCGAAGGCCCATTCCCCCCTGGTCACCTCCGTGCGGGTGGCGGATGGGTTCGACGCCGCGGACGATTATATCGTCCAGCATGCGGCACCGGAAGATCTGGTGGTTACCGCCGACATTCCCCTGGCCGCCCGGCTCGTGGCCCAGGGAGGGGTGGCCCTCGATCCGCGTGGGGAGATCTACACCGAGGAGAATGTCGGGGAGCGGCTTTCCACGCGAGACCTGATGCAGGAACTCCGTGCGGCGGGGCTCCTCCAGGGTGGGCCGGCCCAGTTGGGCCTGGTCGATCGGCAGCGCTTCGCCTCCGCGCTGGACCGCACCCTGACCCGCATGGTGCGGGGAAGGCGGTGAGCGCCATGCCGAATCCTGCCGATATGGACATGACCCTGGCGCGGCGCCACTGGGTGTTCGATCTGGATGGGACGCTGACCCTGCCGGTCCACGACTTCGCCGCGATCAGGGCCGCGCTCGGCGTGCCGGACGGGATCGACATACTTGGCTTTCTTGCTGCCCTCCCTCCTCTCCAGGCAGATCCGCTCCACGTGAGGCTGCAGGAGATCGAGGAGGGGCTGACCAGCAAAACGGCCGCGGCGGCGGGGGCCGTCCGCTTCATTGATCGACTCCATCGGCGGAGCGACCGGCTGGGGGTGCTGACCCGCAACACGCGGGAGAACGCCCTGCGGACGCTGGAGGCGATCGGGGTGGGGCGCTATTTCCCGGCCGAATGGGTCGTTGGTCGCGATGACGCCCATCCCAAGCCCGATCCCGACGGATTACACAAGCTGGCCGCTCTATGGAAAGTGACCCCGGCGGCGATGGTGATGGTCGGGGATTATCTGTACGATCTGCAGGCCGGCCAGGCGGCCGGCGCCGCTACCGTTCACGTCCACGGTAACAGCTCCAGCCGCTGGCCGGAATGCACCGATCTGTGCGTGCCGACGCTTGATGTGCTGGCGGAGCGGCTGGCGGAGTTAGCCTGGAGGTGAGCCGGTTTCAGTGGCAGGGCGTTACTGTGCTTGATTTTAACCTTTAAACGGCAGTTTAACCGCAGAGGACGCAGGAAACCAAACAAATCAGTTGGTTACATCGGTAAATCGCATAACCAAAAAGATGAGTCTATGTTTCTCCATAACGCTTTGTTTTTCCTCTGCGATTCTCTGCGTACTCTGCGGTAACCGCTTTGTTTAGATTTAATCTACATGTGATGATGAGGAGGTTTCATGAAGTCGAAAATAATTCTCGGGTTTCTCGGTTTGATTCTGCTGGCGGGCGGCGGATTTGCCGGGTACGTCTGGGTTGCCTTGCACTGGAGTTATTCCACGGGTGAGCGGGCCGGCTATGTGCAGAAGTTTTCCCATAAAGGGTGGATTTGCAAGACCTGGGAAGGCGAGCTGACGATGATGCCGGTCTCCGTGGCAGTTCCGGAGAAATTCTTTTTCTCTGTCCGGGATGATGCGGTTGCCCAGCGGATCAACGGGGCGATGGGGAAAAAAGTGAATCTCTATTACGAACAGCATAAATACGTGCCGACCAGATGCTTTGGTGAAACGGAATATTTTGTCAGCGACGTGAAGGTGCTGGAATAGGTCAGGCAGGAGAGGAGAACGATGCGTTCGACGTCGGCACACCAGGTTGTCTGGCTTAAGCCGGAGATCACCGAGGAGCAGTGGGAGTTTTTTCATCATCCCGCCAAGCAGGACTATTACCTGCGCCATGGGATTGGCTGGGAACAGCTGCTGGCTGCCAGTGACCGCGGCCGGCTGGTGCCCTATCCCCGCTCGAACCGGCTGATGGGGCTGCCGGTGGCCCTATCATACGATAGCTATGATGACTACGCCAAATATCTTGCCAAGGCGAAACGGGGATACCGGAAGAGCTACGCGAAGATGGAGGAAGAGTTGCAGCGCTCGGGAACCTTGACCTTGAAGGCTCCCATAATCATCCAAAGTGACGGCGAAGCGTTGCTGTTTTCCGGGTACCGGCGCCTCTGTCTGGCCTGGAACTACGGGATGGTCCCTTATGTCTGGCTGGCCCCGCTTGCTTAGCGGGACAACAGGGTTGCCGCCTGATCAGCGCCGGGGCCCGCAATCCATGACGCCTATGACCTCGTGGATCTGGGCGATGATGGTCAGGGGGTCGATCGGTTTCTCGAAGTAGCCGGTGCAGCCGGCCGCCAGGATCCGCTCCCGGTCCCCCATCATTGCGTGGGAAGTGATGACGATGATGGGAATGAAGCCATCAGCTGGGGATTCACGGATCCGCCTGGTCACCTCGAACCCGTCGATGTCCGGGAGATTGATATCGACGATGATAAAGCAGAATTTCTCATTCAGGGCGAGCTCAATTCCCGCCATCCCTGTTTCGGCTGCGCTGACCTCGTACCCCTCCCTGTTGAGGGCATAGGTGATGAGCCGCAGGTTATCGCGGTTATCCTCGATGACCAGCACCTGTTTCATACGTCCTCCTTGCAGTATACGACCAGTACCGTCAGGTCGTCGGGAGGGGGGCCCGCCAGGGCCGGCAGGGCGGTGAGCCGCTCCACTATCTCCTGGGAGCTGCCGGCCCCCTCCAGATGGCCGGCCAGCACCCGGCCGGTCAACTCCAGCTCCGGCCGGGCGTCGATCAACCCGTCGCTGTAAAGGACCAGGACATCCCCCCCTTTGAAGGTGAGCACCCCCTGCTGGTACTTTTCCAGGTACGGCACCCCCAGCGGGAGGCCGCGCGGGAGAAGCTCCTCTACCGTGCCGTCGGCGCGCCGCAGGAATACGTGGCCGTGGCCGCAGTCCACGTAGGTCAGGGTGCGGTCGGTTGCGTTGAGGCAGGCGTGGAACAGGGTGACAAAGCTTTCGGAGCTTTCCAGGTCGTCCCGGAGTGCGGACTCGACCAGTTGCATGGCCCTTTCCGGTTCATGCTGCACGCACAGCGACCGGACGGTGGCCCTCACCTCGGCCATAAGCACGGCGGCAGCCATGCCGCTCCCCATCACGTCGCCGAGGGTCAGATTGACGATGCCCGGGGTCACCTCCTGCCAGTCGTAGAAATCGCCCCCCACCTGACGGGCCGGAAAGCAGCCGGCAGAGATCTCGAAGCCGGGGATGACAGGGGAGCGGCGGGGGAGGAGCTTCGCCTGCACCTCGGCCGCGCAGACCAGCTCCGCCTGGAGCTGGTAGCGCCTCATCTCGCTTTGGCGGAGCGCTTCTTCCGCCTGCTTCCGCTCGCTGATGTCCCGAACCGTTCCGATATTGCCGGTTGGCACTCCCTCCTCGCCCAGCCGCCTGATGACGCACAGCTCGCCGATGAAGGTCGCTCCATCCTTTTTCCGGAAGCTCGCCTCCAGGACCTTTGCCTTGCTCGCCTCCATGAGGTCGGCGAGCTCCGCGCCGGCCGCCCGGTACCCTTCGTTATCGGCGTAGAGGAGGCGCACGTTCTTCCCCAGCACCTCTTCCAGCTCGTAGCCGAAGGTCTCCCGTAATGCCGGCTGGTTGGCCTCGAGAATGGTGCGGATATCATCGGTAACGATGATGACGTCCCGGATGCTGTTGAACAGGTTGCGGTAACTCTTGGCGCTCTGCCGGATCTCGGCATTTGCCTTCTCCAGCTCACTCACCTTCTCCTCGATCTTGGCGGTGACGATGCGGGTATACTGGCGCAGGTACTCTTCTTCCTCCGCGATCAGCCCCCCGTTTGCCATCCGCCGTGACGGCTTGCCGCTTTCTAGAATGGCCCTGATCTCTTGTCCGAGTTGTTCGGGTTCCTGTGGCTTCACCATGAAGGCGTCGGCGCCCAGCGCCAGGGCGAGCTTCTCATCCTTGTCGCCGGTGTAGACCGAGGAGTAGAAGACAAAGGGTATCCCCCGCAGCTCCGGATGCGCCTTGATCCGGTGCAGGAACTCGAAACCGTCCATCCGTGGCATGAGCGCGTCGGAAATGATCAGGTCGGGCCTTTTGCTTTCCGCCATCGCCAGCCCCTCCTCGCCGTCCGCCGCCTCGACGACCTCATACCCCTGCCGCTCCATTATGTAGCGCAGGAGCTTTCTGTCCCCCCCATTGTCGTCAACCACCAGAATTTTCATCGGCTACTCCTGTCCGCTGTTCAGTATCACCGGGATCGCGATCATGAACCTGCTGCCGCGGCCGTATTCGCTGGTGAAGTCGATCTTGCCCCGCAGCACTTCAGTAACCAGTTTCCTGGTCAGGTAGAGGCCGAGGCCGGTGCCGTAGACCTTTGTCCTGAGCGGCGATTCGAGGCGGACAAACGGCTCGAAGATCCGCGCCTTGTCCTTCTCCTTGATGCCGATGCCGCTGTCCTCGACGGAGATTTCTACGAAATCGCCGTCGGCTTTCCGCGCCGCGATGCGCACAAAGCCCCGTTCGGTGTACTTTGCCGCGTTGCTCAGCAGGTTGAGGACGCACTGCAGAAGCCGGCGCCGGTCGATGCGGATCATCTGCCCCAGGCCGTCGAACTGCAATTCCAGCCCCTTGCCCCTGATCTCCTTCTCCAGGGTGGTTACCGCCTCCGCGAGCAACTCGCGGAGATCGAACTCCTCCACCAGGACCTCGACCTGCCCCGCCTCGATCTTTGACACGTCGATCACGTCGTTGATCAGTGCCAAAAGGTAACGGCCTGCCCGCAACACAATGGCCAGGTTATCCTTCTGCTCATCATTCAGCGGCCCCAGCCACTCGTCGAGGATGATGCTCGAGAAGCCGATCACCGAGTTGAGGGGGGTGCGCAACTCGTGGCTCATGGAGGCGATGAACATCGACTTGAGGCGGTCAAGCTCCTTGAGTTTGCGGTTGGCCTCCTCCAGCTCCATGGTCCGCTCCCCGACTTTCTTTTCCAGGGTGGCGGAATTGGACAGGGCCTCCTCATGGAGGCGGGCAGACTCGATGAGGAGTGCCACATGGGCGGTCACGGTTTCCAGGAGCCGGAGGCTCCCCGCAGTCGGCTTCCTGTCGGTCGCGGTGAAGGCGCAGAGCACACCGACGCATTTCCCCCGCGGGGTGACAAGGGGAAAGGCGGCATGGAAGCGGATATCTGCCAGACGGCTCTCCTCGCTGGTAGCGAAGCGAAGAACCGCTTCCCGGTCCGGGAGGATGAGCGGCGTGAGCTCCCGGGCGCAGATCCCGTAGGAGCATTCCCCGGCCTGCATCAGCTGGTGGGCGATGTCGATGACCGCCATCCGGCTGCTGCCGCGATGTGCTACCAGCTGCAGGCCCCCGTCAGGGGCGAGCAGGCAGATGCTTCCTTCTTCCAGGCCGACGATCTTCAGGGTCTCTTCCAGGACCCCGGCCAGGATTTCCCTCAGGTCGAGGATGTTCTTATAGGCGGTGACCACCCGGTTTATGGCGGAGAGCTCCTCGTTGCTCGCTATCAGCGCTTCCTCCGCTTTTTTACGCTCGGTGATGTCCGAAACCAGGCCGTCGTAAGCGACCAGCCGTTTCTCCCGGTCGAAGTGGGGAACCGGGGTGTTCTTGATCCAGCGGAGCCGGCCGTCCTTGTGCATGATCCGGTATTCGAGGGGGAAAGGGGCCTTTCCCCCGAAGAGCATGGCAAGCTGGTCAAGGACCGCCCGCCGGTCCTCTTCATGGACCATCCGCAGCCAGAGGCCGGGGTCTGCGACGAACTCTCCGGGGGTGTAGCCGGTCGTCGCCACGCACCCCGGCCCGTGCTTCGTTGCCGAGGGTCGGCCATCCTCCACCTGGACCGAATAGATGTAGTCGGTCTGCGACTCGAGGAGACGGCGATAGCGCGCCTCGCTCTTCCTGAGCGCCTTTTCCGCCTCGGCCCGTTCCATGGTCTGCTGCGACAGTTGCGCTGACCGTTCCAGCAGCTGGGCGGTCCGTTCCGACACGCGCTGTTCCAGGGTTTCGGTGAGCGCCTTCAATTCCGTCAGCGTTTGCTGGTAGACGAAGAACATGTAGCAGAGAATATGGAGGACTGCCACCAGTCTCAGCAGATGCCAGAACCAGCTGTCGGCAAACCATGATGTGGAGAACGGGAACATGATGCCGGCCAAGCCGAACAGCAGGCAGAGGCTGGCGAACAGGAATTCTTCGAAGTGCCGGTAAGTGCGATAACGGCTGACGAAATACGGCGCCGCGGCAAGGAATAATCCCCCCCCAAGAAAGGCGGTGGCATTGCCGGCAGGGGTATAGCCGTCCAGAGTGATCATCTCCGGAAGGGAAGCGGGGAAGGCTACTGAAAACAAGCCGAAAACGGCGACCGCCACAGTCGTCGCGACCGGCAGCAGGTCGGCAGTTCGTGATTTTGCGGCCTCCGCCGGCAGCCACACCAGGGCGAACAGGAAACCGCCGATCAGGGTCGCCGTGCCGTGCAGCCAGACGGAGGAAGCGCCCGGCATAACCACCGCGTGAAGCCCATCCAGTATCCCCATGGCGAGCAAGCCGCACGAAATCCAGACATGTTCAGCCGAGCCCCGGTCATGTTTGCGCAGGAACAGGAGGAGGGCTGCCAGGGAGAGGGCCGCGAAACTTCCGAAAGCAACCATGGCCGAATGCAGCGGCACCTGGACCCACATGCGGCCGGGGAGGAGGAAATGGGTAACCATGATTCCGGCGGACGGAATGACGATCCCCAGGAGGAATATGCCGAGCATGCCGAGCTTTAACCCTTTTGTTGCCGGACCGCTCTCCATTCCCGGTGTTCTTTCCGCCGACATCGACGCAAGTCCCCCCCATGCCGGCAAATAATGTGCTTGTCACTCAATGGTAGCAGGAAAAGGGAACCATGCAACAAGCCGCTGCGTCGATGGTACGGCAGAGGCTGACGGGGTGCTGCCAATGGTGAATCAGACTTGCAATATCGACGGTCAGGGAACAAAGGACGTCGGCGCTGCGCTGGAAAAGATCAAGGGATTAGCGCTGCAAAATTAAAGTTTTAAAATCTCCTCAAATGTGCTACACCGTTCATGATGTCTTTGCACGGGCAGCGGCCTTGTAAGGCCGGGGTGAGGGGAAATGGGGGAGAGCAAAAGGACGAAAGCGGAACTGGCTGCCGAGGTGGCTACTCTGCGGCAGAAGGTGGAAGAGCTGGAGACGCTCAAGCGTGTCTACGAATGGATCGAGGTGGAATTAGCAAAGGCCGATAACTATGACGTTCTGACCGGCCTCCCCAGCTGGACCCTCTTCTTCAATCAGTTGAGCCAGTCCGTGGCCCTTGCCCAACGCAATGACCGCCGGTTGGCGGTTCTCTTCTTCAGTCTCGACAGCCTGAAGCTCATCAACGACAATCTTGGCCAGCAGACGGGCGACCTCCTCCTCACCGAAGTGGCCGGCCGCATTGCCGACTGCCTGCGCAAGAGCGACATCCTGGCGCGCCCCGGGAGGAACGAGTTCATGATCCTCCTCCCTGAGATCGGCCGGGCCGAGGACGTGGTGCAGGTCGTCGAGCGGATCTTAACGGTAGTGAGTGCGCCGATCCTTCTGAACGACCGAGAACTGGTAGTAACTGGAAACATCGGCATAAGCATCTATCCCAACGACTGGGCCAGTGCCAAAATCCTCATCAGGCGTGCCTATACAGCCATGCTCCGCGCCCGGGAAAAGGGGCGCAATGTCTACCGTTTTTATTCCGCCGGCCTCAACGACCGGGCCTTCAGCCGTCTCCTGTTGGAGAACAATCTCCGCATCGCCCTGGAGCGGGAGGAGTTCTCTCTTCACTACCAGCCCCAGGTGGACATTACCAGCGGCCGCATTGTCGGGTTCGAGGCGTTGCTCCGCTGGCGCCACCCTGAGTTCGGCATCGTCTCACCGGCGGAGTTCGTCCCGATTATCGAAGAGATCGGTCTCATTGCCCCGCTCAGCGAGTGGGTTCTCCGGACTGCCTGTGCCCAGAACCGGGCTTTCCGGGAGGCGAACTTCCCTCCCATGACTACCGCGGTAAACCTCTCCCCCCGTCAGCTGTACCAATCGGACTTGGCAGATATCGTCGGCCGGGTGCTGAAGGAAACGGGGCTGGAGCCGCACAGTCTGGAACTGGAGCTGACCGAGGGGGCTCTGGTCCGCAACGTGGCTGCGACCGCAAACACCCTCCGCGACTTGAACGGCATGGGTGTAAAGATCGCTATTGATGATTTTGGCATCGGCTACTCTTCCCTCTCGTATCTGAGGCATTTCCCTATAAACAAGCTGAAAATAG
>WNGG01009261.1_pt1 | contig 14194 bp, 15 predicted proteins | sample 5400661 | NCBI WGS metagenome assembly WNGG01 (sample SAMN13153372, study PRJNA577476) | soil metagenome | isolation source: 100 cm soil or saprolite under Garry oak tree replicate 1 | place: USA:California | collected 2016-06-15
GCTGTCGTGGCAAGATCGCGAAATTCGGCGGCCTCTCGGCGAGATCCGGCGGTTGAGCGCGACGTATCACAACGGGCCTCTGACATTCGAAATTGGAAAACACTTTATCCGTTGGGGAAAGAGCGACATCGTTACCCCGACCGATCGTTTTGCTCCGCGCGACTTCCTGGCAGTCGTGGACAATGACTTTCTTGCCGTCACAGCGGCGCGAGTCAATTTTGAGAAAGGCACAAATACGATCGAGGCGGTCTGGTCGCCACGCTTCACACCAAGCCGCATTCCGATACCCAATCAACGATGGGCGGTTCTGCCCGAACTGCCGCCCGGCATAACGCTCCGAGATGCGGGAGCTGCCTTTCCTGGAGGGCCCCAGTCGGGTGTGCGGTGGAATCATGCCGGAGCCATCGAATATGAACTGTCGCTTTATCAGGGTTTCAATCATCTTCCGTCCTTCGATGCGGTTCCCCGGTTCACTTCTAGTGGCATCCAGGTTGAGGTTCGGCGCTTTTATCCGAAAATCACCATGGTAGGCGCAGACATTGCCGCTCCGACACCGTGGTTCACGTTGAAAGGCGAAGCGGCGCAGTTCAATTCGAGCGACGACCGCGCAGACGAATACGCGCTGTATGTGATTCAACTCGAACGGACGTCCGGCGAATGGTTCTTTCTCGGCGGTTACGCCGGAGAAGCTATCACACGCCACGGATCGCGCGCAGCCGATTTTGCGCCGGATCGAGGATTGACCAAGACACTCCTGGGCCGCGCTGGTTACACGATTGATGCGAATCGAAACATCGTGTTCGAAGCCGCTGTGCGGCAAAATGGCGAAGGCGTCTGGGTCAAAAGCGAATATTCACACTTGTTGGGCCTGCACTGGCGCGCCACTCTCAGTGTGACGCTGATATCCGGCAATACCGGTGACTTCCTGGGCCAATACCATCGAAATTCACACGCGATGATTGTCGTAAGATACAGTTTCTGACGGCAAACTATGTTAAAAAATAACGATGCCTTTCGACCCCGTTGTGCGCCGTCTGATCGCCAGCTTCAGGAATTCATCTCATTGGGACAGCCAACTCGACCTTGAACTTCTTCAGAAGCTTTGGCCGGTCCTTGCAGGTCCGAAGCTTGCGGGCGTGGTTACAATTGTTGCTCTCCAAGGCTCGCGGGTTGTAGTGAATGTTCCAGATCAGATCTGGAGCAAGCAGTTGATGAAAATGAAAGCGGAACTCTTGGCCAGAATGAACGAACCATGGCCGGTGCCGTGGATCGCGGAGATCGTCTTTACGTATGAAAATTAGTGAAGCGGATGTTGAATACGTTGCAAAACTCGCAGTGTTGGAGGTTGCCGATGACGAAAAGAAGGAACTTGCCGAGCAACTGAGCAGGATTGTGGAGTACGTCGACAAGTTAAATGAGTTGGACGTCAGTCGGATTGAGCCTACTCCTCAGGTTGTGACAAGCGTCAAACACGCCGTCCGGGACGATCGAGTTGCGCCTCGAACCGGAAGCTCCGAAGCCGCCAGGACCGTGAAGCTTTTCATGGTGCCAAAAGTCATCACGGAACGATGAATCTCCAGAACATTACGGCCGATAAGCTTGTCGGGCTATATAAGAATCGCGATCTGACGGCCACCGAAGTTATTACCAGCCTTTATGAGGACATCGAACGCACGGATAAGGATGTCCACGCATTTCTTTCAATCTGTCGCGAGCGCGCGCTGGAAGAGGCACGCCGCCTGGACGCGAGGATTGCCTCAGGCGAGCCGCTGGAGCCTCTAGCAGGCGTGCCTGTTGCGATCAAAGACAATATGACCATTCGCGACATGACGACGACCTGCGGCTCGCGCATTCTTGAAAACTATGTGCCTCCGTACACTGCGACTGCCGTCGAGCGTCTGCGCAGCGCGGGAGCCATCGTCGTCGGAAAAACAAACTGTGACGAGTTCGCAATGGGTTCATCTACGGAAAACTCCGGATTTTTTGTGACCCGAAATCCTCATAACCTGGACCGAGTGCCCGGAGGGTCGAGTGGAGGGTCGGCCGCCAGCGTGGCCTCAGGAACATCAGTGATCGCACTGGGATCCGACACCGGCGGATCTGTTCGCACGCCGGCTTCGTTTTGTGGCGTTGTCGGCATAAAGCCGACATATGGCCGCGTCTCCAGGTACGGCCTCGTTGCCTTTGCTTCCTCTCTTGACCAGATTGGACCAATCGCGAAATCGGTACGCGAATGTGCCCAAGCGCTCGAAGTAATTTCGGGTTTCGACCACTTTGATTCAACATCAGCAGATATTTCCGTGCCCGAATTCGTTAAGGATCTCGACCGGCCCATTAAAGGAATACGAATCGGAGTACCGAAGGAATATTTTGTCGCCGGCTTGGATGCGGAAGTGAGGGCGAAAACCGAAGCTGGGATGCGCATATACGAAGATCTCGGATGTACGCTGCATGAGATCAGTTTGCCCCATACCGAATACGCTATCGCTACGTACTATCTCATTGCGACGGCCGAAGCCAGCTCTAATCTTGCCAGGTATGACGGAGTCCGCTACGGTCTGCGTGTCGACAATTCCAGTCTTCAAGACATGTATCGGCGCACTCGCCATAGCGGGTTTGGCCAGGAAGTGAAACGGCGGATTCTGCTCGGCACTTACGCGTTAAGCGCGGGCTATTACGATGCGTACTACCTGAAGGCCTTGAAAGTCCGCACCCTTATATTGAGGGATTTCCAAAAGGCGTTCGAGCAGGTTGATATCATCCTGACGCCGACCTCGCCAACAGTGGCCTTCAAGATCGGAGAAAAGACCGGCGATCCGCTATCGATGTATCTGTCGGATATTTTCACAATTACTCAGCCCCTGGCAGGCATTCCTGCGATTTCGGTTCCGTGTGGAAAGAACTCCGAGAATCTTCCGATCGGCTTACAATTGATGGGGAATCACTTTGAAGAAGCCCTGCTTCTGTCGGTGGCACACCACTTCGAAAAGGCAGGAGGTTTTACTGTGTAAGCCGCGGGTTCCGCGGCTAAAATAGCCGATATGACTCATTTGAAATGGCCTTTATTGTTGACTGTCATTTTGCTGTTTCCGCTTATTCCGGTGCGATCACAAACCTCGAGAATTGCGGTTGTGGATTTCGAAAAGGCCGTAGTGGAGTCAGCCGAAGGCAAGAAGTCATCCGAGAAATTCAATGCCGCGCTGCAGAGCAAACAAGCGGACGCTGAAAAGCGCCAGAAGGAATTGGAAGACGGGCAGAAAAAACTCCAAACGCAGGAACGGACTCTGAGTGAAACCGCAAAAGCCAATCTCCAAAGGGATATCGACCGGCGTACGACCGAGCTGCGGCGGTTAAATGAGGACGCGCAGAAAGAGCTTCAATCATTGCGCGATGAACTCCTGCGACCGATTGCGGAACGGGCCAGCGCCATATTGAATGCTCTAGCCGCGGAGCAGGGATACACGCTGATTATTGATGTTTCCAATCCACAAAGTAACGTCGTCTGGTTCAATCCGAAAAATGATCTTACCGAGGAATTGACCCGCCGTATCGATGCCGCCACAAAAACAACTGAGGCTGCAAAGCCGGCCGCCCCTCCAGCCGTGCGGCCTGCCGCGCCGGCTCCAGTAGCGCCGCCACGGACGGTAGCACCCGCGCCCGGCGTTCCTCGACCAACTCCACCAGCCCCGGGGCCTGGGAGACCGTAATGTTAATGGATTCGGTAGACGGGGTTTACTTTGGAGGATGACAGGTTCGTCACGATATCGATGCGGTGAAGCAGGTGACTGGCTAGTTCTTCGAAGTTTTCCACTTCGCAAATTTTATCCATCTCGTCGATGATCCGGTTCAGGACCGACTCGATTTCCTCGTAAGTCTTTTCCTGGAAAAAGGGCCGCTGGCATTCCAGCCGGCACTTATGGCGCAAGAACTCTTCCTTATAAAAGGCCGCAATTTGCTTTTTTTTTCTGCTCTCCCCGATTTCCATGAAGCGCGGACTATAACTCCTCATTGATCACCCTGCAAGCCTCTTTTTCAGAATCTCGTTTACCGTTTGAGGATTCGCTCTACCGCCGGTTGCTTTCATGACCTGTCCCACAAAAAAACCGAAGTTTCCGGTCTTGCCAAGCCGGTACTGCTGGACAGGTTTCGGATTTTCTTCGAGGATCTGATTGACGATTCTCTCAATCTCGGCTGCGTTGGAGATCTGCACGAGTCCTTTCTCCTCAATGATCTGCTGCGGATCCTTGCCCGACTTATACATCTCTTCCATGACTGTTTTCGCGATCTTGCCGGAGATCGTTCCCTTATCGACGAGCGAGATCATGCCGGCCAGCATCTTGGGAGTCAGCGGAGAATTGGAGAGATCTTTTAAATCGACATTGTTGTCATTATAGAAGCGCAGCAAATCACCCATGATCCAGTTCGCGGCAGTTTTCGCTTGTCCGCAAAGTTTCGCCGTCTCCTCCAAGAAATCGGCAAGCGCCCGCGTCGTTGTAAGGACTCCGGCATCGTATTCCGAGAGGGCATATTCCTTCATAAATCGCTCCCGGCGTGATTCGGGTAATTCGGGCATCGATTGTTGAATGGTCTTGATCCACTCACTATCAGCAACGAGTGGGGGCAGGTCGGGATCGGGGAAATACCGGTAATCGTGGGCTTCTTCTTTGCTGCGCATGGAGACCGTACGTTCTTCGAGGCTATTCCAAAGTCGCGTCTCCTGGACGACCTGGCCGCCGCTCTCGATAACTTCAATTTGGCGATTCACTTCGTAGTCGATCGCCTTCTGCACAAATCGAAACGAATTGATGTTCTTCAATTCGGTTCTTGTACCGAATTTCTGCTCGCCTATCCTACGCACGGAAACGTTGGCGTCGCATCGAAGGCTGCCTTCTTCCATGTTTCCGTCGCAGACACTGAGATACTCCAGGATTTGCTTAAGCCGCGCCAGATAGTCGTATGCTTCTGCCGATGACCGAATATCCGGATCCGAAACGATTTCAATCAGCGGGACTCCGCTTCGGTTGAAATCGAGGTAGGTCGAGCGGTTTGAATCCGGAAATCCTTCATGCAGCGATTTCCCCGCGTCCTCTTCCATATGGACGCGCTGGATGCCCACTTTTTTCTGCTTGCCGTCGACCCTGATCTCAATAAAGCCATACTGAGCCAATGGCCGGTCGTATTGGGAAATCTGATAACCCTTCGGAAGGTCGGGATAGAAATAGTTCTTGCGTGCCCACTGTGACTCGGTATTTATCTTGCAATTCAGGCCGAGCGACGCTTTGACGGCCATCATTAGGGCGACGCGGTTGAAAACCGGCAAAGCGCCAGGCAGCCCGAGACAAACCGGACAAGTATTGGCATTTGGCGCATCTCCGAATTTCGTGGAGCACGAGCAGAACAGCTTCGACTTCGTAAGCAGTTGAGCGTGGCACTCCAATCCAATGACGGCTTCGTAGGGGTGAATCATAGTTACGAGAGAATCATGAATTTAACATATTTCGCGCGAGGTCTGGATTCGAGAGGAAATGAAGGTGGATGTACGACGCAATGCCATTCGGGAATATGAAACCCTCGGAATATTCTCGCTGGCCTTGCTTAACGCTGTATCCGTTGCCGCTGCCCGTGGAACGCGAGTAGTGAAACTGATGCCCGCGAGCCGTCGTTCCCCGAGGTCCGAGTATGGAATCGGAATTCGTTCGGATCTCGCAATATCCGAAATCGACGAGCCTTCCAGTCATTTCAATTTGGACGGGAACAATGCCGACCATCCGTGCGTCATCGATTGACTCGGCCAGATACATCAATCCGCCGCATTCGGCGTAAAACTTTCTGCCCGATTCGATGAACCGCCGAATCGAGGTGCGCATTTGTGTATTAGCCTCGAGTTCGCGCCGATACAACTCGGGATAGCCGCCGCCGATGTACAAAAGATCGGCGTCGGGTACTTCAGCGTCTGATAATGGAGAGAACTCGATAGTCTCTGCACCTGCATTCTCCAGTTCTAACCGATTCGCGTGGTAGTAGAACGAAAAAGCTTTGTCGTGCGCGAGTGCGACGCGTTTTGCACGTGTCTTGCCCTCTCCCTCTGGGAGAGGGCGCGAAGCGCGAGCCCGATAGGGCGAAGCCTCAAGAGAAGGTGAGGGTCGCAAGCTTGGACCAGACCTGTGTCCCTCACCCGGCGCGCCAGCCCGCTGGCTGTCGCGCCTCCCTCTCCCAGAGGGAGAGGGACTTAAAATGTTCTCCACATCGACATGCGCCTCGAAAAATTCCCCGATCGCGCGTATGCGCGACAGTGTCAGCTCCTCCTTCGCCGTGAACAGCCCCAGATGCCTTTCCGGAATATCGATGGAGCGATCGGCCGGCAACCACCCAAGAATCGGAACATCCCGGACCGCATCCGCGATCAACCGATAGTGCTTCTCACCGGCAACGCGATTGAGAATCACGCCCATGATCTTCACGGCAGGGTCAAATGATTGGAATCCGCGGATGATGGCCGCTGCGCTCCTCGCCATCGGATGCGCGTCAACGACCAGGATGACGGGCAGATCAAGCCACTTGGCCATCTCGGCCGTGCTTCCGGTCTCGGATTTACCATCAAAGCCGTCGAACAAACCCATCACACCCTCGACAATGGTCACGTCCTTTCCTTCGATAGCACGACCGAACAGATACTCGTTCGCTCCGCGAGGGAACATCCAACCGTCGAGGTTATGCGATGGAACGCCCGCAGCGATTTCGTGTAAACCAGGATCGATAAAATCCGGTCCCACTTTAAACGGCTGCACGGCCAAACCACGTTTTCGCAGCGTTTCAAGAAGTCCCAAAGTAACGGTTGTCTTGCCGGAACCCGTCATGGGCGCGGAAATGACGCATCCTTTCATGATGCTAGAATAGCGTGTAATGGTGAAAACGATCGAATGGACCGATGAAGGCGTCAGGATGATCGACCAGCGGAAACTGCCCATGGTTGAGGAATATCCCGTCTTTAAGAATTATCGGGACATTGCAGGCGCCATTCGCTCAATGGTCGTCAGGGGTGCCCCTGCCATCGGCGTTGCGGCCGCAATGGGCGTCGCTCTTGGCGTTCGCGATTCGAAAGCCGGAAACATGAGCGAACTGCGCGAAGAGTTCAATGAGATCACAGAAACTCTCGCCGCTACTCGCCCTACAGCTGTGAACCTCTTTTGGGCGATTGAACGCATGAAACGCCTGTTCAAGGAAATTGCGAGCGACTCGAGCGATAAGCGGGTCATTGCAGATCGATTGATCCATGAAGCTCTCGCAATTCAGGCCGAAGATATCGAAGGTAATAAGCGCATCGGCCGCTTTGGCCAGGAATTGTTGCCGAATTCGGGCACCATCCTCACGCACTGCAACGCAGGTGCGCTCGCCACTGCGGGGTACGGAACAGCGTTGGGCGTCATTCGCGCGGCTATCGAAAATGGAAAGCGGCTCCATGTTTTGGCGGACGAGACGCGGCCATTCCTTCAAGGAGCGCGGCTGACCGCATGGGAATTATGGAAAGACGACATCGATGTGCGGGTGATTTCCGACAACATGGCCGGCAGCTTCATGCGTCAGGGACTGATCGATGCCGTTATCGTCGGCGCCGATCGCATTGCCGCAAATGGCGACGTCGCAAACAAGATTGGAACCTATTCCCTTGCCGTCCTCGCGAAACAACACGAAATCCCGTTCTATGTCGCCGCGCCTCTTTCCACACTGGATCTAAGAATTCCCGATGGTTCCAGTATTCCAATCGAGCAGCGCGACCCAGCAGAGGTTACGCATATTGGTGGCGTGCGTGTTGTTCCTGATGGCGTTCCGGTTTTCAATCCGGCTTTCGACGTAACGCCGAATTCGTTTGTGACGGCGATCATTACGGATCGCGGGGTAGCAGTGCCTCCATATATAGAGAATCTCCGAAGGCTGAATCACTTCTGATGTTAGTGCTCGGTATCGAGACATCGTGCGATGAGACTGCCGCCGCCATCGTGCGCGATGGGAGCGAAATCCTGTCTAACGTTATTTACTCGCAGGTGAAGACCCACACGCCTTACGGCGGTGTGGTTCCTGAACTAGCGTCTCGTGAACATCTCCTGAAGATCCGGCCGATCGTGGATCAGGCCTTCGCTGACGCTGGTGTAAATCTCGACGGCATCGATGGCATTGCCGCCACGTGCGGCCCCGGACTCATCGGATCGCTTCTGGTTGGGCTGACTTACGCAAAGGCGCTCGCTTTCTCGAAGCACAAACCCCTGGCTGCCGTGAATCATATCGAAGGCCACATCTACTCGGTGTCGTTCGAACATCCCAAAGCCGAATTTCCGGCACTCGCTCTCGTGGTTTCCGGTGGCCACACGAATTTATTTTGGGTCGAGTCGGAGTCCGGCGACTTTCGTCATTTGAAGTACAAGCTCGTCGGTAAAACGCGAGATGACGCCGCTGGCGAAGCCTATGACAAGGTGGCCAAGCTCCTCGGACTTCCCTATCCCGGCGGGCCCGTGATTGATCGGCTCGCGAAGAGCGGGAATCGCAACGCCATTTCGTTCTCTGTGGCGAAGATCTCGGACCGTTCGCTCGACTTTAGTTTTAGCGGGATCAAAACCGCGGTACTGCGGCTGGTTAAGGAAAACGAGAAACTGAAAGAAGACCCTCAGCGGCTCGACCTTGTTGCAAGTTTCCAGGAAGCTGTCGTCAACATGCTCTGGTCAACCACACTCAAGGCCATCCACCTTCTCCGGCCGCGATCCGTCATGCTATCCGGCGGTGTCGCCGCCAACAGCCGCCTCCGCGAGATTTTCGCTGAACGAACAGCCGAAGCCGGACTGACTTTCTACTTTCCCAAACCGATTCTCACCACCGACAACGCCGCCATGATCGCCGCTGCCGGTACGGCCAAACTCATGCGCGGCGAAATTGCGCCGATGGACGTAAATGCCGACCCGAACTTGCGGCTGGCGATCTCGGATCGCAACTTTCCCGACAAACGCTGGAAGACGTAGTACTGCTTTTCGTAACTACGGTGACGTATGAGTGGAGCGCATTCCCCTCCTCGCGGAGGAGTTATCAACAATTAAGGACGACTCGGAAATAATCGTGAGCGAAACGGAGCTGATTATGTCCGTGAAATGGAAGACAACCACAGCTAAGGACTGACACAATGTAGGGTCGATCGACAGGCTTGGGGGCGGCGGAGGGCTGCGAGAGAGAGACTTATCGATGGACGCCTTACACGGTCAGGATTTCTTGCTCTTTCTTTTTCGCGACTTCTTCCAGTTTTCGGATGTGATCGTCGGTCAGCTTTTGGATTTCAGCGATCGCGTGCTTTTCGTCGTCTTCGGATATGAGTTTGTCTTTGAGCATCTTTTTCAAGTGCTCGTTGCCGTCCCGGCGGATGTTGCGGACGGCGGTTCGATGCTCCTCCAGGACTCTATGGACGTGTTTGGCGAGTTGTTTCCGGCGCTCTTCGGTGAGCGGAGGAATTGGGATACGAATCAGACGGCCGTCGTTGGAGGGATTCAAGCCTAGGTCGGAGGCTCGGATTGCTTTTTCGATGGGACCGACGAGCGAAACATCATACGGCTGAACCGTGACGAGCGTCGGATCCGGGGTTCCCAATTGCGCGACCTGATTAATGGGAGTCGGCGTTCCGTAATAGTCAACCTGGATGTTGTCCAGAATGGAGATCGAAGCCCGGCCGGTCCTTATGGATGCGAGTTCTTTTCGAATATCGTCGATGGCCTTTTCCATTCGCTTACGAATTTGCGCAACCTCGTCTTTGATTGCCATAGAAGACCTCGATTGAGGTGACGGTGCGTTAGTAAATCAAGGACCCGATTTTTTCTCCCTGGATAACGCGCCGGATGTTGCCCTTGGTCCGGATATTGAAAACAATGATCGGAACCTGGTTGTCCTTGGAGAGAGAAATGGCCGTGCTGTCCATAACAGCCAATCCCTGCGTCAAGACATCAATATAGGAAATCTCGGAGTACATTTTTGCGCTTGCCACTTTCGCAGGATCGGCGTCGTAAATTCCATCGACCTTTGTCGCCTTCAAAATCACTTCGGCTTTGACCTCCATTGCGCGGAGCGCCGCCGTGGTGTCCGTCGAAAAGTAGGGGTTGCCCGTTCCGGCAGCGAAGATGACGACGCGCCCTTTCTCGAGGTGACGTATGGCGCGCCTGCGAATGAACATCTCCGCAACTTCTCTCATTTCGATTGCGGACTGAACCCGCGTGAAGACATCCATCTTTTCCAGAGCATCCTGCAAGGCCAGCGCATTGATTACCGTTGCGAGCATACCCATATGGTCGGCCGACACCCGGTCGAAGCCCTGGGCGCTTGCCGCGAGCCCACGGAAAATATTGCCGCCGCCGATAACGACGGCAATCTGCACGCCGAGCCTGTGTACATCCTTGATCTCGCCCGCAATGCGGCGGACGACCTCAGGCTCAATCCCGAATGCGTTTTCACCCATCAGCGCTTCACCACTGAGCTTCAGCAGGACGCGCTTGTATTTCGTATCCATTAATTGAGTCCTTCTGTCAGCGTCGGGGGCCTTCTTTTTCGGCTGCGCCCTATCGGGCTTGCGCTTCGCGCGGCCAAGCCATCCTTAGGGTAGACCGCCTTCCGCGGCCTCATTGAGGGCTATTGGGCCGGTCCCCCACGCCTCACTCGCCCAGTGCTGCTGCCACGTCTCCCGCCAAATCCGTTGACCGTTTCTCCAAACCTTCTCCCGTCTTAAATCTGGCGAACCGCCGACGAGGTTATTGATGAGATCCTTCACTGTGATCGCGGGATCCTTCACAAACTTTTGATCGTACAGGCAAGCCATCTCGTAAAACGATTCCAGCTTACCCTCGGCGATTTTATCGATAATGTGTTCCGGCTTTCCAGAACCGCGTGCTTGTTCTTTGTAAATTTCCTTTTCTTTTTCGAGCACCTGGGCGGGGACGTCTTCGCGCTTCACATACAACGGATTTTGCGCGGCGATGTGCATGGCAATGTCCTTGACCAAAGCTTGAAATTCTGCGCTGCGCGCGGCGAAGTCGGTTTCGCAATTCACTTCGACCAGAACACCCAGTTTTCCTCCCGAATGAATGTACTGTCCAACTATGCCTTCGGCGGCGATTCGGGAGGCTTTCTTTTGCGCCGAAGCCAATCCTTTTTTACGGAGAATGACGATAGCCTGTTCCATATCTCCCTTTGCTTCGACAAGGGCGTTCTTGCAATCCATCATTCCAGCGCCGGTCTTTTCCCGGAGTTCTTTCACATGTTTCGCGCTAATTTCCATAAGTTTCCTCTCAGCTTATCAGACAGAAAAATAGCCACAAAAAGCGGAGAAAATTCGGGGTCAGACGGGTGAATTCCCTATTTTGTTTCAAGAGACTTTAATCGCAAATAGGGAATTCACCCGTCTGACCCCGAATTTTTCCTTTTTGTGGCTATTCGTCTCGTCTCTACATCATTGCGGCTTCGTTTGGGGTCTCCACGACTTCCTCGCCGCCGGCAAGGCGTGTCCGTTCGGCCTTCGCGCGGTCGAAAGGCGCTACGACGCCCTCAGTTTCGCCTGCTTCGGTTTGGGGCGGCGGCGCGGCCGCCGCGTCCTTGTTCACCGCGTGCCCTTCGATAACGGACTCCGAAACTTTCGACGCGAACAATCGGATGGCGCGTAGCGCGTCATCATTGCCTGGGATGACGTAATCAACGACATCGGGGTCGCAATTGGTATCCACGATTGCGATCACAGGAATTCCGAGACGGCGTGCTTCGGCGACGGCGATCTCTTCATTCTTGGAATCGATGACGAACATAGCATCCGGCAGGCCGGTCATATTCTTGATGCCTGCGAGGTTTTTCTCGAGCGCCTTGCGTTCCCGTTCCAATCGGGTGACTTCTTTCTTGGGCAGCAGCTCATAACGGCCATCGGTCGCCATGGCATCGAGTTCTTTTAACCTCTTAATGGACTTCTGGATCGTCGTGAAATTCGTCAGCAAGCCGCCCAGCCAGCGCTGATTCACAAAAAACATGCCGCAGCGCTGTGCCTCTTCGGCTATGGCATCCTGGGCCTGGCGCTTGGTTCCCACAAAGAGAATTGTTTTCCCTTGGGCTGCGAGTTCGGTAACGAATTGTGTTGCTTCTTTAAACAGGCGGAGTGTCTTCTGAAGATCGATAATGTAGATTCCGTTACGCTCACCGAAAATGTATTGCTTCATCTTCGGATTCCATCGCTTCGTCTGGTGTCCAAAATGGACGCCAGCCTCCAAAAGTTCCTTCATCGTAATAGACGCCAAATAAACCTCCCTTTCCAATTTGAGACTATTTAAGTCCCGCAAAGGACAGTGTCGACTCCACGAGAACGGGACTTAGTGACCAAAATCGCCGGTGGGGGGGCGATCCCGACTGGCGATAACCAAACATTTACCGCTTCGAGAACTGGAAGCGTTTTCGCGCTCCCGGTTGTCCGTACTTCTTACGCTCCTTCATGCGCGGATCGCGCGTAAGAAATCCTTCTTTCTTTAATATGCCGCGCAACTCGGTGCTGAATTCTACCAGAGCGCGAGCGATGCCGTGTTGTACGGCGCCCGCCTGTCCATGCGAGCCGCCGCCGTCTACCCTCACCAGGACGTCAAATTTATTCAGGGTGTCGGACGCTTCCAATGGCCGCTTGACCAGCATCCGGTGGGTTTCATCGCAGAAATATTGTTCTAAAGCTCTGTCGTTGATTTTGAAGTTGCCCGTTCCAGGCCGAAGAATCACACGGGCCGTCGATGTTTTTCTGCGGCCCGTGCCATAGTGCTGAACTGAACTCAATTAACCTCCATCCGTTCGGGCTGCTGCGCTGTATGCGGATGCTGTTCCGCCAGGTAAACTTTCAACCGCTTTACGAGACGCTTGCGAAGCTTATTCTTGGGCAACATACCGAGAACGGCCTCACGAATCATTTTGTCCGGTCTTGTTTCAAAAACCTTGCGGGCGGCAATTTCTCTCAACCCCCCGGGATATCGAGTGTGCCACCGATAGACCTTTTTATCGAGTTTTTCGCCTGTGAGTTTTATCTTCTCGGCATTGATAATGATGACATGATCGCCGCTGACCAGAAAAGGAGCATACTGAGGTCTATGCTTTCCGGATAAAATCGTTGCTGCTCTCGTTGCGACGCGTCCAAGGACTTGACCCGCCGCATCGATCACGTACCATTTGTCCAAAGCGGCAAATTCGCCAGCGGTTAAAAATCGTGTAGACATACTAAGACCCTTCGAGCAACCAATGGTCAAAAGTCTCATACTAATAGGAGCGCTTACAGCATGTCAAGGAGTCTGGGGTTAGTCATTCTCATGGGGTTAGTGTCTTTTCTAGTGCTCTACGATACCGGCAGTCAGGCGGCACAGACAGGTTCTGTTGCGGATCTTCTCCTCAAGGATGAGATCCAGCAGGCAGAGGCCCTTCTCGACAAGCAGCCTAGAACCGCCCAGTCGGTGGCGCTACACGGCGAAATCGAATTCCGAAGGGGGAATTTCGAGAGGGCCGGCGAATTATATAAAGAAGCTTTGCGGATGGACGCGAAGAATGGCCGCGGACATTTTGGGCTGGGCAAGCTCGCCATGGGTAAAGTAAAGGCCAAAGAAGCGGTGGAAGAGATGAAGCGGGCCATTGAACTGGACCCGAAGGAACCGCTCTATCATCTGTATGCGAGTGAGGCCTGGGCAATAGACAAGAACTATCTCGAGCAGCGTAAGCAGCTCGAAGAATATCTCCGCCTGAATCCCAATGACCCGGAACGAGTCGTCGAAGCAAAGGCTGGCCTGGAGATGCTCAAGGCATTGGGTACAACCGACGTTGCAGTTGTTACGGCTCCTGAAAATCCTGTTCCCATCCGGGTGCGAAAAGCTCTGAATCTGATCTTCACGCAACTCACTCTTAACGGTCGCGGTCCCTACAATTTCGCAGTCGATACCGGCGCCACACAGACGGTCATCAGCGAAAAGCTCGTCGCTGAACTGGGACTCCAGCCGATCGCGTCGACAGTGGTGTACGGCATCGGCGGCGCAGGAAAAGTGGACACCAATCTTTATGGGGTGAAGGAAATCGCCGTGGGCGACGTGAAGATCAAGAACATACCCGTGGGTACTTTCAATGATCCGTTGGTTTCGCAGCTTGCGGATGGGATCTTGGGAACTGCTGCTCT
>WNGG01011059.1_pt1 | contig 14194 bp, 15 predicted proteins | sample 5400661 | NCBI WGS metagenome assembly WNGG01 (sample SAMN13153372, study PRJNA577476) | soil metagenome | isolation source: 100 cm soil or saprolite under Garry oak tree replicate 1 | place: USA:California | collected 2016-06-15
CAATCATGGTTCACACTCTCTGGTATAATAGGCCGAGAATCTGAACCCCGCATACGCTTTGCTGTCCTTGAAGGAGTCCATAGCTCGGCACAAGGCTCGCCACCAACAGAGAGAAGCGGCTCAAGCTCCTTCACTGGAGCTTGAGCCGCTTGCTGAGTCTCCCATGCGCTTCAAAGCCGTCAACTGACCGCTGGAGCCGGCGCAATTGCTCTCTTCTGCCTGGTCAAGGTGCCCGTCCAGGGGGTGCCGAGCAGCGGCAGCAAGTAGCGGTCCACGCCGTAGTAACCCGCCATGCGCCACGCCAGCACCAGGAACAGCGCCAGCGTCCCAATGATCGGGTTGATGCTCACCGCCCCAGCCAGCAGGAAGTTCAGGTTCATAAACACCCCGAAGAAGGCGGCGATCCCGGTCAGCACCCCGAAGAGCAAGCCCAGCCCAATCAGCACCTCGCCGAAGGTGACCAGGTAGGCGAAGACCGCCGCGTTGGGCAACACCACCGACTGTAAGAAGGCGCCATACCAGCCTTGCACCGCGGGATGCGCTCCCGTGGCTTGGGTCAGGGCACCTGCGACAAAGCCTTTGATGGCAGCGCCATTATGGGTTCCGAACACCCAGGGGGTGCCGGCGGACGTGCCGAAGGAGGCACCGAAGGTGAAGGAGTGGCCGGTCAGCTTATCCAGGCCAGCGGTGAGCCATTGGTAGCCCACATAGAGGCGCACGAGCAACCAGAACCAGGCCATGCGGGTATCGGCAAACAAGAACGTGGCGATGGGAGGCTCGGGAATGTGGGTTGCCTCCTTGGGTTTGATAGTAGTAAAAACACGCATCTTGTTCCTCCTTAGGAAACGAGTTAGCTTATGTAACTTGGGGACGGATGCCGTGCCACTCACTGGTGAGAGTGGCCTTTTCACCTGCGTTCCGTCTCTTCTATGAGGAAGCATACTGCCTGGATATCACTCCATCGTCACAACGACAGGCGGCGAAATCACGAGCACATCACATTCCGAGAAACGCCAGCGATTGGCAAGAGCGCTATATAGGCTTGGAGCCACCAGGCTTCCACTGCTGATGGTGCGAGCATACGAAACAGAAACCGGTCTGAAGAGGCAGTTGAGATCAGGTAGATCGAGGAAGTGAAAGTTGAGGAATAAAGCTGGGTCGGTCTGTTCTAAACGAATGGCAACAGGGCCTTTGCCTGCTCGGCAGCCGCAATGCAGGTCCCCTCATCACCTACGCCCCAGACCAGCACCAGCAGCGCAAACATGGGCAACAGTGTAGCGGCAGGACTTGCTCCTGCCAGACTCGCCTCTGCCAGGTCCGGTTGGGCAACAGACGGAGTCGCTCCACCACGTCGTCCATGGGTGAGGGAGGCCGAAATCGAGAGCCTGCAAAGCACGCAGCAAGACATACCAGGAGGTGACTGGATAGCAGCGTCTGGAAGAAGAGGTTCATATCAAAGAGGAAACCAGGAAGGAGCATCCTCCGCTTCGCGACACCATCCCGATAGTTGTGTAAGAGTGAATGTTGAACAAGCAAACAGAGATAGAAGACTGAGCAATTAGCTATCAGAAGGGCACAGCATGCATACATACCTCATCCCTATGCAAAAGTCATCGCCAGGAAAGGCTGTGCCGAACCGAGGAAAGAGGATCGAGTGTTCCTGAAGTGACACAAAGAAGTGGGCAAAAACGACCTCCTCCTCCACCACCCATTGCGGCTGGTTGTTCATGTAGCGACAGCCATCAGTGCCTGGCCTTTACGAGACAGGAATCTTCGGCAAACGGATGTCCTGCATCACCGCCCAGACAATGGTGAGACAACTGGTTTCCGTCGTAAAGGCGTCAATCTGATCGGTGCGTTGCCGCACATGGCTCAAGAAACTTTCACTGGCATTGGTGCTGCGAATGTAGCGATGCATGACCGGTGGAAAAGTAAAAAACGTCAGAAGATGCTCTTCATCTTCACAGAGGCTGCGGATGGCTTCGGGATAGCGCTTCTGGTATTTGGCTTGAAAAGCTGCCAAATTGAGCAGCGCATCCTCTTTCTTCTCCTGCGGTGCCAGATCCCAGCTAATTCCGTGCTGACCTCTTTGCGCTCCCGATGGGGAATGGCGTTGAGCAGCACTCGGCTGTTTATGCACCACACAGCGAGGCCTCGGAGTTGCTGAAAAGAGGGCAGAGACAGCAGCGAGGAGTCCCTCATGTCCATCCGTCACAATCAGATCCATCTGGGTGGCGCCACGGCTGCGCAGGTCTTGCAAGAGGCAACTCCATCCGTCTTTGTCGCGCCTGGCGCACAGGCCCGTCATGCCAACACGTCCTTGTTCCCTTCCAGATCCACGCCAAGTGCTGTTAAGATGATGGTCGAATCGGTTTGGGTCCCATGCCGAACCGTAAAATGGATGAGCGTCCTGCGTACAGGATGCGGTAGTGGGGAAGCAGAGGACGCTCTCGCCACGTTTCATATTGCTCAGTCAACGTTTGGTTCAGGCGACTCACCGCACTGGCACTAGGTGCAACCCCCATGAGGGTGGCGGCGACCTCTCCGACGGATATCGCGTGCTTGTCCCACTGACAAACATCTGGGTCAGCGCTTCGGCCACCTCCGGGGCGTTTCGATGGTAGCGCTCGAAGACCTGGCTGTGAAACTCCCCTTCCCGATCGTCTTCGGACTTTGAGAGCCTCAATGCGCCCAGTGGGAGTCACCAGATCGCGGGTGTAGGACCCATTGCGATACCCACGGCTGATGGCGCGTGCATTCCCCCCAGGATGCTCCGATGCGACTCGTCCAGTTCTTCACACATGACCTGTTCGATCAAAACTTGGATGGCACTTACGGCAAGGCGACGTACATACTGACGAAAGTCTTCGAGGCTTTGGCAGGGCAGGTGAGGATGACTCCTGTGTTGAACCTTCAGGGGAGAGTGCTGGTAGGCTTTTTCCTGGATACAGGCATAACACTCTCCCTTTGGTGAAATGAGTAACGTGTTCCAAAGGAACATCTTATGCCTGTATTCTCATCTAAAATGACCCTCTTCGGGAAGGCAGGTCTTTACACAATTATCGGGATGGTGTCCGCTTCGCCTCAGCGAGGCCATCCCTTCCCCCGCGAGGAGCAACTCGAATGGTTATGGCCGGGCAGTACGCCATGATAGGAAATGCCCTCAGCAGTGTCAAAAACATGCACATGCTATTGCCGCGCCGCTATTGACAGGAAATACACAACAGGCAAGGACGGATGATCTCGTCCTTGCCTGTCGTCCTACACTCCCATCCCACGTCGTTTAATGGGCTATTGCCGGTTCCTTGATCTTGACAGGAATCTGCCTGGGCTTGACCTCTTCAGCTTTGGGGATGTAGAGCTTCAAGACACCTTGCTCGAAGACGGCCTCGACCTTCTCTGCTTCTACAACAGTGGGCAGGGTGAAGGTGCGGCTCATCTCGCCGGCGTAGTGCTCACGCCGCATATAGGTGCCCTTCTCCACCTTCGCTTCCTCCTTCTTGGCGGCAACGATGGTCAGGGTATCACCTACAGCAGTGATCCGCACCTCCTCTGGCTTGAAGCCTGGCAGCGCTGCCTCGATCACATACCGCTGCTTATCCTCGGTCTCATAGATGTTGACCGGGAAGGTGCGCGGCGTCAAGAACTCGAAGCGCGGCCCGATAAAGCTCTCCTCAAACAGGCGGTTCATGGCCTCGCGTAGCGGGACCATTGCGTCAAATGGGTCTCTCAGGACCAGTGTCATGGTGGTTCTCCTTCTATCGTTGAGCATGCATGGGAACGGATTGTCCGGGCGATGGATCAGTACCAGCATGGCAAGCGTGGCGATCGGCTCTCCTGGGCCCTCGTGCTCTCTGTAGCTCCTTGTGCTCTGCGTCGCTGATGCTCACTCCACCAACGGCAGGAGGTTGGGTCTTCCACAATCCTCCTACACTGTACAGTAGCACCCCAGTGTTACAACAGCATCACATCTGCAGGCTGCACCGTCACGTTCCCCTCACAATGTGTACTGATCGCAGAAACATCTGTGTGATTCATCCATGATGGTATGCATTGCCTCTATAATGAGGCCGAGAACTCCTTGAGAGTCACTGCCGCCTTCCTTTATCCGCTATTCACCTGCTTCCCCATAGACACCTGCACTTTGTGACACAACTGTGAAACGGATCTTCCTCCCTGTGATGCTGCTGTGAGCAGGGTCACCTATGCTCTTGAGTAGACGGAGCAGTCATGCAATGCATGATCTACTCGTCTTCTATAGCATACGCCATATAGGTGATGGAGAAGCACAACGGGGCGCCTCTCTTCACAACCGAAGCAACGCTCCAGTGGCTACCTACCAGATCGTGCGACCTTAGGAGTGGTCGCTGAGAAGGCGATGTGTGGACACCTTTCCCGGGTGTCGAAAGGAGAACCACGATGTTTGAACGAATCCTTGTCCCATTAGACGGATCACCTGTTGCCGAGCGAGCTGTTCCTGCGGCTGTACGCATTGCTCGGGCCTTTGGTGGCTCGGTCATCATGCTGAGTGTGGTTGCGCCTCCAGTGAGCTCTGGAAAGTTCAGTTCGCTAGATGCGTATCCGAAGGTAGGGACTGATGAAGAGCTGGCTGAGGCGACCGAGTACTTGAAAACGCTAGCTCAGTCAGAGCAACTGGGCGGTATCACCACAGAAGTGCATACCCTCGTCGGTGGAGCGGCTCCAACGATCATCGCTGCTGCGGGGTCACTGCGCGCAGATCTCATCGTGCTGTGTACCCACGGCTATACTGGCTTCCAGCGCTGGATGCTTGGCAGCGTGGCCGAGAAAGTGATCCGCCATGCGCCGATCCCTGTCTTCGTCCTACGAGAAGGGAGTCCTGGGCTTGCAACAGCAGTGCAGCAACCGGTGCGCGCACTCGTTGCGCTGGATGGCTCTTCCTTGTCCGAGGCGATGTTGGAGCCCGCGGCTTCTTTGACAGCAGGACTGGCTCAGGCGGCCACCCAGCAAGGCGCGTTGCAGCTGATACGAGTGGTTGATATTCCCTCAAGCTACGGCAGATTCAGAAGTCAGGTGGATTCCTACTACGAAGCCGAAGTGAGAGCGGAGGCTAAACACCAGTACGAGCAGTATCTGCAAACTGTGACCAAACGCTTTGCGGATGGCCCGTTGGCGAAGTATCACCTTGCGGTCACTACTGCCGTTGTGACCGATCCTGACGTAGCAGAAGCCATTGTGCAGACGGCGGAGCAAGGCAAGGTCGATTTTATCGCCATGGCGACCCATGGGCGAGGCGGAGTGCAGCATTGGGCACTGGGCAGTATTACAGAACGGGTGCTCCATACTACCAGGGTGCCGCTCTTCATTGTGAGACCGCAGGGTGCGTGAATCACGCCTAAGGCATAGGCTGAAGAAGGGGAACATGCAGGCGAAGAACTGAGGATCGATCGCTCCATGACGAGGGCCTCTGTGGCCCTGACGGACGAGCCTGATACTCCTTCCTAAGCCAGTGTATTGGTATGCTCTGTCATCTATCCGAACGGAGCAAGCGTAGCGTTTGGAGGTTCCTCTATGAATTGGCAGAAACTCTACAATCCTATCGTGATCGCGCTCTTATAATGGGGTACATGGTATGAGTCAATATATTCCAATCCCAGGTCAATTCCACATAATGTATGTCCAAAGACGTATGGGAGACTGGTATTTCGAGACGGCGAAGAGCTGGGAAGACCTGGTGGCCGCACATAAAAAGTGGGTCTTCTGTTGAGTGATGGGACACAAGGCTAACCAACCAATGACAGAACGCAAAGTCCGCCTCGGAAAGCATCAAGAGCCGACTTCACCTGCTCCACTCGTGAGATTGTTCAACAGTGGATCGCTGGCTTACTGCACAAGTATATGGCGACGGAGAAAATCGAGGAGCAATTGAAGGCACTCTTTTATGTAGAGAAAAGTGGAGTTTCAATGTTACCCTCATTTTTGAAAGGAAAGGATATCTCAGCCACCAGAATGGTTCGCACCCTGCCTGAAAGTTGTGACGGTTTTGTGTGGGCACAGCAGTTCCCCGTGATTCAATAGTGAGAACCATGCGCTACACTTCTGTGAAATTGTAGGTGGCAGCGGAGCGCAGTGACAAGGACGTCAGCCTGGAGGAGCAACGATGAACGGTGAGAGCACAGCAAGGGACCCATTGTCCTGTTATACGTGCCACAACCAAACAGGGGCACGCTGCTCGTATTGTCTTCTGCCCATCTGTCCGGAACATGGGGAGCATGTCCAACCATGATTCATGCGTCGGCAGGTGTTGGTCTGTACCCCGTATCAAGGCAAACTCCAGGAGATTGCCCAGGAGGAAGAGAGCCTCTCTTGGGCTGCCCAAGCACGGCATCGTGCCGCTGTTGTGCCCGTTTTTATGAGAGATTGTGATGCAACTGTGAGCGCACAATGCCTCCTTTCCCTGTATACTTGAAGTAGAGGAGGAGGAGGTGTGAATGAGGGAGCAAAGAAAGGAGCAGATGCGACTGCATGACGGTTGATGACCAGGTGGGCTGTGACGCACGGGCAAGGACATGTTTAGGAAAGTAGGCAGGTTGGTTGCTCACCAAGGTGAGCACACTGCGTGAAATAAGCAAATGATTCGTCCTTCGTTTCGAGAAGCGTTACAGCCCCCACCCTTTTGCTCTCCGATGAGTGATGCACGCGAATGAAGCACATGCCTGGGTCGATGATGACTCAGGTATGTTTGTGTTCCCCTCTGAGCATGCATAAAGCCCATCCAATGAGTTAAACTCATCAATGTATGGGTTTTTCAACACGCTGCCCGCTTGTACGGCACTCTGCCTTCAGTGCCGGCAGCCTCGTGGCTGACTTACTGGACATGGCCCAGTTGCGCTATGCGACCTGCTCATAATCGCATGTTTCCTGGTTGCCATCAGGTTTTCCTTTCATAAGCAAGCAAGCTGGTACAATTTCCCAAAAGGCGACCAGGAACCTATCAGTCACATTACGATTGCCTGCTCGCGTAAACAGCTGTTCCCAACGCTCAACAAACCCCTGGCCATTTTTGTGATGGGATTGTGTCACACGCAAGCATGTTTGTGATCGAACGGAGACGTTTCCGGTATAGAGTGGCAATAAGCTGGTCACCTTTGCATGATTGATCAGACGGAAGACCAGGGAAGAGAACGATATGAGCACTCCCGATGAGCACAAGAGGAACATGGAGAGCACTGGAACTGGGGAACTGATGGAGTCTATGAGCATGCTCCCAGGTGAGGGACCCCCACCTGGCGCCTCGGCGCGAGCGCCAAAGACCACGTTCCAACAGACCGAACGCTTGCTTGTCGAGCTTTTGGCCACCATTGGTCATGAGTTTCGCACGCCTCTGACGGTGATCAACGGGTATACGTCGACACTCCTGAACCGAAGCCAGCAGCTTTCCCCAGAGGAACAACACGAGTTTCTCCAGATGATCCAGCAGGCGGGCATGCGCCTGGAGGGGCTGACGGATCGCTTGTTCGAAATCGCCGAGATCGAGGCAGGCGCGTTTCAGCTCGACTATAGCCTGGTCGACATCCCCGCGCTCGCGCGAGAGGCCATCGCCAGAGCGGAGCGACACGTCCCCGAGCCACTCCGAGATCGCTTCACGTTTCATCTGCAATGCCGGGATGGGCTTGGGAACCAGACACAGGAAGTCCCCCCAGTCAAAGGCGATGCCCGGTGCTTGCGCAAGATGCTTGACCACCTACTGGACAATGCCATCCGCTATTCCCCGGCGGGAGGCAGCATTGATGTGATTGCGCGGCCAGCTCCGCAAGGAGGAACGGCCAGCATGCCTGATCAGCCCCACCACACGCCAGCGTTCCTGGAAATCTGTGTGTGTGACTATGGACTTGGCATCCCTGAGGAGCACCTGGAACGTATCTTTGAGCACTTCTACCGGGTCGATACGCGACTGACCCGTGAGGTGAATGGCCTGGGGTTGGGACTCACGGTGTGTCAACACCTCGTGGCATTACACCAGGGTCGTATCTGGGCTGAGAGCTGTCCCGATGGAGGCAGTGCGTTCCATATTTGGCTTCCCCTGGAGGACCTGTCAACGATGATGTGAGGTGCTGGTATGTCATTAGTAACGTCTGAGACCAGGCTGGCCCTTGCCCTGCTTCCTATCTCTTCCGGCTCTGTTCAGCAAAGAAGCGCAGCAGCTCAGTGGAAGCATCGGGTCCCAGGGGATCAGTGAACGAACCAGCAGCACTCCCTCCCGACCAGACATGGCCGGCCTGGTGAACCAGCCACTTCTCTACAATGACATGACCGCTAGCATTGTAGTACAGAGAGCGCGTGTAGGCTCGTCCACCGGCCACCTGTCCCCGTTCCACTTTCGTGCTGTGTGCAGCTCTGCCCTGCTCATGGCTCGTTGGCCGCAGCCACTGGTCGAGCAGGTGATCAGCATTGACCGGGGAGACAGTCGTATCGCGGTCGCCATGGAACACGATCAGCGGGAGAGCCGTAGTCAGTCGTCGCGCAGACTGATCAGTCCCTCGTCTCATCGCCGCAAAGCCGGAGCGTACATCATGCGCGCCACCGTAAGCAAGGCCGGAATGTACACCAACCGCAGCGTACAGGTCGGGATACGTCACCGCCATGATCACGGCCATGGCTCCTCCAGCCGACATCCCGGCCACGTAGACCCGGTTGCTATCGACGTGGTACGCGTTCATGATCTGCCGCGTGATCCCGGCGATGAGAGATGGCTCGCCCATGCCGCGCTGCTGATCGGTGGGCTGAAACCAGTTCCAGCACTTTGCGTTGTTGGCCGAAGAGACCTGCTCAGGGTACACTACAAGGAATGTCTTTCCTTCGGCGAACATATTCATGCGCGTGCCAGCGGCAAAATCAACAGCGTTCTGAGTACAACCATGCAGCATCATTACCAGGGGAACTGCCTGCCCTGTGTAGCTTCTGGGGATGTAGAGCTTGTAGGTGCGAGTTCCAGCCGTATTCCTATAGGCTCCATCGACGAACTTCCCTCCAGGATGGGATGAAGGAGATACTACCCCTGGCCTGAGCGCTTGCCCACGCCGCGTGGAACCATGCAGGCTGCCCGGTGGTTGCAGCGCGTCGGGAGCAGGTGTCTGCGGCGGAACAGCGGGACGAGCACTGGCTGGCCCAGGAGATGCTCCAATTCCTCTCTGCATCGTTGGTCCTAGTAAAGGTGGGGGAACTTCCACGACGCGAACCACTGCCTCATGTGGTGCATCGGCACGGGTGGATCTCCCTGCAAGGGCTGACATGCCTGTCAGTGTACGCTGGATCAAGGCAGTTGCCTCAGCGAGTCGTCCGGCGCGCGTGAGGTGTGTGACATCGGCCATGGCGGCCTGCATGTGCTCATTCATCTCAAAAGCTCTCTTTCTCTGGTGATGCCTGTTATGGCGATGTCTGGCGCCACCATAATACCAGCACCCAGGTCCTCTGGTTTCCATTATCCCCCGAAGGCACATATCTGGTGGCCCGCAACGTGACTTCACCACGCCGCTTACCTGATGCGTCCCGCCAACACCGCCTTTACCGCGGCACTTGCACGGAAAGCCCCGAGCACCTCGATTGAATCGATGGTTGCCAGGGCCAGCTCGGGTGAGACATCCTCGGCGATACTGACCAGGCCGAGCACGCTGATCTGCAACTTCTCCCCGGCTGTCCGCACTGCTTCCAGATCGGAGCGCGTATAATGCTGCATGCCCAGGACCAGCGTCTTGCGTGCCACCATGCGCTTGACTCGGTCATAGTACCATCTCCTTACCATCCAATAGGATGGTAACAGGAAGTTTGTCATGGTGTCAAGGGTCAAGCGCAATACCGAGGCCCTCATTGAGGACTTGCGCCCGCTGATAGCCAAGGATAGCGATAGTTCACTGGCAGCCATTGGAGTGGAGCCTGCCCAAGCCCTCGACGACTTAACGCGCTTAGGTGAACTGATCAGCAGCCGACATCCGGAGCAAGGCCCTGAATTGGAGGGCATGCATCGTCGCTATCTGGGAGCTCCTCCTCCCAAGAAAGGGGCCGTAGCGAGCTTGGCCTATCGGCTGCGTCTCTTGTATCTGGATCGTTGGAACCCGTGGAGCCGTCTGACGTGCTATCGCAAATGGCATGGACCGAACAACGAGCAGTTGGATGGCACCAATAATGCCTGTGAACGAGCCATTGGGTGGTGGATCAAGGAACGCTATCGGCCATGCGTGGAGACATCGGTTCCAGCCAATGCGGTACATGTCAGTCGCCTTCTGGCTTGGTGTGGCAACTTTCTCAATAGCGGTGGGGCCAACCTGGCCATGCTGCTTCGGTAAGCGGACGCGAACAAGGAGCACACATAGCTTTTCTTTCCCTTTCCCTTATTTACCATTCTCTGAACAATCACCAATACTCGCCTCTTGATCTGATTCATTTCACCAAGACTCACATGGCGATGCTCTTTCCTGTCTTCTGCTACCTCTCGGTGGACCATAGGAATTTTCAAAGCACCTGCACGAGAGGCATGTCTGTACTCCAGACTTGAGGCTAGAAATTCAAAGATGATATACTTCCTTAGGACGGGTAGAAACCAACGAAGACAAACGAGTGCCTGGGTAAAGCAGAATATGGCATCGCTTGTTTCAGGACCATCTGAGATGATGGCACAGGAAGTCCTTACCTGGCGCACAAATCGCAGAACTTGCTCATTGCGTAGGCAATGGCCTGCTCGACCTGGGAGTCGATTTAGAGCAGCGTGTCGCGCTGCTGCTGCTCGGCTCAGCGCAATTTGTCGCTGTCTTCTTCGGGGCCATCAAAATGGGCGCGGTACCCATCCCGCTGAATACTGGGCTCCGTCCCGGCGACCATGTCTACATGCTTAATGACAGCCGGGCGCGTGCATTGCTCATCCATGCGGCAGTGTGGCAACAGATTCGGCAGATTCTCTCGCAACTCAAATACCCGCGCTACGTGGTCGTCGGTCTAGAAGAGCTGTTGTATCTCTGACTCCTTCAACATACCATGGATGGGAGAGGAGGGAACATATGCCACTCGATATCGAACTCTATCGCCGCACCATCTATGCGCCCCCCGCACGCAGTGCACAGGGGCCCCGGCGTATCAGCGTGATCGACATCCACCCCCAGGGAGCCACGCGGACTCTTCTCTTCGTGCACGGCTACGGGGGCAGTGCCTCACACTGGCTCCACCAGTTGCGCTTCTTCGGACAGAGCATGCGGGTGCTTGCCCCCGACCAGCGTGGCCACGCATTGAGCGATGATCCCGTCGGACTTCCCTATACCATGGATGGCCTGGTCGATGACCTGGAAGTCGTCCTGGATGCTTTGCAGGTCCAGGGACCGATTCATCTCATTGGGCATTCCTTTGGCGGAGCCGTTGCCAGCGAATACGCTGTTCGCCACCCTGAGCAACTGCACAGCCTGGTGTTGATCGGCGTGGCCACGCACTTCACCTTGCCCCCAGGCCTGGATAAATTGTTGATCATTCCTGACCCCTTCTTTAGCTATCTCAGCAAAAGACTTGGCGCAGTTGAGGCCGCTCCACAGCGGACACTCAAGGGGCTGGCTGATGACGTGCTCGCCACCTGGCGGATGCAGCAGCAGATCAGGGTCCCCGCGCTCATCATCCTGGGGCATCGCGATCGCGTCTTCCGGCGCGAACGATTCGAAGGTGTCCTGCGCTATATCCCTGATGTTCAGCTGGTCGAGATCCCTGTCTCCGCTCACATGGTGATCCTTGAGCGACCAGATGCCGTCAGTCGAGCCATCAGTCGCTTTCTCGAGAATCGACCGCCGGAGCCTCTCGCTGGGACAGGAGTGGAGCAACAGAGCACGCAACAGGATGGGGCCCAACGAGCGGCGCTTGCTGCCCAGCGTCGCGACATGCCCTGGCTCCAGCACTATGATAGCGGGGTACCGGCGCAGATTCCGCAGTCGAAGCAACTCTTGCATGAGCTGCTCAGCGACGCTGCGCGCGCGTTTCCTCACCATCCTGCCATCATCTTCTTTGGGAAGCAGATACGTTACCGCGAGCTGGATCATTTGAGCAATCGCTTTGCGCATGCACTGCGGGGATTGGGCATCAAGGCGGGAGATCGTGTCGCGATTGTCTTACCCAATATTCCGCAGTGTGTCATCGCCTTTTACGGCGCGCTCAAGGCCGGGGCGATCGTTGTCCTTGGGAACCCTCTGCTGCATGAACAGGAGCTGCGTCGCCAGATCTGCGACGCTGGAGCCCAGGTCTTGCTCACCCTGGAGTCTTGCCGGGCCATGGCCGCGCGCGTCTGTCCCGACACGAGTATCAGGCAGGTGATCTTCACCGATATCCGGGAGTATCTTCCGCTGCACCAGCGTCCATGGTTGGCCAGCTTCATCGGGGATAGCCCGCTCGCAGGAGAGCCGGAGACCCCCTATGCTCTCAACCCCGCTTCCGATACGTCCCCGCCCCGAGCAGGGGCCATGGCTGGAGATGCTCAGGGCACTGCTCCGTCCGAACATGCCCCATTTCGTGCGTCCTCGTTTCAGCAGCTGTTGCGCCGCCAGCCGAGCATGCCACTGGAGAGTGGGACGACAATGGATGATCTGGCGCTGATCCAGTATACGGCAGGCATGACCGGTCCTCCTAAGGGAGTGATGCTCTCGCACGGAAATCTGGTGGCCAATGTCGTGCAGAGGCGCCATTGGATGACCGACGCGAGGCGGGGGCAGGAGGTGGTGCTCTCGATGTTGCCTCTCTCACATATGTACGGGATTACCACCGGGATGACCATGGCCGTTGCCCTGGCAGGCGCGCTGGTGCTGGTGCCGACAGCGCACACAGACCAGGTCCTGCAAGCGGTGAAGCGCTACCGCCCCACGCTCTTCAGCGGGACGCCGGCCCTCTTCCTGGCCATCGCGCACTATCCCAAGGTCCGGAGTTACAGAATCGCCGCCATTCGCGTCTGTGTGAGCGGCTCGGCTCCATTACCTGTAGAAGTGCAAGAGGCCTTTGAGAAGCTCACGCAGGGACACCTGGTAGAGGCGTATGCGTTGACGGAAGCTTCCCCGTCCACGCACGCGAACCCCCACAAGGGCGAACGGCGCGTAGGGAGCATCGGTCTCCCGTTACCCAGCACTGACGCTCGGATTGTCAACCTGGAGACGGGCGAGCCACTCCCTCCGGGAGCTGCGGGGGAACTGCTTATTCGTGGGCCACAAGTCATGCAGGGCTACTGGAATCTGCCGGAAGAAACCGCCCAGGCACTTCGGGCCAAGTGGCTGCACACGGGTGATGTAGCTCGCGTGGACGAAGATGGCTTCTTTACCATCATCGGCCGCACACAAGACCTGATCCTCTCTGGCCCCTACCAGGTCTACCCCCGCGACGTGGAAGAAGTCTTGTACGAGCACCCCAAAGTCCTGGAGGTAGCCGTCGTGAGCATGCCAGCAAAAGCTGAGCAGGAGGATGGCGGCTCCGCCAGCCCTCCGGTACCCCTGTTCATCAAAGCTTTCGTCGTCCTCAAAGGTGGCCAACGGGCTAGCGCCGAGGAGTTACTGGCCTACGCACGTAAGCGACTAGAAGCCTACAAGGTGCCGCACCAGATCGAGTTTCGCACCGAGCTGCCGAAAAACAGCGTCGGCAAGGTCGTCAGGAGCTTGCTGATGCAGGAATGAAGCGAACCGGGGCGAGGCTCTCTCCCCGAAGAAAGGATGAGTATGCCTTCAACAAAGCATTTTTTCCCTTTCCTTCTCACACTGGTAGCTGCCGGCGGTATAGCAGCCCTGGCCGCACACGTGTATCGTCGCCCGTGGGAAACGGGCACCAGTGTGCTTCGTGCGGGGATGCTGCTGGCTGGTGCTCATGAAGGGACCTATGAGGTGGGTGGCTCCCCTATCCATTACTACCGTGCAGGACAGCGTGGAACCCCGATCATCCTGATTCATGGCCTTGGTGGCTCTGCTGAGGCCTGGGGGTTCCTCCTGCCACGTTTGCACAAAAAATACACGGTGTATGCGCTCGATCTGCCTGGTTTCGGCAGATCGCCTCTGGCACCCGAAGGCACTGACGTCCGCACGCATGTCCTCTACCTAAAACGATTTCTCGATGCGCTTGGCTCTCCACGGGTGACGCTCGTGGGGAATTCGCTCGGTGGGTGGATCGCGACACGCTTCGCAGTCGAGCATCCTGAGCGCGTGAACCGGATGTATCT
>WNGG01020644.1_pt1 | contig 14192 bp, 17 predicted proteins | sample 5400661 | NCBI WGS metagenome assembly WNGG01 (sample SAMN13153372, study PRJNA577476) | soil metagenome | isolation source: 100 cm soil or saprolite under Garry oak tree replicate 1 | place: USA:California | collected 2016-06-15
CTCGCGCGGCGGAAGCGCACGAATGGGCGGCGCGCCAGGCTTACATCGCACTTGGAAATTTTTTGACGAGCGCGGCTTTGCTCGGCATCGACACATGCCCGATGGAAGGGTTTAAGCCCGACGAATATGACCAGATTCTCGAACTTCCCGCGAAGCGCCTGACCTCCGTTGTGTGTTGTGCGGCTGGATATCGTTCGGCGGACGATAAAAAGGCCGGACAAAAAAAAGTGCGTTTTAGCCGAAACGATGTCATTCACATCGTCTGACCTCTACCTCTTGTCTTCGTCGAGCTTTGCTTTGACGGCCGCCTCAATTTCTTCGTAGAGTGCCCGATCATTCTTTAGCGTTTCCTTCGCTGCATCGCGACCTTGGGCTAGTTGCGTGCCTTTGTAATTCAGCCACGACCCGCGCTTCTCGATGATTTGTTTTTCCAGCGCAAGATCGAGAAGCGCGCCGGTCGATGAAATTCCCTCGTTGTACATGATGTCGAACTCGGCTTCGGTAAACGGCGGAGCGACCTTGTTTTTCACGATCTTAACCCGGGTGCGATTGCCCGTGACAACTCCATCTGTCTGTTTGATCGCGCCGATGCGGCGAATATCGACACGCACACTGGCATAAAATTTCAACGCCTTGCCACCGGGCGTCGTTTCCGGATTACCGAACATGACGCCGATCTTTTCCCGAATTTGGTTCGTGAAAATGCAACATGTTCGCGCCTTTGAAATAAGCGAAGTGAGTTTGCGTAAGGCGGCGCTCATGAGCCGCGCCTGCGCGCCGACTGTCGTATCGCCAATTTCGCCCTCCAGCTCTGCTCTGGTGACGAGCGCGGCGACCGAATCAAGCACAATTACGTCGAGAGCATTGGATCGCACCAGCGTTTCGCAAATCCGGAGTGCTTCCTCACCGGAGCTCGGCTGCGAAACAAGCAGGTCGTCAAGATCGACACCGAGCCGTTTCGCATATGCTGGATCGAGCGCATGCTCGACGTCGATGAACGCCGCAAGTCCACCGCGTTTCTGTGCTTGTGCGATTACGGTGAGAGTGAGTGTCGTCTTACCAGATGATTCCGGGCCAAATACTTCGACAACTCTGCCGCGTGGAAATCCCCCGACCCCCAGCGCCCGATCGATCAGAATGTTGCCCGTGGGAATAACATCGATATCGACGATCTTTTCGTCACCCAGTCGCATGATCGCGCCATCGCCGTAATCCTTGGCGATCTGTTGAATCGCCAGATCGAGATTCTTATTTCGCGCGGCGGTGAGTTTGTCCGCGCCGGTCTTCTCTTCAGTTTTCGTCGCCATATCGAGATGACTCTATTACGTCTCCACCGACGGTTCGCCAAGCGGAAAAGAATCGAAACAAATCAAAAGGCCGCAAACGCGCGGTTTCGCCGCCTTTCCTTCCCAGAGAACTGGAGGTTACGAAACAGCGATCTTGCGCGGTTTGACGCACTCCGCCTTCGGCAGAGTCAAAGTCACAAGGCCTTGATCGACCCTTGCACTGATTTTGTCCGCGTCGATTGATGGATCGAGCTCGAATGTGCGCCGGAAATTTTCCGGGCGCGATTCATGATGAAGCAACGCTCCTTCCACCTTGGGAAAAGAACGCCGGCCGATAATCGTGAGCTCGTTGTTCTCGACCGAAATCTCGAGCCCTTCTTTGTTCACGCCAGGCATCTCGACTTCCAGCGTGTAGCCATCGGCGGCTTCGATCACACTCGCGGAAGGCACGACAACCTGTTCGGTTTGCGCGCGATCCCTGTCGCGATTTTCATCGACTAATGTGTTCATGTTTGATTCCTTTCCTTGTGTAGAGTCGCCGGTCGCTCGTTATGACACGCACCGGCGGTTGATTAGCTGACCAGAATTTGCTTCGGCTTTGCTTCCTCAGCCTTTGGCAAGGTCACAGTCAAGATTCCATCCCGATAGATCGCACTGATTTTATTTGCATCCACGCGGGTTGGGAGCGTTATGCTTCGACGGAATTTGCCGATATAACGCTCGGTCCGTTCCGCTCTCTCTCCGTTAGAAGTCTCTCGCTTTCGCTCGCCGCTGATTGTCAACGTCCCGTCATGCAAGGAAATTTCGATATCTTCCCTGCGCATCCCGGGCAGTTCGACCACGGCCACGATATTTTCGCTGTTCTGGTAGAGATCAAGCGTGGGCGACCAGGCAGTAAAAAGCTGTCTTGGGCGCCCGAAGCTCGACCAGAGGGGCGACTTAAAGAGCGAGTTGAGGTCCTCTCTAAGGCTCATCCTTCGATCTAGCGAGGGCCATGACATCAGTTCTGGGCTTTGATAGCGTATTAAGCTCATAGTAGGCGGGTTCCTTTCTAGTTTTCTGCCGCCTACCTAGGAGCTGCGCTTATGCCAGTGCGCATGCGTTTTGGACGCATTGTCATAAGATCTGATGTTCCAACGAGTTATCATCTAATCGTCCATTTATTTTCGCTCGGTAGATGTGTTGATTTGACGCAATATCTTTCGCATTTTAGCGGAGAACCCGTGACATGTTTGCACAATCCGTAGGCCGAAAAGGCGTTGCTGGAACGAGCGAGCACAATTATTCGTCTCTCGTGGTGACGACGGCACAACGAGACGAACGGTTCATGCGCGCAGCGCTAAAAGAAGCGGAAAAGGCACAAGGACGCACAAGTCCAAATCCCACTGTTGGAGCTGTTCTGGTCGTTGACGATCGGATAGCAGCAAAAGGCCACCACCGGGGAGCTGGCTACAACCACGCTGAGATCGAATGCCTCCGCAATTTCGCCGCCGCCGTGCCTGCTCGCGCAACGTTGTACGTTACTCTGGAACCCTGTTCCACGGTCGGGCGCACTGCCGCTTGTACAGATGCAATCCTGAAGGCTGGAGTCAGAAACGTAGTTGTCGGCGCCATCGACGTAAATCCACGTCACTCCGGCAAAGGCATTGCGCGGCTGCGGGATGCGGGCGTTAGGCTGCAAGAGGGCGTCTTGGCCGAGGAGTGCGCACGCCTTAACGAGGCGTTCAACAAGTGGATTGTCGCCCGGCGCCCTTTTGTGATCGCGAAATGCGGGATGTCTCTGGATGGCCGATTGACGCGTCCTTCCGGTGAGCCTCGCTGGATCACAAGCCCTCCTGCCCGTCATCACGCACACCAGCTTCGCGCTCGAGTGGACGCAATTCTGGTTGGAGCGGAAACAGTCCGCGTCGATAACCCGCGATTAAACGTCCGTGGCGCGCGTTGTGCGCGACAACCGTGGCGCGTCGTGCTGACGCGTTCAGGTAATCTGCCACCATCGGCGCGTTTGTTTTCTGATTGGCTGGCCGCGAGGACGCTGATTTATAAAAGGAAGTCTCTCGCTGCCGTCTTGCAGGATTTAGGCAAAAAAAATGTCACGAGCGTACTGATTGAAGGCGGTGGCGAAGTGCTTGGCGAAGCGCTCGATGCGCGGCTGATTGACAAGGTGCAGATTTACTTGGGTCCGATATTAGCTGGAGGACCGGTGATTGCATTTTCGGGCCGCGGCGCGGAGAGTACTCTCAATGCGATGTGTTTCGATCGCATTTCGTATCAACGGATTGGGCAAAGTGTTTGTATTACAGGTTATCCCATGGCCCGGCCGCCCGAATAAGCAGGAAACTTTTCCTCGTACCTGCTGTTTAATGAGTGGGAGGTAAAATAATGAATTGGAAAAGACTTCTCTTAATTGCATTGGTGGCAGGGGGACTGGCTTTCGTTCCCGCGCAGCGGTCTGACGCTGGCGTTTCGGTCGGAATTGGGTTCGGAGGTCCGGTAGGCTACTATGGATATTACCCATATGGATACTACCCGTACCGCTATTACCGACCGTATCCGTACTATGGCTACTACTATGGGCCTTCATACTATTGGTACGGTGGGCATCGCTATTACCGCCACCACCGTCATCATTATTACGGCCATCATCGGTAATAAGTTTGACGTAGCATCTAGAAATCCACCGAGCTGGCTCGATAGCGATGTCGAGCCAGCTTTTTTTGAACCCAAATCAAGTGCCAAGTAGTTGACTGACGTGACTGCGGAAAACGGTTTGTGCGCAGATCGCTCGGTTATTTCCTTGGTTTTGGCGGTTCTGCCGGTTTCGGAGCGGGGCTGCTGCTCGGCTGTTGACGTTGGAATTCGTTCCTTAGTTGCTGAATCAACGTCGGCAATTGCTGCCGCCGTTCTGTTTCGATCTGCTGCCGGAGTGATTGCTCCATTTTTCGGCGCTCCTGCATGTAACGGGATTCAAACAAGGCGCGTTTCTCCTGATCTAAGCGAAGGCCGGAATCGTGCAGCGCTGTCTCGGTTTCACGCTTAATTCGTTCACGGCGCAAATTCTCTCGCTCGCGCAGAATTTTGCGCTCCTCCGGACTCATCCGCAGCCAACGCTCGGCATTGCGACGGAAGTTTTGTTGGGCTGGCGGGGGAAGTGAAAGCAACCGTTGGCGCATGTTCTGTATCGGCGGGGGCCGACGAGGAGGTGGACCCGACTGCGGCCCGTTAGACCGATGCGGTTGCGCTTGTGCAGAAGCACAGACAGGGGCGAAGATCGACACCGCTGCGATTATCTTTACAAACTTGGCTTTTCGTCCCACAGGCTATTTTCATCCCAAGCAATCAATTCATCCAGATCGGCGACAACGTCATAATCTTGCGGATCGATTTTTGCCACCACATCTGGGGCGCTCTCAAGTGATTTCTGCGGCACTGGGTGACGCGTGGCGATTGCCATCCCTATCACCAGGACCACGACAGCAGATGCTGCGACGAGCCTCCGCAAGCTAAACCAGTTCCGCGTCCGTTCAAAGCGGGTCGCGCGCCGGCGGATCTTCCTCAGCACGTTCCGGGCGAAGAATGGCGAAAGCGTGGGTTCGGCGTTCCGGCCGAGAAAATCCCATAACTCCTGATCATCTTCACGTTCCATAGTCTCTGTTGAATTGAACTACATGCACCGTTGGAAGTTGCGCTCGGATGGGAGCCAAACATTCGATATTTAAACTCCAGGAGCTTCAAGGAAACCTTCGAGCTGTCGAATACGGGTTGGATGCCTCATTTTGCGCAAAGCCTTTGCTTCGATCTGCCGAATGCGTTCCCGGGTCACTTGGAACTGCCGCCCTACTTCTTCGAGGGTTCGGCTGTAGCCATCGACCAGCCCGAATCGTTGCTCAAGCACCTGCCGCTCGCGATCTGTCAGTGTCTCCAGTACGTCCTTGATTTTCTCCTTCAACAAAACAATGGCAGTCATGTCGCTCGGATTTTCGGCGCCTCTGTCTTCGATAAAGTCGCCAAAATTAGTTTCTTCGCTTTCGCCAACGGGCGACTGGAGTGAGATTGGCTGCTGAGCCATTTTCAAGACCGCGCGAACGCGATCGACCGGCAAAAGCACCTCTTCTGCTACCTCTTCCGGCGTAGGCTAGCGTCCGTATTCCTGCACGAGCTGTTTTTGCACGCGCATGAGCTTGTTAATCGTCTCAATCATGTGGACCGGAATGCGAATAGTGCGCGCCTGATCGGCGATCGATCGGGTGATGGCCTGACGGATCCACCACGTCGCATAAGTGGAAAACTTGTAGCCGCGTCGATATTCGAACTTCTCGACTGCCTTCATTAGGCCCATGTTTCCTTCCTGGATCAGATCGAGAAACGACAGACCGCGATTGGTGTATTTTTTTGCGATCGAGATAACGAGCCGCAGATTGGCTTCCACCATTTCGGTCTTAGCCCGCAATGCCTGACGCACCCAGCCTTTCAGCGCCTGGTATTGCTCGGCATATTCGGAAAGCGAAAGCCACAGGCCTTTTTCCAGCTCGCGAATTTTGTTCTGGAGCTGCAAACGTTTTTTTCGATCCCGAGGATGTTTTGCTAGCTCCGTCTGAAGATACAGCGATGTATGGTAGGCGTCGTCCGCCAGGTGAACAAATTCCTCGGTTACTTTCTGTTTGAGGTAAAATTGGGGGTAACAGGTGTGGAAGCTTCTTCATATAGCGTTCCCGGCTCTCGATTTTTTTGTCGAGAATGACGCGATCGAAACGTTCGCCGCCTTCCACAAGCTTCCTAGCAAGATCGAGATGGGCACACGCAATAAAGCCGAAGCGGTTGATGTGCCTCTGCACCATGTTCTCGGCTTCCTCAATCCGCTTGGAAATTTCCACTTCCTGTTCCCGGGTCAGAAGCGGAACCTGGCCCATCTGCTTGAGGTACATCCGCACCGGGTCGTCCAGAATATCGAGCTTGGCTTCGACCTTCTCTTCCTCTTCTTCTTCCTCCCCTGCGTCTTTTTTTCCATCCTTGTAGCGATCCACCTCAGACGCTTCAATAATGTCGATCTCCATGCGGCGCAGCCGGGTGAGAATGAGATCGAGTTCATCGGCGTCGGTGATCCCTTCGGGCAGCGCCTCGTTCAGATCGTCAAATGTGAGATAGCCTTGTTCTTTCGCCAGCTTGATCAGTTCGCGAATGCGACTCTGGACTTCAATCGCCAAATGCAGCTGAGTCCCGCCAACGCGGGATTCCATCGGCGGCGTTGACAGCGATGCGCCGTTGCGCGGTCGCCCCCGAGTCGGCCGGACGCGCTTGGTTTTGAACCGGGCGATTTTCGGCTGTCTCTTCAAACTTCGCCGAAGAGCGGATGGCTTAATTGACGAACCACGGCGAAGGCGGCTTCTTTTAAGCCGTCTCGGCGACGACTGCCGGCTGCCTCCCTTTCGTTTCGAATGCCTGGCCAAGATTGTGCGGTTAAGGATTGACTAAGACGTTCGATCTACCACTCGGTCGATCGACAGTTAACTGTCGGCCGCGCCGGCGGGCTGCGAAAGGTCGTGGAGCTGTTCTTGCAGGTCAAGAATTTGTTTCTGCAAATTCACTACGTCCCCGGTGCTGAGCTGGGGAAGTTTTATTCGGTTCTTTGCCACATCGAGCTGGCGGCGCAACACGGCCTGGCGAATACCGAGCCACCATTTTCCCACCATCATTCCGGCATTGGGCGGCACTTTTTGCAGTAACCACGAGGAAACCAGTCCCTCATCTGTCGACGAGAGCGTGGCCATAAAGGCATTGAGCGAAGCCGGCTCACTAGGGCGCAAGTCGCTTTCGAGAATGCGGACAAGAATTTCCGCATCCGGCACTTGCGCGAGAATCTCTCGCCAATTTTGCTCACGAAGAAAATGTCGCGCTTGCTCGTCTCGCAGCGCCAGGAGGCAAAGCATTGCCACATCGTGCCGTGGCGCTGGAGCAGTTCTGCCACTGTGGGATTCGTCCGCACGAATCGCGCTGCTGCGCGACTGCTTTGGCAAGAGCGCCTGAAAATCCTGCGCGGGGACACCAAGCCGTGCGCTCACTCTGCTCACCACCTCCCCGCGCATGAGCGAATCGTGCACACGCGACACAGTCTCGGCCAGGCTTCGCGCCAACTGCATCTTCGCCCCTAACGAAGTAAGATCGACGCCGGTCGCCGCGCGCTCGATCCAGTAATCAAAAAAGTCACGCGCGCCGGCGACACGGCTTGCAAAGGCCTCTTTGCCTTCGCCGCGGACCAGCGAGTCCGGATCTTCGCCTGTCGGCATCTCGGACACGCGCACAATCAAGTCGTTCGCGAGCAGCGCATCGAGCGAATGTTCCGCGGCTTTCTGGCCGGCGTCGTCGGCATCAAAGCAAAGAACAACTTCGTCTGCGAAACGCTTCAGAACCCGTGCCTGACTCTCCGTAAACGCCGTCCCCTGCGGGGCGACCACGTTTGTGATTCCGGCTTCGAACAAACTGATTAAATCGAGCTGGCCTTCGCACACGATCGCGCAATTTGCGTCAATCAATGCGCGCTTTGTTTTATCCAAACCAAAGAGCACGTTGCCCTTTCGGAAAAGGGGCGTCTCCGGCGAATTCAAATACTTCGCCGCTCCCTTTTCGTCTTTCAAAAGCCGGCCGCTAAATGCGATCACTTCGCCAACATCGTTGCAGATCGGAAACACGATTCGGCCACGAAAGCGATCGTATGACCGTTGGCCTGGCGCCTCATCGGCATCCTCTTTGGTCTTAACCAGACCACTCGTGATAAGAGTTTGCTGGTCATAGCCGCGTCCGCGCGCCCAACTGCCAAACGCATCCCACTCATCGGGCGCGTAACCGAGCCGCCATCGTTTCGCGATTTCTGCCGTGATTCCACGTTCTTTCAAATATTTGCGAGCAGGCTCAGCAAATTCCTTCCTGATCAAATTCTCATGAAACCATGCAGCGGCCTCCCCGTGCAGCTGCAGCAGAGTGCGGCGAGCTTCGTGCTGTCGATCTTCGGCGCCACTCGGAGCCCGCTCTTCAATCAGCGTGATTCCAACACGCGCCGCCAGCTTGCGCACCGCGGAAGGAAAATCGACGTGCTCGTAATCCATCACAAAGCGGAACACGCTGCCGCCCACCCCACATCCAAAGCAGTGGAAGCTTTGCCGCTGCGGGCTCACATGGAACGACGCGGTTTTCTCCTGGTGGAATGGGCAAAGCGCCTTGAAACTGGCCCCTGCGCGTTTAAGCGGGAAATAGGAACCGATCACTTCCACAATATCGTTCGCGGCGGCGATTTGCTCGATGGTTTGTGATGGAATTGCCACAGGCAGATGAGAAACTTATCCGCGGCGGATGAATTGAAAACATGAAGATGTTGTTGTCGATCCTGGAGGGATGCGCTCGGTCGCGTCCGAGTAATAATGGGACGACACGGAGGTCGTCCCTCCAAGTCACCCTAGCGGCGATCACGATTTTCGCCGCGGCATTTTTCATCGCGCCAGCAACCGCGCGTGCCCGTCAGGTCATTCACAAAGGTGACGTAGTCGTAGTCCCGCTGAGTGGCGAAGTTTCCCCCTCTCTCCTGATGTTTCTGCGACGCGCCGAGAAGGCAGCCGAAGGCGGGGGCGCCTCGGCGATGATCTTTGAGATGGACACTTACGGCGGGCGACTCGACGCGGCGGCCGACATCGTGAACGCGCTCAATCACACCACCATCCCCACTTACACATTCATAAACTCAAATGCCGGCTCGGCCGGCGCGATCATCGCGCTCGCCACACAGCACATCTACATGGCGCCCGTGAGCGCAATCGGCGCCGCCGCGCCCATTCTGCCGACCGGCGAAGACCTTCCGCCAACCGCGCGTGAGAAAACGATCTCATATTGGTCCGCGCTCATTCGCAGCTCCGCGGTTCGCAACGGGCACAATCCCGATATTGGCGAAGCGTTCATGAACAAGGAGAAGGAAGTGAAGATCGGCGATCGCGTGATTCATCCCAAGGGAACGCTTCTCACCTTGAACGCGCAGGAAGCAACCCAGCGGATTAACGACAAACCTGTATTGGCGGATGGCATTGCTGATTCGATCGTCGATCTAGCGAAAAAAGCCGGACTCAAGGGCAACATCGCTTCATTTGTTCCGAGCGGCTTCGAGCAACTCGCCTTTTGGATCACGGCGCTTGCGCCGTTTCTGCTCCTGGTTGGAATTATTGGCGCGTATCTCGAATTCAAAATTCCCGGGGCAAGTTTGCCGGGAATTATTTCAGCGATTTGTTTTGCGCTCTTTTTTCTCGGCCATTATCTGGCGGGGCTCGCCGGCTGGGAAGTCGTCGCCCTCTTTGTCCTCGGGATATTACTCGTCCTGATCGAGATTCTGTTTTTCGCGCACTCCACGATCGTATTCGGCGTGCTGGGAGTTTTCCTCATGCTCGCCTCGTTGCTTTGGGCGATGATCGATCGCTACCCGGAGCAACCTCTTCTGCCCAGCGGCAAAATGCTCGCTCTTCCATTGCTTAATCTTTTTATCGCAATCGTTGGCTCGTTCATCGTTATCGCAATGCTCGCTCGCTATCTGCCGCGCACAAGCTTTTACCGCCGGTTTGCATTGATCGATTCAAATCCGCCGGGCCCATCACTGGCCGGCGCGGCGCGCCAGTTCGAGACATCGCTCCCGCTCACTCCTGGAATGCAGGGTACAGCAGTCACGATTTTGCGACCGAGCGGAAAAGCGCGTTTCGCCGATCACGTTGTCGATGTTGTCACCGAGGGCGAGTTCATCACTCCGCAAACACCTATCACCGTGATCCGAACCGACGGAATGCGAGTGGTCGTAAAGAGCACGCCGTAAGCCTGAACAGGCTTTAGCCGCCGGCCACCACTCGAATAAATTCCACGCGATCACCTTCCGCTAACGATCGCTGCGACCATTCGTGCCGATGTACGGCGAGGCCGTTGTGCTCCACCAAAATAGACTGCGACGGCAACTCATGGCGCTTCACCAGTTCCGCGATCGTTTTGGCTTCGCGCGTATCGACACTTTCGCCATTGAGTGAAATCGTCATCGCTGGACAGAGCTAACTACGAATGAACACGAAGAAACACGAATTTCGTTCATGGGCAGATATTGGAGAATCGAGATCGGCGGTCATAGACCGCCGCCGCTACAGCTGAAAATCGTCATAGATGGCCACGATTGACTGCCCATGAAGACGCTTTGCCCTGAGCGACAACATCGAACATCGAACGTCCAACATCGAATCAATAACACCGCCAGCCCCGCGTTTGTGGGGCGGATCTTCGATGTTCGATGTTTCGGTCATACGCCGCAAAGGGCTTGGTCCCAATCCTTCCACACCGGTTCGAAGCCGCACTGCCGAAGGACTGTGGCTATTTCGGCAGGCGAACGCTCGTCGCTGATCTCGAATTGCCCAGTGGCAAGCTGGTCTTCCCCGTTCTGGAATTCCGGGGCGACGATGCGACCGCGGACGGTGCGGTGCAGGTGTTGGCTGCCTTGTCGAGTATAGCCGCCGGGTTCGGTATGGCTTCCGGCGCTCATCATAGTCACGCCTAACGACACCAGTGAATCGCGGAATGATGCCCGTTCGCGGGTGCTCAGCACAATTCCCACCTGTGGGAAAGTGATGCGCAATGCACAAACTAATTGCGCCAGTTCGCGGTCGCTTATCGGGAAAAGCGGCCGAAAACCGCCCGCCGCCGGCCGTAACCGTGGCAAACTCACACTAATCTGAGCTTGCCAGCAATGCTTGAGCAAATATTCCAAGTGAGCCGCGAGAGCGACTACTTCTTCCCGCCAGGCTGATAACCCCAAGAGCACCCCGATTCCAAGACGGCGAAATCCAGCCCTGTAACCGCGCTCTGCACAGTCGAGGCGAAAATTAAAATCGCGCTTCGGTCCAGCGGTATGCATTTCAGCATATACCGCGCGATTATACGTTTCCTGGTAAACTACCAGGCCTTCCGCACCGGCCTCCACAATCGGCAGGTAATCGTCCGTCTCCATTGGAGCGACCTCGATCGAAATCGATGAAAAATCTGACTGAAGAGCCTGAACGCACTTGGCTAGATAGTCGCCGCTCACGAATTTTGGATGCTCGCCAGCGACGAGAAGAATTTGACGAAAACCCTGGCGAGCGAGATGACGCGCTTCCGTCACCACCTCATCGATCTCGAGCGTGACACGAAGAATCGGGTTATCACGCGAGAAACCGCAATATCGACAATTGTTGATGCACTCATTGGATAGGTAAAGCGGCGCGAAGAGCCGCATCGTCCGGCCAAAATTCTGCAACGTGAGCCCCCGCGACATTCGCGCCATCGCTTCAAGTTCACGGTCGGACTTCGGGGCGATCAGATGCTCGAACCGATGGACGAGCTTCGATTTCCTGAGAGCCAGGTTGTCTAAAGTTCCGACAAACGACATCAGCATAATTTCGTGCGCATGCGAGCGTTCGCAAACGCCAATCCATGGATCAAAGAGCCCTTCTCACACAAGCGTTTGTTGAAATGACTCCGAGGTAAAAAAAGGCGGCGTCCGGAACATCCGGACGCCGCCTTTGCAAATGCGATCGTTGGTCTTAGAACGCGAAATTAATGCCGCTGCGCACCATGCCGAAGTTATTGTCCGGACCGTCGACAAAGTTCCAGCTGAAATCATTGATCCAGCCGATGTGCGGCGTGAAGCGGACTTCGATGCCAGCGCCGACTTGGCCGATTGCCTTTGTCTCAGAATCTGTATGACCTTGTGTCTCGACAATGTCGAAGCCTTCCCCCGGTTCAGCAACAAACACATTGCGCGGTCTCTGGCCTCCGCCAAAGATCGCGCCGCCGCCACCAAAAATGTACGGTGAAAAGCGCGTGCACGGGATCGGATAGCGCAGAGTCAAAGTACCTAAGACGGACCCGACCGCGTTGCTCTCGTGGTGGACACTGCTCTGAAAGATGCCGTCACTGAAATCGGCAAAGACATCTTGGCGCGCCTGCCGCGCATCAACTGCCCAGCCTTCAATTCCGACACCGATATAACGCCAGAAAAAGTATTTCAGGTCGATACCACCGCCCCAGGCGTGGTCGGCTTCCATGTAGCGGTCATTTTGCCACTCGTTTCCGGTGAACACGTAAGTTCCCCAAAGTCCGACATTAAATTCTCGGTCTGCGTACCATTCCGGACAAGGCGGCGGGCCAGCCACCTGCTTCATCTCTTTCCCGGAATAGGTCTCGGTGCCGGCAAAGCCAATCGAGCTGATTGCTGCGACACCCAACAGGCTCAATATCAATTTTTTCATTTCATTTCTCCTTTTTGGTTAAGTCTTCCCTGACACCTTGAACTCCAAACATATCGGAGCGGTTAAGTCAATAACGAACGGATCGCCACGAAACATCAGCCGCCCGGCGTATCGGCGCTCCAGCTCCACCAGCAATTCTTCGTCTTCCTCTTTCAACCGTTTTAAGACATCCGGATTTAGGATCACACGGATTTCGTGGATGCTGTCCTGATACTTGCGCATGACTGTATTGAGTGTGCGGTGCAATTCCACGCTTGTAGTCATGGAAGTCTTCACGACGCCGCGCCCGCCGCAGTACGGACAATTTTGGTAGATTGTATCGCTGAGGCTTTCCTGCGCCCGTTGTCGGGTCATTTCCATCAGACCAAGTGCAGAAATCGGCAGCACATGGGTCTTGGCTTTGTCGCGTTTCAACCGTTCCCTCATCAGGTTGTAAACCATCTGTTGATCTTTCCGGCTCTTCATGTCGATGAAATCGCCGATGATCAGGCCACCGATATTACGTAACCGAAGCTGACGCGCGATTTCATCTGCTGCCTCCAGGTTCGTCTGCAAAATTGTCTTCTCCACGTCACGTCCACCTTTGTTACGGCCGGTATTTACATCGATGGCGACGAGCGCCTCGGTCTCGTCGATCACAATATAGCCGCCACACTTCAACCAGACTTGCCGATGGAAAGCGTCATCGATTTGCTTTTGCACGCCGTAAGTTTCGAAAATCGGCGTTGCACCATCGTAGAAGTGAACTCGATTCCGTGCGCGCCGGGAAATCTCGCCAACCATTTCCATCATTCGATCGGTTGAGTCCTGATTATCGCAGACGATTTCGTCGATCTCCTCGGTAAGAAAGTCCCGCACTGTGCGTTCGGCCAAATCCGGCTCTTCAAAAATACGGCATGGCGCTGGACGCTCACGAATCAATTGCTCCACTTTAGCCCATTGATCGAGAAGGAAGCGCAGATCGCGCACAAAGTATCGCGCGCGCTGACCTTCTCCGACCGTGCGGATGATGACGCCGACGCCTTCGGGAATATCCAGTTCGCGCAGGATCTTACGCAGCCGGTCGCGCTCCCTGGGGTTCTCGATTTTTCGCGAGATACCACTCCGGTCGCTGAATGGCATGAGGACCAAATAGCGCCCTGCAAAACTAAGATTGGTCGTAACTCGCGGTCCTTTTGTTCCGATCGGACCTTTGGTTACCTGCACAATTACGTCCGAACCGACCGGGTAAATACTCGGTATATCTTTTACCGTGATCCGTTTTCGCGGACGCTTATTCGCACGTCGATCGATTTCTTCCACTCCGCTGTCAAGCGCGGCCGGAATCGCGTCCCAGAAGTGAAGGAAGGCGTTTTTTTCGAAGCCGATGTCGACAAACATCGCCTTCAACCCCATCTCGATGTTCTTGACTTTACCCTTGTAAACGCTGCCGACGATATTGCGCGAGTTTTTACGCTCGACGCTGTATTCCTCGAGTCGACCATTCTCGAGCAGCGCGACGCGCGACTCGAGCTTTTCTACGCTGAGTATAAGTTTGTTGCCGGTCTTGCGTGAGGAAAGACCCAAAATTTTTTTTACCTTGTCTATCATAAAAGTGAAGGGGTTGACCGAT
>WNGG01011893.1_pt1 | contig 14190 bp, 13 predicted proteins | sample 5400661 | NCBI WGS metagenome assembly WNGG01 (sample SAMN13153372, study PRJNA577476) | soil metagenome | isolation source: 100 cm soil or saprolite under Garry oak tree replicate 1 | place: USA:California | collected 2016-06-15
GGGTGAATTCACCCGGCTCCGCCGCTCGCATATGGTCGAGCGCCGAGAGCGCCGCGAACAAGGCCGCCAGAGTCGCGCGCCCGCCGTGGACATGAAACTCGGCGACATCCTCTCCGGTCGCGCTTGCCGGTCCCGGAAACCAAAGCACCACCGCATCGTCGATCGGCTGCCGATGGCCATCACGCAGCAGCGCCCGCGTCGCCATCCGCGGCAGTGGAATTTTTCCTGCGAGCAAGGTGAGCGCGGTCGCGGCCTCGGGCCCGGAGACTCGGACAATTGAAATTGCACTTGGCGGCCGGCCCGATGACAACGCGAAGATGGTTTGCTCACGCGGATGCATTGACTGCTCGCTCCGGGGCCTGCTTCAGAAGCCAACGAAATTTTGACGTCACCGGACTGCTTCCACACCCAGGTCCGGTCGGACAATAAATAGGCCTAGACCGGCGTCACCAGAATTCAAAGCGCGGGATGCTGGGTGCCGCCGACCGGTGACGATCCCTCGCCGTGCCGGGCGGCGCCGCTGTGCAGTTCAATAAAACACTCCAGCAACGCTCAAGAACATAGTACGAACATCCATGGAGGCAAGCCGTTCAGCCGGCGTTGAACCGGACACGAAAAAGGCGCCCCGCTTACGCGAAGGCGCCCTCTTCAATTCCAGCGAGACAGCTCAGGTATTCATCGACTCGAAGAATTCCGAGTTGTTCTTGGTGTTGCGCAGCTTGTCGAGCAGGAAGTCGATCGCGTCCATCGTGCCCATCGGATTGAGGATCCGGCGCAGCACGTACATCTTCTTGAGCAGTTGCGGATCGGTGATCAGCTCTTCCTTGCGGGTGCCGGAGCGCGAGATGTCGATCGCGGGGAAGGTGCGCTTGTCGGAAACCTTGCGATCGAGAATCAATTCCGAATTGCCGGTGCCTTTGAATTCTTCGAAGATCACCTCGTCCATGCGGCTGCCGGTATCGACCAGCGCGGTCGCGATGATGGTGAGCGAGCCGCCCTCCTCGATGTTACGCGCGGCGCCGAAGAAGCGTTTCGGCCGCTGCAGCGCATTGGCGTCGACGCCGCCGGTCAGCACCTTGCCCGATGATGGGACCACGGTGTTGTAGGCGCGGCCGAGGCGCGTGATCGAGTCCAAGAGGATCACCACGTCGCGGCCGTGCTCGACCAGCCGCTTGGCTTTCTCGATCACCATCTCGGCGACCTGGACGTGACGTACCGCCGGTTCGTCGAAGGTGGACGAGACGACTTCGCCCTTCACCGAGCGCTGCATGTCCGTGACTTCCTCCGGACGCTCGTCGATCAACAGCACGATCAGATAGCACTCCGGGTGATTTGCCGTGATCGAGTGCGCGATGTTTTGCATCAGCACCGTCTTGCCGGTGCGCGGCGGCGCCACGATCAGTGCGCGCTGGCCCTTGCCGATCGGAGCGACGATGTCGATCACCCGCGCCGAAAGATCTTTTCTGGTCGGGTCTTCCAGCTCGAGCCGGAAGCGCTGATCGGGAAACAGCGGCGTCAGATTGTCGAAATTGACCTTGTGCTTGGATTTCTCCGGGTCTTCAAAATTCAGCGTGTTGACCTTGAGCAGCGCGAAATAGCGTTCGCCTTCCTTCGGGCTGCGAATGTGGCCTTCGATGGTGTCGCCGGTGCGAAGCCCGAAGCGGCGGATCTGCGAAGGCGAGACATAGATATCATCGGGCCCCGGCAGATAATTGGCGTCCGGCGAGCGCAGGAATCCAAATCCGTCGGAGAGAACCTCAACGACGCCTTCGCCGATAATGTCGGTTTCCTGGATCGCGAGTTGTTTGAGAATGGCGAACATCAGCTCTTGCTTGCGCATCGTGCTGGCGTTTTCGACCCCTTTCTCTTCCGCGAACGAGACGAGCTCGGCCGGCGTTTGAGCCTTGAGGTCTTGGAGTTTCATTTCCCGCATTGGGATGGTCCTGTGGAATAACGGGGAGGGATTGCGAGGTGGCTTTAAGAAAATGCGGACGACAGAAAAAGAAGGTCCGCAGGTCTGAGCAAGGAAGGGGCCGGAGAGGCTTCAAACCTGATGCGGCGGCCGGTTCAACGAGGAAGCCGGGACGCAACCACATCCGCCTGCGTGGGGTGGGATTTCAGTAATATAGAAAATCGGCCGGCTTTGCGCAAGGAGGCGCAGCGCTGCAGATGTCGATGGCCGCCTTGGTCAAAACGGCTTCACCACCACGAGGATTACGATCCCGATCATGAGAACCGTAGGTACCTCATTGATTATACGGTAGAATTTATGGCTACGCAGATTGCGATCGGCGGCGAAATCCTTGACGCAACGGGAAAAAAAACCGTGGACGCCCGACAGGACCAGCACCAGCAGAAGCTTGCCGTGCAGCCAGCCCGCCGAGAACCAGTGGCCGGCCCAGGCGAGGTAAAGTCCCGCCAGCCAGGTCACGATCATCGCCGGATTGATGATCGCCTTCAGCAGCCGCCGTTCCATCACCTTGAAGGTTTCGGATTGCTTCGATCCAGCTTCGGCGTCGCAGTGATAAACGAACAGCCGCGGCAAATACAGCATGCCCGCCATCCACGCGATGACGGCGATCACATGCAGCGCCTTGATCCATTCGTACATCGGGAATTTCTACTCGCCGGCGATGGTGGTGAATTTCCAACCGATCGACGTCGGAACATTTCGACGGACGATCGCGTTGAAAAGCATGTCGCCTACAGACCCGAATGGAAGTCTTTCCGCAAGCGGTCCTTCTCTAAAACAATAATTTTAGAATCTTAGGTTTGAGTCTAAGTAGCGGTGGATTGGGCCCACACAAAACCGTCCGCCAGTTCCCCGGGCTTGTTCACATCCATCAACAAATTTCCCGCTACATTCGGCAATTTTAATAATACTACTCGGCTCAGGCACTTGCGTCGCGTCATGGCCAGCTTATCAAGAGACAAGTCCACATAACCTCACTATCATTGCCGCCATTGAATGGACTTATCCTCGTTCGAGGCCTGTGAAGAAAAAACTGGGTTATCCCCGATGCGTCGTCGCCCGCACGATTCTGTGGGGTACGCTCCACAGCGATTCACAGGATACACAGGGGTCACCGTGCCTACGACCGGCAACTATTTTCACCTTCACCTGGTTTCTGATTCGACCGGCGAGACCCTGATCACGGTGGCGCGCGCCGTGGCTGCGCAATATGCCAACGTGACGCCGGTCGAACATGTCTATCCGCTGGTGCGCAGCCAGAAGCAGCTCGACCGGGTGCTCGATGAAATCGAGGAAGCCCCCGGCATCGTGCTCTTCACCTTGCTGGAGAAAGATCTGGTCGGCCGGCTGGAAGCCAAGTGCCAGCAGATCAACATACCGAGCCTTTCGATCATCGGCCCGGTCATGCAATTGTTTCAGGCCTATCTCGGCGCCGCCACCACGGGACGGGTCGGCGCGCAGCACACCCTGAATGCGGAATATTTCAAGCGGATCGACGCGCTGAATTACACGATGATCCATGACGACGGCCAGCACGTCGAAGGCCTCGAAGACGCCGACGTGGTTCTGGTCGGCGTGTCCCGCACATCGAAAACTCCGACCTCGATCTATCTTGCCAACCGCGGCATCCGCACCGCGAACGTTCCGCTGGTGCCGGGCATTGCGATCCCGCATCAATTGGTGGACCTGAAAAAGCCGCTGGTGGTCAGTCTGCACGCGACACCGGAGCGGCTGATTCAGGTTCGGCAGAACCGGCTGTTGAGCATGGGCGATCGGGACAACGACACCTATATCGATCGTCAGGCCGTCGCCGATGAAGTCGCGTTCGCGCGGCGATTGAGCGCCAAGTTCAATTGGGCGCTGCTGGATGTCACGCGGCGATCGATCGAGGAAACCGCCGCCGCCGTCTTGAAGCTGTTCACCGACAGGCAGCGGCAACGGCTTGCGGAATGACGTTCTGGCGCGGAAAAACTCGGTTGATCCTGGCATCGCAAAGTCGCACGCGGCAGGCGCTGCTGGCCAATGCCGGCATCGGCTTCGAGGCCGTGACGGCCGAGATCGACGAGCGGGCTGTGCAGCAAGCTTCCGGCCATTCAGCGCCTGGCGAGATCGCCTCGCTTCTGGCGCGTGAGAAAGCGCTTTCGGTATCGGCGCGGCAGCCTGGCAAATTTGTCATCGGCGCGGACCAGACGCTGGCGCTCGGCGAACGTCTCTTCAGCAAGCCGGCCGGCCGCGCGCAGGCTGCCGAGCAATTGCGCGCGTTGGCCGGCCAGCGCCATGAACTGCACTCCGCCGTTGCCGTGGCGCGCGGTGGCAAGATATTGTTCGAGGCAGTGGCCATCGCAGGGATGACGATGCGGCGGCTTGGCGAGGCCGAGATTGACGCCTATCTGGATGAAGCGGGCGACGCTGTTACCTCAAGTGTCGGCGCCTATCAGCTTGAAGGGCTGGGGGTTCATTTGTTCGAACGGATTGAAGGCGATCACTTCACCATCCTCGGTCTGCCGCTGCTGCCATTGCTCGCGTTTCTGCGAAGCGAGCGGCTGCTCGGTGTATGAAAGAACGCGCAGTGCAGGCACTATACAGCCGTCATGCCCGCGAAGGCGGGCATCCAGTACGCCGCGCCGCCGTAGTCGATCATCGGTGCTTCGGAATACTGGATCATCCGCGGGAGCCTGTCATCGGGCTCGCCAAAGGCGAGACCCGGTGGCGGATGATGATGGCTGAACTGGAAAATCCTGACGTAGCGGCCAATGGCGATATTTGAATGATAGTTCTCGGACTGACCGGCTCGATCGGGATGGGAAAATCGACCACCGCAACGCTGTTCGCGGAAGCCGGTGTTCCGGTTTACGATGCCGATGCCACCGTTCACATGTTATACGAAGGCGAGGCCGTGCCCGCCATCGAAGCGGCGTTTCCCGGCACGACGGCGAACGGCAAAGTCGATCGCAGCAAGCTGTCGGCCCGCGTGGTGCATGATCCGGCGGCGATCAAGCGGTTGGAGCAGATCGTTCATCCGATGCTGGGCGCCTCTCGTCAAAAATTCCTGGACGATGCCGAACGGTCCGGCGCAGCGGTCGCGGTGGTCGACGTGCCATTGCTGTTCGAGACCGGTGGCGAGAAACGGGTGGATGCGGTGGTGGTGGTCACGACCACGCCGGAACTTCAGCGCCAGCGAATCCTGGCGCGCGACAACATGACCAGCGAAAAGCTCGATGCCATCCTCGCGCGGCAACTGCCCGACGCCGAAAAACGCCGCCGCGCCGATTTCGTGGTGGATACATCCGATGGACTCGACCCCGTGCGCCTGCGAATCCGGGACATTCTCAACGAGGCTGTTAAGATGCCGCGGCGGCGATCCTGATTCTCTCAGCGGTTTAATTCATGCGCGAAATCGTTCTCGATACCGAAACCACGGGCCTCGACCCGCTGCGGGGCGACCGGCTGGTTGAAATCGGCTGTGTCGAGATCGTCAATCGCATGCCGACGGGCCAGACCTTTCACCGGCATCTCAATCCAGAGCGTGACATGCCGGCGGAAGCATTCGCGGTGCATGGTCTTTCCGGCGAGTTCCTCGCCGGCAAGCCGCTGTTCGCTCATGTGGTCGAGGAGTTCCTGGAATTCATCGCCGACGCGCCGCTGGTGATCCACAACGCCTCGTTCGATATCGGCTTCATCAACGCCGAGCTTGACCGCATCAAGCGGCCGTCGATCCCGCGCGACCGGCTGGTCGACACGCTTCTGCTGGCGCGCCGCAAACATCCGGGGGTGTCGAACCGTCTCGATGACCTCTGCTCGCGCTATGCGATCGACAATTCCCGCCGCACCAAACACGGCGCGTTACTGGACGCCGAACTGCTGGCCGAAGTCTACATCGATCTGATCGGGGCGCGGCAGTCGCAATTGATCCTGGCGACGGAGGGCCGCGATAGCCGCGCAGCCGGCTACGGCGAAATGCCGCGGCGGCAACGCCTGGTGCCGCTCGCGCCGCGGGTCACCGAGGACGATCGCGCGGCGCATCGGGCCTTTGTCGCCACGCTGGGCGACAAGCCGATCTGGGGCGATTTCCTGAGCGCGTAACTTATTGAAGTCGGACGCGCGCGGTTCAGCTCGGTTTAGCCGTCGCCGTCTGTGCGGCAGTTTGCCGTTCCAGGTTCTGGCGGTACAAGCCGACAAAATCCACCGGATCCAGCATCAGCGGCGGGAAACCGCCGTCGCGCACCGCGGTCGCGATGATTTCGCGTGCGAACGGGAACAGCAGCCGCGGACATTCGATCATGACCAGCGGATGCAGATTTTCCTTCGGTACGTTCAGAATCCGGAACACGCCGGCATAGGCGAGATCGAAGCTGAACATCACCTTACCGGCGTTTTCCGCCTTGCCTTCGACCGAAAGCGTCACTTCGAATTCGTTTTCGGCGATATTGTTGGCACCGACGTTGATCTGGATATTGATCGCAGGTTGCTGCTGTTGCGGTGCAAGCGAAGCCGGCGCGTTCGGATTTTCGAACGACAGGTCCTTGGTATATTGCGCCAGCACGTTCAACTGGGGAGGAGGGGCCGCCTCAGGGGGCGCGCCGTTGCCGTTGGTCATGGAAGTCTCCTGGAACGTTCGAAGGCGAACGGGAACCGGTTTTGGGTCCGAATTCGCTCAAAGGGCAAAAATGCCGTTGTCGGGCGAGTGGCTATCATAGCCCCGCCTCATTCCACAAGGACGACAATTGCCCTCAGGCTTGTACGCGCGCGCCCAAAGAATCGGCCAGCGCGGCAGGTAGCGGCCATGCCGCCCGGTCCGGCGCGGACGGCGTACTCTAAATTGTTGAATATGCGCGATTTCCAGGCATGATCGGGGGTTTCCCCTCGCAGCGAAAACGCGCTACTATTCGCCCCGTGGCGAACGGGCAAGAGCACTGACTTGGCCTATTGCCGTCGGCATGGCCCCTCATGCCAAGTGCGCCATTGGCCGGGCCAAGTTTCGTGCCTACATGCTGCAGACCCTTCCATGATGTAATCTCTGCCGTTCCCCAAAGGAACGCTCTACCGCCGGACCCGTTACCGGCGCAGACCAGAAAGCGAATGCGACGTGGATATTTACACCATCATCTTCCTGGCGCTGGCGGTCTTCATCTTCCTGCGCCTGCGTAATGTCCTCGGACAACGCACCGGAAACGAGCGGCCGCCCTACGATCGCGCCGCGCGCAACGTCGCGCAGGGGGCGCAGGACAATAATGTGGTCCCGATTCCGGGTGCTGTGATCGACCAGGCGCCGCTGGCGCCGACGGCGGATGTGGTTCCGCCGTCCGATCGCTGGAAAGGCCTGGCGGAACCCGGCACGCCGCTCGCTCAGGGACTTGATGCCATTGTTGCGCATGATTCCTCGTTCGACCCGCGACATTTCATCAGCGGCGCACGCAGCGCCTATGAGATGATTGTGCTGGCGTTCGCCAATGGCGATCGCCGCGCGCTGAAGGATCTGCTGTCGTCCGAGGTCTATGAGAGTTTCGAGACCGTGATCAGGGATCGCGAGAGGAATGAGCAAAAGACGGAAACGCGATTCGTTTCGATCGACAAGGCCGAGCTCGTGGGTGCGGAAGCACGCGATCGGGCGGCACAGCTGACCGTTCGTTTTGTGTCACAGATGGTCTCGGTGACCCGCGACAAGGCTGGCACGATCGTCGACGGCAATCCGGATAAGGTCGCGGACATTACCGATGTCTGGACCTTCGCCCGCGACACTACTTCACGCGATCCGAACTGGAAGCTGGTTGGCACGGGAAGCGCTCACTAACGCGCGTGGCTTCGGGCGATACGCCGCGACGTTGTATGTCATCGCCATCGCATTGTCGCTGGCTCCCGTTGCCGCGCATGCTGCACGTCGGCATCTGCCATATCCCAGCCTGACCACGCCGCTTGAGATTAGCGGCAGTCAATATACTCCGGTGGGGTGGGCCGATATCCCGGGCTGGAGCGAGGACGACCAGCTGCAGGCGTACAAGGCGTTTCGCATCAGCTGCAAGCCGATATCGGCGCAACAACAACCTCCCGCCGATCCCAGGGCATTGGGCATCTCGTTACGCGATCCCTGCCGCGCGGCCAAAGCTCTCGATATTTCCGACGGCGCAAAGGCGCGGGCATTCTTCGAGCAGCATTTTCTGCCGTTGCGAATCTCGCGGCTCGGCGAAGGCGAGGGTTTTGTCACCGGCTATTACGAGCCTGTCATCGACGGGTCCCGGACCCAGACCGACGTCTACACCGTGCCGGTCTATCGCCGTCCTTCGAATCTGTTTGTCCGCGGCTTCAAACAGAGCGCCGTCGGCCTGCCCAACAAGGGAGAGGTGTTTCGCAAGATCGGTCGCCGCAAGCTGGTGCCGTATTACGATCGGGCCGAGATCGAAGACGGCAAGATTGCCGGCCGAGGCCTCGAGATCTGCTGGCTGAAAAACCAGACCGATTTGCTGTTCACGCAAATCCAGGGCTCGGCGCGGGTCCGCCTCGAAGATGGCTCGACTGTCCGCATCAATTACGACGCCCATAATGGTTATCCCTATACGGCGGTCGGCCGCATCCTGATCGAGCGCAACATCATCCCGAAAGACCAGATGTCGATGCAGCGGATCCGGGAATGGATGGATCAAAACCCTGACGGCGCCAACGAATTGCGACGGCAGAACCGGTCCTACGTGTTCTTCCGCGAAGTGCAGCTCTCCGACAAGGATGAAGCGGTTGGCGCGCAGGGCGTGCCGCTGACGCCGGGCCGGTCGATCGCGGTCGACAAGTCGCTGCATGTCTACGGCACGCCATTCTTTATCGAAGGCGAGCTGCCGATTGAGTCCGAGCGATCGAAGACGCCGTTTCGCCGATTGATGATCGCGCAGGACACCGGCTCCGCGATAACGGGACCGGCGCGAGCCGATCTCTATTTTGGCGCCGGCGCGGAGGCCGGGCGGGTGTCCGGCCGGCTGCGGAACAATATGCGCTTTGCTATCCTGGTGCCCAGGAGCCTCGATCCGCTGGCCCGAGGCCGCAAGATGCCGCTGCCGGATGCGAGGCCATCGGAGAAAATCGCAAAGCTGTTTCCTCAAGTGGATCCACTGAAGGATCAGAAGCAAAAAGAGCAGACCAACGACGCCAAGCCGATGGAGGCTACCGCGGCGCCTGGCTCAAAGGACACCGCCAGCGCCAGGGAACCTGCGAAGACCGCCGCGCCCACGGCGCCGCCACCTTCGGCAACCGTCGCGCAAGCTTCACCCCCGGTGGCCGGCGCGAAACCGGTACCGCTGCCGGAAGCACGGCCGAACCCCAAACCGGTCCATGAACTGCGCCGCCAGCGTCGCTATCGTGATTACCTCCGCGTCCGATGAAACGCTCGCCCTCGACCTCGATCCCGGAATTGTCGTCACCGCCTCGCCGTTCGGAAACGCCGGCCGCCGCGAAAGCTGCAGCCGCGACGAAGGCACATCCGCCCGCCAAAGCTCCACGCGCGCCCAGACCGGACGTGGCGCCGGTAGCGCCGCCGTTGGCGCCACTTGGACGTCGCGAGCGCTCGCAACTTTCACGTGGGCGCAAGGAGATCGACGCCCGGCTCGACCTGCACGGCATGACGCAGACCCGCGCGCACCGCGCGCTATCAGGCTTCTTGCAACGGGCCCACAGCGATGGCTTGACGTTTGTGCTCATCATCACCGGCAAGGGCCGCACCATCGGGCCCGAATCCGAGCGTGGGGTGCTGCGCCGCCAGGTGCCGCAATGGCTGAGCCTGCCGGAATTCCGCTCGCTGGTGGTCGGCTTTGAGGAAGCGCATATCGGTCATGGCGGCGAGGGCGCGCTCTACGTGCGGATCAGGCGATCGAGAATGTGAGCCATGACGAACTTTGATGTCGTGCGTTAGAACGGCCTCACGATCCCCACCCGCGGGATAACCGTAATGATCCAGCCGAAAATCGAGACCTTTCGATCATCTGTTGCTACCGGCGGCACGGTCTGCGAAGCGGGCAAGGTCTTTACCGCGTGCAGGATCAGGAACATGCAGACCGCCCAGTTCGAAATCCATCGCGAATAATCGAACACGATCGCAAACATGATCAGATAGGCCGCGCTCACCATCGTGATGGCGGCAATGACGATGCGGCGGTGGAATTCTTCCCTTAGCGCGCGGATCAAATTGAGAAAATATATCCAGAGCGGCGTATGCAGCCAGATCAGCAGCGCAAACACCGGCACGCCCAGCAGGTTCCACGGCATCCAGGTCCAGGTCTCGCGGATCTCCTGAGCAAGCGGCTGATACCAGATATAGCTGAAGCTCAGCAGGTTGGTGCGCGCAGGGTCGGCCATGCGGCCCTGCAGATAACGAACGAACTCGTCGTGCGATGCCGTCATGGTGCCGTAGAATTGCGCGGCGAAGAACAGCAGGCCGATGCACGCCACCGCCGCGATGCCGATGATCGCATTCCGCCGGTTGAGTCCCTGGACGAGATAATAGCGCAGCACCACGATGACCGCGATGGTCGGCACATACATCAGCAGATGAATGTGGTGGATCAGAACGAGGATCATCGAACCAAGGGCGGCCGATATCACAAAGGCAACGGAACGCGCCGGCGCCAGTAAGAGACAAATCGCAAGCGCACATCCGTAGATATCGAAGTGCCCCAGCGTATGCATGAAGTTTTTCAGAAAGAACGGCGAGCCGGCCATGAACACCAACAGCGGCATCTGCGCCAGGTCGAGACCGAAGGTTCGCCGAAACAGCGCGACAAAGAGACCGAGCGTGATCAGCCAGACACCGCCTGAGAGCGCGAATACCAGCCACACCGGCACTTTGGCAAAAAACAGCGATATGATAGCGCCGATCAACGCGCGCTTGGTAAAGCCGAAATGATAGTCGACCAAAAGGTGGATGTAGGGGACGTAGGGTTCGCGCGTGATCTTGTAGAAGAAAACCCCGATCAGAACGGCGACGTTGACGGCAAGCATCAGGCGCCAGGGGTTTTCCCGCATACGCAGAATCATTCGGCACCCGAAAACAGCGGCTGAATCAGGCGCGAACTATCACACGGCGGATGCTCGGCATGCAACGCGGTTTCCGTCGAACGGCAGGCTGGGATCCGGCTACAAAATAAACCGGCTCAGATCGGCGTTCTTGGCGAGATCGCCGACGTGCTTCTGCACGTAATCGGCATCGATCTGGATGGTCTCGCCATTGCGGTCGGGGGCTGCGAAGGAAATCTCGTCGAGTACGCGCTCCATTACGGTTTGGAGCCGCCGCGCGCCGATGTTCTCCACCGAGGAATTGACGGCGACCGCTACGTCGGCGAGCGCGTCGATGGCGCCTGGGGTGATGTCCAGCGTCACGCCTTCGGTCTGCATCAGCGCGATATATTGCTTGATCAGGGAAGCTTCAGGCTCGGTCAGGATGCGGCGCATGTCGTCGCGGGTCAGCGCTTCCAGCTCGACCCGGATCGGCAGCCGGCCCTGCAACTCCGGCAACAGATCGGACGGCTTGGCGATGTGAAACGCGCCCGACGCGATGAACAGGATGTGGTCGGTTTTCACGGCGCCGTGCTTGGTCGACACGGTCGTACCTTCGATCAGCGGCAACAGATCGCGCTGCACGCCCTCGCGCGAGACGTCGCCGCCGCTGCGGCCGTCACGGACGCAGATCTTGTCGATCTCGTCGAGAAACACGATGCCGTTATTCTCGACCGCGTTGATCGATTCCTGCACCAGCTGATCGCTGTCCAACAGCTTGTCGGACTCTTCGTTGACCAGAAGCTCGTGGGAATCCTCGACGGTCAGGCGGCGGGTCTTGGTCCGGCCGCCCATCTTGCCGAAGATATCGCCGATCGAGATGGCGCCCATCTGCGCCCCCGGCATCCCCGGAATTTCAAACATCGGCATTCCGCCCGAAGATTGGGTCTCGACCTCGATTTCCTTGGTGTTGAGTTCGCCGGCGCGCAGCTTCTTGCGAAACGAATCGCGGGTCGCCGCGCTGGAATTGGCGCCGACCAACGCGTCGAGCACACGCTCCTCGGCGGCGAGCTGCGCGCGGGCCTGCACGTCCTTGCGCTTGCGCTCCCTGGTCTGAGCGATCGCGATCTCAACCAGATCGCGGATGATCTGCTCGACGTCGCGGCCGACATAGCCGACCTCGGTGAATTTGGTGGCTTCGACCTTGATGAAGGGCGCGCCGGCAAGCTTCGCCAGCCGCCGCGCGATCTCGGTCTTGCCGACGCCGGTCGGCCCGATCATCAGGATATTCTTCGGCAGCACTTCCTCGCGCAACGAGCCGGTGAGCTGCAGCCGCCGCCAGCGGTTGCGTAGCGCGATGGAAACGGCGCGCTTGGCGTCGTTCTGGCCGACGATGAAGCGGTCGAGTTCGGAAACGATTTCACGGGGTGAAAAGTCGGTCATGCGTTGCGTGCCATCATGATGTCGATAAACCTGGTTGCGGGAGCCGTCGCGTCAGCGCAGACGGTGCGATGCCCAGAATTCCAGCCCGGAGCGGTCGCCAGCCGGCACTGAGCAACAAGACGAACGCGCCGAGCGTCAATATTGTGAACGGGGTTGTCATGTCGGAGAAACCCGCTTGGCTGATCAGCGTCCAGAAAGCAAATCCGGCGTAGGAAAGGCCGGAAACCAGCATCGCGCGGCGGTCGATCAGGACCGCGACAAAACTCAGTGCCAGAAACACGGCCATGATGGCAACAGCCGACCCGGGGCTGAGTTTGGGAGCTACGGTTACCATTCCCTTGATGAGCGAGTGAACGATCAGGGGTGCCGCAAGCAGATGAAGCCAGAAGGCAATGTCGGTTCGGCGGGTCAGCCGTTGTGGATCGGCCATATCGAACCGCATCGCCAGCGCGAAAATCGCAATACCGCAGACAAGAATGACCGCGTTATGCGCAACGGGCGATAACTCCGGCGCCAGTCCATAAACCAGTCCGATGACGGTGCCCGTCAGCGCCCCGCAGCCCGCCGCGATCGTGATGGGCACACCAAACCGCCAGTAGTGAACGGCCGTCAGCAAGACGGTCAGCAGCGCCGCAATAGCCAACAGCGTAGGCTCGCTGGTGTTGATGCCAAACATACCCATCGAGGTCACCGGATAACTGTACGGCGATATACCCGCCCCGAGAAAGATGCTGGCGCCCATGAACACAGCCACCGCGAACACGATCAGAAGGACAATGCTCGGTAGCGCCATCCGCCGCAGCCGGGTGAAGAATTCGGCGAGCAACCATGCCGCAATGGCGACGGCGATCCACATCCCGAGCTTGCCGCCGGCCTGCAGCGAAAAATACCCGATAGCGCCGAGGAACATGGCAAGGCCGATGGTGACGAAGATGTCGCTGAAACCGCCGATGAAGCGAAGTTGTTCGTCGTCGGGCGAGGCGGGCGGCTCGCGGACATCTTCCAGTGCACGCAGGCGCTCAGCCTGTTCGGCACTGATGATGCCCTGCTCAACCCCTTTCGCCAGAATTTCACTTGCAATCATCGGTACCGAACCTCTGGTATTAGCTAAGCCGGATTGGCGCTCTCGCAAGCAGTCCGACGCGATCGTCCCTAGAGCGGATGACTTTTCTTCGAATCGTCATCCCGCTCTATCTTTTTGTTTGAGCATGATCTTTTCGGAAAACCGGTACCCACTTTTCCGGATCATGCTCTAGATGATCGGCGGCCCACTCTGCCATAGGCGGATCGCCTCAACCGGATGGATCAGCATCAGAACGTTCAGGGTAAGATTGTCGCGAATGTGAAGTGCCATCGCGAGTTCAAATAAAAGTGCGAGCGCAACGGTCGCCGCAATCGGAAGCTTCCTGGCGAGCAGAAAGCCTGCGACCATCGACAGCGTATCGGAGACCGAATTGACGATGCTGTCGCCAAAGTAGTCCAGCGAAACCGTGCCGGCGCGGTATCGCTCGATGATCCAGCTGGAATTTTCAACCAGTTCCCAGCTGCATTCGACCAGCATCGCGGCCATCAGCCGCCCCTGCCAGGGCAGCCGCGGCAGCAGCAGCCAGGTCGCGCCATAAAACAGGAAGCCGTGGAGGATGTGCGAGAACGTGTACCAGTCGGTAATGTGCTGCGAATTCTCGGAGCTTTGCACCACGCCGTGCCAGAGCTTGACATATCCGCAGGCGCAGATCGGCAGCCGTCCCATCGCCAGCAGGATCGAGGCTTGCAGGGCGATCAGGCCGGCCGCGAACAGCCACCAC
>WNGG01013277.1_pt1 | contig 14190 bp, 11 predicted proteins | sample 5400661 | NCBI WGS metagenome assembly WNGG01 (sample SAMN13153372, study PRJNA577476) | soil metagenome | isolation source: 100 cm soil or saprolite under Garry oak tree replicate 1 | place: USA:California | collected 2016-06-15
CCTGCGAGACCGGATCTTAAGTCCGGCGCCGTTGTCCTAGCTTGGCTACCCCCGCGCGCCGCCCATCGGGCCGTCGGTATAATGCCTTTTTGCGTGGCGCTTCGCTCCGATCACCCCGACAGTGGAAAACCCGAGTCCCTGGAACATCAGGAAGAGCCAGAGGTAGACATCGCCCATGCCGTGGCTCGATCCTTGATCGCCGGCGACAGTGCCGAGCAAGTTGAGCGCCCACGCGACGAGCATGATGAAGACGCCTGAGAGTAGGAACGCGAACTCGGTCGAGATGTGAAGGCCGCGACCCATGGCGGAGACCCCGACGCGTTGGCGGGTATTTCTTTCTGCGTCCTCGCTCGCTCCCGGTCTCCTCTGCAGCACGGTCCGAGGATTTATTATGAGCCGAGCGGGTCGGGTCGCCGTGGGTCGTCTCGATGGCCGCGTCGCCCTCGTGACGGGCGGCAGTGGCGGCATCGGCCGTGCAGCGGTCCTCGAGCTCGGGCGGGAGGGCGCCGATGTCGGCGTGCAGTACAACCGGGGGAAGGAGGCCGCCGATTCCGCGGTTGGCGCGGTGCGAAAACTCGGCCCCCGATCAGTGGCCGTTCAAGCGGACGTTGCGGACGCGCGGTCCGCAGAGCACGTCGTCGCGGAGGTTGTCCGCACGTTCGGCCGTCTCGATGTGGTGGCATGCTTCGCGGGGTATCCCATTCGGACCGAGGAGTGGTACAAAGACTATGCCGCACTCACACCGGACGAGGTGCGGGCGCCGATCGACATCGACTTGCTCGGATCGATCTTCATCACCCAGGCGGCGCTCCCGGCGATGGTCCGGGCGCGTCGAGGGAGCATCATCCTGGTCGGGTCCACACCCGCGTTGACGGGCGACACGGTCGGGATTCCGTATCTCGTGGCCAAGGGAGGCGTCTTGGCGTTGGCGCGGGCCCTCGCTCAAGTCTACGGACCCCACGGCGTTCGTGTCAACGCTCTCGCCCTCGGGAGCATTGCCACCGAAGCGACCCAGCGCGCGACGAAGTCCGCGGACCGGGACGCCTTGGCCCAGGAACCGGCGTTACGACGCTGGGGCACGCCCGAAGAAGTCGCTCGGGTCGTCGTGTTCCTCGCATCGGACGACGCTTCGTACATCACCGGGCAGACGATCGTCGTCGACGGCGGATACGCGCTACGCTAGCCACGCGCTAGGGCGCAGGAAGGGTCACGCCCTCCATCACGAAGGACCCGCGCGTTCCGCAGGCGTGACAGATGAGGATGAGGGATGCGCTTCCGAGCGAGAATTGCTCGCGTACGATCCAATGACTTCGTCCGCACACGCACACGAGTCGGACCTCTTCCGGTTGTCCGCGGACGCGGAGGAACAGGCCGTCCTCGGTACTCCTCCAACCTTGGACGACAATCCCGTGCGCCGCGTCGATGCGGACCTCGCGGATCGTCGCCATTGTCGGCGTCAACGGTCTCGCGCCTTAAGCCCCTTTGCGCGTCGCAGGATACGTGATCCGACCTCCATGAACGCGCGCGAACGGGGTGAGCGCGTGGTCTTGCGTCTTGCCCGCGGACAGGATGTGAATCACGCGGATTCCCTGCAGGACAAGCGCATCCGAGAGCAGCGAGCGATGGCACTTCCATGGGACCGCTTCGGCACACATGATGGCGGTCCGCCTGTCCGCCGCGACGGCCATGAGCCGGTCCAGAGCGACGGAGAACTCGGTCGAGGCCATGTAGTCGGCGTAGCCTCGGAATCCGGCGTTCCGCCAACCGATGTTCACGCTATCGAGGCGCGCCTTCCGGAAGCCCCCGAGATCCTCGAAGTGTTCGTAGGCGAGGCCTCGGTCCGAGAGCGCCTGGGAGAGGGATGCCTTCGCCGTCCACGGAACACGCTGGGACGTCGGAAAATGCCGGACGTCGGCCAGGAACTGCACGCGATGCTCCCCGAGTAGGACGAGGAATTCCTCGAACGAGCGAGTGGAATGACCGATCGTCCAGATGGTCCGACTCGACCCGCCGACTGCTTGTCGCGGATCTTTCGACTCCATCGACGAACGGTCGCCCACTTGAGCCTCACGCGCGATAATCTCTCCGCTGGCCTTAAGTGACTCGGACCCGACGCACCGGTGCCGCGGGTCCTTGCCCGGGCGCGTGTTCGCCATGTCCGCCCCGCCCACCGACCACCGTCGGGTCTCGAGTTGGATCGAGGTTGGTGCGTTCGCCATCGCCGCGTTCATCCTCGCCTCGGCCTTCGCCGGCGCCTCCGGACCGGACGGACGGGTCCACGGTTTCGTCACGGACTCCGTGTCGGGCGGGCCGATCGGCGGGGCAACCGTCCGAATCGAGGCATCGGACCTCCCCTGGGTGTTCGAGGCGACGACGGACCCGACCGGTTACTACGCGGTCGCGGTCCCCGCGCACCGATACTCCGTCACGGCATGGAGCGTCGACCACGACCAGGCCGCGTCGACGGTCGCCGTCGGCTCCGGACAAACCGGCTGTCGACGGCGGGGGCCCGATCCGCGCGTCTCCAAGGATTCGTCACGGACGCCGTCACGAGCGCTCCGATCACGGTGGGGGGCATCTTCGCCGGTCACCCGTGGTGGGACAGTGGCCGCGGATACGTCAATGAGAGTTCCTTGAACAGCTCCGGGTACTACGAGATGAACCTCTTCCCGGATTACTATGAGATCATGTCTCACAACGTGTTCGGCTACGCCTCGTACGATTACTATTCGGTATACGTCGGCTCCGGCCAGATCCTCTGGTACAACATTTCCCTCGCGCCGAATCCGATGAACGCATGGATCAACGGCACCGTCCTCGACGGGGGCACGGACGCCTCGATTGCGGGGGCCAGGATCGCCGCGCGGGTCGACGGGACGGTCCTGCCGTCCGTCGTCTCCAACGCGACCGGATTCTATTCCATCCAGGTCCCGTCGGGCAACGTGGAGCTCGCCGCGAACGCCCTCGGATACGCCCCGACCTCGACGTCGGTGTACGTGTGGTCGGCGGGGACCGTCTTCCTGAACATCGGGCTCACGCCACTCTCCTTCGGGGTCCGCGGGTTCGTCCGCGACGGCGTCACGGGAGCCGACTTGACGGGCGTCCTCGTGACGGTCGATCCGATCTTCGGGAGCGGGTACTTCGACCAGTCGCCGACGGACGCATCCGGATTCTTCAACATCCCTCTCCCGCCGGACGACTACGTCGTCCGCGCGAGCGCCCCCGGGTACACGACGTGGACGACGTGGGTCTTCTCGTTCTCGACCGGAGTCGTCTGGACGAACGCGACCCTGTGGCCGATCATCTCGAGGGTCTCCGGATACCTCGTCGATTCGTTGGACGGCAGCCACGTGCCCGGACTCGGAGTCACGGCGATCGACTCGAGGGCCGGATATTCCACGTACGGCGCCGCCGACGCGACCGGTTTCTTCTCCTTCACCGTCCCGCCGAGCCCGGCGATCTCTGTGGCCGTATACGGACAAGCCCCGTATGCGGGGAACATCGTCTACGTCGCGACGCACCCACACATGACGACGTGGGTGAACATCACGCTGGACCGCCTCAATGCGCAGATCGACGCGACCGTGACGGATGCCCTGACCGGTTTGCCCATCTCCGGTGCGAGCGTCTACGCCGCATGGTACTACGGGTCCGATTGGGGAACCTCGAATGCAACGGGCGCCGCCGCGATCGAGGCCCCCGCGGGAGGGACGACCTACGTGTCCGCTTGGGCGAGCGGGTACTTCATCTCGAGCACGACGTTGTCCCCGGTCGCGGGCCCCAACTCGATTGCGATTCGGCTTTTCCCGGACCTCTCTCAGGACGTTCGGATCCGGGGCTACGTGAACGACTCGACCACGGGCATCGGCCTGTGGCCTGCAATCGTTCATGCGAACGGGTACGATGACCAGACCCCTTACGGTTACACAGACGGAACGGGCTACTACGAAGTCTGGACGGTCGCCGCTCCGCAGACGGTCCGCGCGACCGCGACCGGATACGCGGCCGCAGAAGCGGCCGTGAACCCCGTGTCCGGTGCCACGATCTGGGTCAACCTGAGCCTCTCCCCCGACGCGAATGCACCACAGGTCCGGAGCTTCACTGCGACCCCGTCGATCGGCGTGTCGGAATCGAACCCGACGAGCCTCGTCGCGGACGTGAACGAGACGAGCCTCGAGCAGTCGTACATGTCGATCCTCAAACTCCATTCCGCTTCCGCGAACGTCGGGACGTTCCTGAACCTCGGCCGACTCGACGCCGCAGGCGTGTCGGTCACCCAGCCGAGCGCAGACAACTATACGATTTCGGCGACGTGGGACACGCAGACGCCGATCGGCCACATGTCGGACGGCCTGAGTTCCGTGTGGTGGCCCAGCCTCTATGCGTACGCTCCGTTCCAGTCCGCCGTCGCGGGATACTGGGACAACGCGACCCTCTCGAGCCCCACCCCCGGGGCTGCCGTCTTCGACACGAGGAGCGGCGCGCTGCTGTACGTGTACACGTCATACGGATTCTTCGGTCCACAAGACCAACCGGCGTCGACGTTCTCGCCGTACGCCTCGGGCCTTCGCATCGACCTGACCAGCGCCGCGATCGTGGGGTACCTGCTGGTCAACGGTCCGACGTTCACTGTCGGAAACCTCCGGATGGACCTCTCCCAGGCCGTACCCGCGGGCGAGTACGGCGCCCTCCTCGAACTGTACGACTCTGCCGGCCACTACACTTCGGCCGCGACCCTGATGCAGACGATTCCGGACAGCGTGCCCCCGGTGGCGAATGCCGGCCCCGACCTCGTCGTGAACGAGGACACGACCGCGTCGTTCGACGGATCGCGTTCCACGGACAACGTCGGGATCGCAAGTTACACCTGGACGTTCATGGACGGATCGATGCAGACGCTCTCCGGGATTACCGCGTCCTACGTGTTCGCCACCCCGGGGACCTATTCGGTGACCCTCACCGTGCGCGATGCAGACGGCAACGTCGGGACGGACTCGCTCTCGGTCACCGTGCGCGACGTGACCGCTCCCACGATCACCGTGTCCTCCCCGGCCGAGGGGTCCAGCGTCCCCGGATCGGCCGTCATCGTGGCCTCGGCGACGGACAACACCGCGGTCGTCCGTGTGGAGTTCTTTGTCGATGGGGTCTCGGTCGGCAACGACACGACCGCGCCCTTCCAGTGGCCTCTCGGCGCAGGCAGTCTCAAAGACGGGAATCATACCCTCATGGTCACCGCGTACGATGCGGCGGGAAACTCCGCGTCCTCGGTATGTCACGTGACCGCGGTGAATGTCCCCGGAGGCCTCGGACTCGGACCCTTCGCGGTCGGCGGACTGATCGTGATCTTGGCCGTGATTGCCGCGATCGGCGTCCTGTTGATCCTCATCTTGCGCCGGAAGCCGCGCCGACCATCGGTCGCACCCCCGTTCGCCGCACCCGTGATGGCGCCGCCCTCCGAGCCGCCCTCGACGCAGACTCCGCCCGCGCCGATCCCATCGGAGCCAGAGCCGCCGCTGGAAGAGCTCCCGGACATCGACAACCTCTGACGGCGGGCGCCCCACCTACCCAGACTGGAAGCGGCCGGACCGCCGCGTGCCTCCGCCGGGGCCAGATGAGCGCGTCGTGTTCACATGTGCTGAACGTGACGCCCGGACGGCGTCTTGTGGACCGACCGGCTAAGTATCGTCCCGAAGCTTGCCTGGGTCGAGGTGTGAACGTGCGCCGAGGTGTCAGGCGATTCGTCCAGGCGACCGTGCCGGCCTTCCTGGTCGTCCTTCTGGTGGCCTCCTCCCTCACGCATGCCTCGGCAACGATCATCACGGTCGCGACCGATTCGGCGGTCGGGAAGAACAGCCTCGCGATGCCGGGAAGTCAAGACATCCTCAAAGACGCGCTCGGAAAGTACCTGGCCGTCTACGTGGACGCCGGCGGAAGTGTCTCGGTCGTCTACGCGAACAGCGATCCCACTCAGCCGGGCGCCTGGAGCCCGGCCTTCAAGTCCTCCACGCCGGTCGTCGCTTACCGAAGGCCTGCGGCGGTCTTCACGTCCCCAATGACCATGCGGATCATCGCCGAAGGCGGACCGGCGGCCGGGGACCTCGTCGACATTCCGGCGACCCTGAGTCGGGACCTCACCGGAAACATCGCCTCGATCTCCTTTGGCTCACCGACCGTCCTGGCGACGTCCGCCCAGTACCCATCGGCCATCCCGACCCATGATGGGGGAATTGTCCTCACGTGGAATTCCATCGTTACCGGCGTCTCCTCGACCGTCTTCAGTTTGCGGTGGACGCTGTTGACCGGTTGGAAGAGCGTGTCGAATCCGTTCTCCAGCACGCCCGATACCGTGATCGCGGACACGACGAACGCGAACAACATCCAGGCGAACGTGATCGAGCGTCCGGACAATCTCGCCCTGCTCGTCGTGGGAAACCGAGGCGAGCGGTCGAACGATACCACGCTCGTGTTCAACTCGGCCCCATACAATGGAATCGGATGGGCGTGGGGGACCCAGAACCTGGGCTACGAGACGGACGCCTCCCGCGGTCTCTCCGATGCGACTGACCTCGCCTGGGACCCGGTTCGGTCCGTGGTCGTCGTCACTTACGACATCTCGCGGACGAGCCGATACGGGATTATCCAGATCGACGCCAGCGGGTCGAAAGTCCACATCGACACTCCGGACCTCAAGCTCACGAATAACGAATGGGGAGTGTTGGAGGTCGATCCGACCAACGGGGATTACTACCTCTTCGTGATGGACACCCCGCTGAGCCCGCCGTGGGGTCAGGAGTACGGCAACGTGACGTACACGCACCGGTCGAACGGGGTGTGGTCCGCGACGCTGACCCTCATCGACGGGGGGATCGACAACATGGGGATCTCGCCGCTCCGCCCGACGCTCGGGACCGGAGGCGACAGCGCCCGCGAGATCATCTACTCGAAGGGGAAGACCGCTCCCGCCCTGATCAACTTCGTCCGGTTGAGCGTGTGAGACACGACGATTGCGAAGGTCGAGCGCTCACCGTGCCGTCCCGGGTCGGTTAGAGCCCCTGACGACATCGCGTGAGACCGGAAGTCGTTCGGATTACTCCCGGATGGGTATGGGTCCGTCCGGACCCCTACCGGATCTGGTTTGAGTCCCGACCCGAGCGTTCTACCTTGCGGCAGTCAACTCCAAACAAAATCTTCAAGCGTCCCACCAGTTCGAGTGACCGAAGAATGGAGGCCGTTTTCATTCTTGGAGCCGGATTCTCCAAACGCCACGGTGGACCGCTCTTGCGTGAGATGCTTGACCAGGCCGTGCCCGCAAACCGAGAAGCCATCAATGTCACATTACGAGAGGGACCGGTCTCGGGCCTCTTCCTCATTGGGTTTTGTGTCTGACGTGTTCCCCGGTCCGAGATCCGCGCGCTTCCAAAACAATGAGGATGAACGCGTTCCTTCACGCCCGTGCGATTCGCCCCTTTGCATCCCCGCCGCGCGTTTGCATCTCCCAGTGTTTCGTTAACGGTTGGACCAACGAGTGTCAGCGGCTTCACGGAGAGAGACGGCTTGCGACGCCTTCGGTCAATCAGCGACGCGGTCGTGCCGTCTTCGCCCCGCGTCCGCCCGTGACGCCGCTGCGCCGGGAATCATCCCGAGCCGATCCTGTCGTCTACCGTGATCATGGAGCGGTGGTCATAGCAGACCTTCCCGTTGCCATTATAGTCTGGGGCGACTCCTGTCGGCCAGCTTATCAGATGGCCAATCGAACACCACCCGGCTTCGGCCGGAGCCGCAACAATGCCGAACGCCATCAATGCACACGTTGCGCCGACAGTCAAAGCGACTAGCCGGCCAGAGATTCTTCCTGCCATGCGTTCACCCCCTGCGCCGCGGATAGCGCGATTGTCCCGCCAATCAATCGGTCGGATGAACGATGCCCTCCGGTGTCCATTGCTGCCGACCTCGGTCAGGGGGTGATCTCTGCGACGAATACGTCCTGATCCACGCAGCCGAAGGTTGGGTCGATCGTGTCGCAGCCGTTTCGATTGTCAGTCCAAATTGCATGAACCACGGTCGGGCTGGCCGCGAGGCCGATGCGGTCTCCGATGAACGGGATGAAGGCCGGGCCAGCGATGTCCCCGCGCTCCACGAGGTTAGGATCGAAGGAGATACTGGTCACTCGAACGCTAGTCGAGAAGGTGGACCCGCCGTCTGTGGACTCGGCATAGAATACATCGAGACTGGTGATAGTCCCGTTTGCCAGCTGGCCCAGCCGGCTATCGTACCAGACCACGGAGATGATTCCACCGGACACCGCAACATCGGGGAGGAACTGCTGCCCTCGTGTCACGTCGTTGACGACGATAGGGGTGCTCCAGCTGACGCCGCCGTCCGTGGACTCGCTGAAGAGGACATTCGCATTCCCAGTCGCAAAATCATCCCAGACGATGTAGACACCGTGGTCGTCCGCCGCGATGTGCCAGCTGATGCCCGTGAGGAACTCGGAGACGAAGGCGTTGCCAGGAAACGGGGTGGGGTCCGGCGTCACGGTGGCTGCCGTTACAGGCTTGCCAAAGGTCAGGCCGGCATCTACGGACTTGGCGACCTGGATTACGGCAAGCGTCCCGGGTGAACATACGAGTCCTCCCGTGCAATGTACGGACTCCACAAAGACGTTTCCAGTCGGGTCCACCACCGGGGCGACGGAGAGGACTCCGCCCGGGATCAGGATGGCCTTCGAGAAAGTCACGCCCCCGTCCATGGAGCGGGTGAAGAACGACGTGTATCCATCGTTTGCAAAATCAACGAACGTAAGGTATACAGTCCCATCATTGGGCCCGCCACTCGTATCAACGGCCATCCTCGGAAACGCTACACTCCCGCCGATTCCCGCGGTCGAGGTCGGCAAGACGGTCGCTCCAACATAGTCTGCCCCATCGTTTGCGAACTTGATCACAACGATCCTGGTCGAGCTGCGGATGAACCCGGAGGAATCGAAGTTGGCGACGAAACCCGAATAGTACACGTTTCCGGACCTGTCGAAGGCGACCGAGACGTGACCCACATGAGAGAAATTTTGGAGTGGCGAGGCCAAGCCCTGCGGCGACGTGTCGCCTGGGAACCCGGGGAGCAGTCTTGACGACCACTTTTTTCCGCCGTCGGTTGATCGGAAATACACGGGCCACATGTGGCACCTAGCCGAGCTAAAACAACCGCCCGCGGGAACGGTGTTCGCGTCCTCCGCTGCGGCCGCGACGATATCCGGGTTCCGCGGATCCACGGCGATGCCGGGTTCCACGATCTCCCGATCGGGGAGCGCCTCCCCCGCGATGTCGACATTCGGTCCGACATGGATCGAGACTTTCTCCGCTGAGGCCAGGGGGGCCATGACGACCGCCAGGGCTATCACCAAAGTCAACCCGCACACAAACGCCTCGCCGCTCTTCACGAGGCCGATACGTATCAAGTCAGCCGAATGTCGCGGCCGTGATCTCTCCTCGCGTGTCCAGTTCCTCGGTAGGAGAGGGCGCTTTTTCCCAGGTCTTTCCGGTGTCGCTACCGTCATCATCCGCCTCCTCCCCCGGAGAATCATGGCGGGTACATCCGTTGATTGGTAGTGATTTGGACAGCGCCGTCGAAGACACGAAGACATTGGGGTTGCATCCATCTCCAGATTGTCCTGTCTTTGTCTCTTCGAATCGCTACGTCGACCCGAAACAACGTCCCGGATCAACGCGAGCCCACGCAGTTCGCCTCTTCGAATGTGCCTGTACAATTCTCAACCAAAAAGAGGAAGCGTGCCTATCGCCCTCTTCGAGTCGCGGTCGTGTAGCAATTATCGAGACCGAGGGCAATGAGGAGGCGTTTCGAACTTCATTCGCGATTGGTATCGGACTTGCGATTGCGCTCGTATCTGTTTCAACAGTGCTCGGGATGGCCCTCCCATCGTCGGCGCGGGGAGGTCCATCAGGGTTCTCAGGCGAGACTAGAGGCGGGTCGAACCAATCGATCGCGGGCCTCGCATTCTCGGCTCCGGCATCGGATGTAGGGGGCGGCACCGTCGTGGGGACCGTTCCGGTCGGGTCCTATCCGTTTCGCGTGGCGTACGACAGCGGGAACGGGTACGTCTATGTGACAAACTCTGGAGGGGGCATCACCGTAATTTCCGGGACGACCGTCGTGGCCACCGTCTCCGCTGGAATCAGTCCGCTTGGGGTTGGGTATGACAGCGGGAACGGGTACGTCTATGTATCGAATAGTGTTTCGAACGACGTCAGCGTGATCAACGGGACGACGGTCATGGCGGCAGTTCCAGTCGGGAGCGGTCCTGCGGACATCGGGTACGATAGCGAGAACGGCTACGTCTACGTGGCGAACATTTGGTCGCGTACCGTGAGCGTCATCAACGGGACGACGGTCGTGGCGACGATCCCAGTCGGGAGTAATCCCTACGGCGTCGCGTATGATGGGGGAAACGGATACGTCTATGTGACGAACTCTTACTCGGATAACGTGAGCGTCATCAACGGGACGACGGTCGTGGCGACGATCCCGGTGGGGAAGGATCCCTCGGCGGCTGCATATGATAGCGAGAACGGCTATGTCTACGTGGCGAACTATCTTTCGGATACCGTGAGCGTCATCAACGGGACGACGGTCGTGGCAACGATTTCTGTCGGGAAAACTCCCTACAGCGTCGGGTACGACAGCGGCAACGGGTACGTGTACGTGGCGAACATGTTCTCGGATAACGTGAGCGTGATCAACGGGACGACGGTCGTGACGGCCATCACGGTCGGGAGCAGTCCCCGAGGTGTCGGCTACGACAGCGGCAACGGGTACGTGTACGTGGCGAACGGCGACGCGAACACCGTGTCCGTGATTTCCACGACCAAGCCGTTATTCCCCGTGACCTTCTCGGAGGCGGGGCTCCCGCCCGGAACCTCATGGTCCGTTACCCTGGCCGGCCTGTACGAGAGTTCCGCCACGACAGCGATCACCTTCTCCGAGCCGAATGGAACGTACCCCTACATCGTCGGGAGTCTTTCCGGCTACGCCGCCTCCCCGTCCTCGGGGTCGGTCGGTGTGGACGGGTCGCCTCTGAGTGTCATGATCTCTTTCTCAGTCGCGTCTGAGACCGTACCCTCCGCCCCCGAAGCGCTCGTGCCAACGCCCGGAAACGGGCTCGTCGACCTCCAGTGGCAGCCGCCGTCTTCCGACGGCGGTTCTGCCATCACGGGATACAGGATCTACCGCGGGACCTCGTCCGGCGCGGAGACGCTCGTCGCGACGCTGGGCAATGTGTTGGCGTACTCCGACTCGACGAACGGCGTTCCGTACTACTATCAGGTGAGCGCGGTGAGCGGCGTGGGCGAAGGCTCGAGGACAAACGAGGTGAAGGCGACGCCGGCCAAAGAGACCTCGTTCGGACCAGGTCGGGTCGTGGCCACCATTCCGGTCGGCGCTTCCCCGGCCAGCGTGTTGTATGACGCCGTCAACGGGTACGTCTACATCATGAATTGCCATTCTGACACTGTCTCCGTGATCTCCGGGACGAGTCTGGTCGCCACGGTCGCGACTGGCCCGGTCCCAAACGGCTGTATTTTTGGCGCCACGGCCTACGACAGCGGGAACGGATTCGCCTACGTCGTCACGAATGCTTACACCAACACTGTCTCCGTGATCTCCGGAACGAGCCTGATCGCATCGATTGCGGTCGGGTACGGACCGATCGCCGCTGCGTATGACGCCGGAAACGGATACGTGTACGTTGGCAACGTTTACTCGAACAATGTCTCCGTCATCCAGGGAACACGCCTAACGGCTAGCCTATCGGTGGGCGGTGGTCCGACGGCGGTAGTCTACGACCCCGCGAACGGATACGTGTATGTCCCGACATATGACCCAGGCAGTTCGGCAAGCCAATCAAATGTCTTCGTGATTTCAGGGACGCAAGTGATCGCCACGATTCCGGTCGGTAACGCCTCGCAGGGCGCCGCATACAATGCCGCGAATGGATACGTTTACGTAGCGAACGGCGGCTCGGACAGCGTTTCGGTTATCTCGGGGACGACTTTGGTCGCTACGATCGCGGTAGGCAGTTCCCCGACAGGGGTTTTCTTTGACAGCGGGAATGGGTATGTCGACGTCCTGAACTCTGGATCAAGTACTGTTTCCGTAATTTCAGGGACAACAATTCTCGGTTCAGTAAGCGTCGGCAACGGCGTCGGAGCGGGGAACTACCTCGAGGCAGCGACTTACAACCGTGGGAATGGCCGCGTCTACGTCCCGAACTTCTACTCGGCCAGTGTCTCCGTCATCTCGGGAGTGCGTCTGGTCGGAACGATCGCGGTCGGCAACGACCCCTATGTCGCAACCTACGACGACGCGAATCGGTATGTGTACGTCGCCAATGCTGCCTCGAATGACGTCTCCATCATTTCTCCTCCAACCGTACCCAGCGCCCCGTTCGGACTCGAAGCGACGCCCGGCGACCGGCTCGTCGACCTCCAGTGGCAGCCGCCGTCTTCCGACGGCGGTTCTGCCATCACGGGATACAGGATCTACCGCGGGACCTCGTCCGGCGCGGAGACGCTCGTCGCGACGCTGGGCAATGTGTTGGCGTACTCCGACTCTGGGGAGAGCCCACGATCGGGTGAGGCATACGCGACCCCGGGTGCCCCCACGGCTCCCCAAAGTCTCCAGGCTACGCCAAAGGCCACGGCAATCGAACTCCTTTGGCAGCCTCCGGCCTCCCAAGGAAGCGGGCCGATCACGGGCTACCGGATCTATCGCGGCACCTCCCCGGGAGGAGAAATGTTCCTCGCGGATGTCGGCAACGTCCTGACATATTCCGATGCAAACGTCTCGGCCGGCACTTCCTATTTCTATCAGATTAGCGCGGTCAACGCCCTGGGGGAAGGAAGCCGGGCCCCGGAAGTCTCCGCAACCCCGGAGAAGGTGCCCTTCCCGTGGACCACGGCGGCACTTGCCGCGGCGCTTGCCCTCGCGTCGGCGGCTCTGGCGACCCTCCTGCACACGCGCATCATTCGGGAGGACGTCCTCCAGGGGAAGGTGCGGATGCTGCTGTTCGACTACACGAAAGCGCACCCCGGCTCCTCTTTTTCAAGTATCAGGGACGCTGCGGGCCTAAAAAACGGAGTTGCGGCGTACCATCTTCGCGTCCTCGAGAAACAGGGCCTCATTCACTCCACGAGTCATCGGCGCCATCGCTGGTTCTACCCGAATGGAGACGTCTCACTGTGGCGGGACATTCCTCTCAGTTCATTGCAATCGACCATCATTAACGAAGTGCGCCGGTCTCCCGGCCTCGGAATCCGAGACCTGGCACGTGCGGTGGATCGCCGCTCGTCGTCCGTCGCATACAACGTGAAAATCCTCGCCCGCGAAAGGCTGCTCCACACCCGACGCATCGGCACGAAATTGTGTTGTTTCATAGAAGGCGCAAGGACCGCGTGAGTGGGAAACACGTACGCCGGAGTGCGACGGCCACGGTCTCACTCCGGGTCAATCCAACGCTGGCTTTGCGCCCACGATTTTCGGGCTCGATCCGCCCGTGCTCCTCGGCGCCATGGCGTTCGTGATAGCGATCGCGGTCGCCGTATTGGTGTTCGGAGTCCGAAAGGAGAAGCGCGCCGTCCGCTGAGCGCGATCGGGGCTTCGCTTCGGGCTGGGTGGGCCTCCTGGACCCGAACCACGGGACGGGAATCGTCGCATGAAAAGATGCAGGTTCCGAACCGGATGGTAGTGGGTCCGTCCGGATTTGAACCGGAGTCGCCAGCACCCCAAGCTGGTAGGATTTCCTGTGAGCGGGAAGACCCGCTGGTCCCCGCGCTCAAACCAAGCTACCCCACGGACCCGCCGGAACCTCTCGAATGAGTGAAGGCCTAAAAACCCTTCCCCGCGGTGGCGTCGGCTCGCGGCGAGATCATTCAACCGAACGGCAAGACCTCGTCGATGAGTTCCGCGTGGGAGAGGATCATCCGACGGCAGCAGTACCGTTTCAGCCCCAGCTCGTCCAGGACCTTTCTGGGCTCCTCTCCGCTGCGCGTCCGCTCGATGAACGCGGGGAACGAACTTCCGACGACCTTGCCGCACGTGAAACATCGGACGGGGATGATCATGGGCTCACCGATACGACTTCTGCCGCTTCTTCCGCGCCCCACGACCCAGCGGCTTCTT
>WNGG01030592.1_pt1 | contig 14187 bp, 15 predicted proteins | sample 5400661 | NCBI WGS metagenome assembly WNGG01 (sample SAMN13153372, study PRJNA577476) | soil metagenome | isolation source: 100 cm soil or saprolite under Garry oak tree replicate 1 | place: USA:California | collected 2016-06-15
ATCTCGCGCGCGCCCGATACGGCGTCGAGGCCGAAGTTGATCATCGCCACGACGTCGGGCTTGTTCGCCGCCGCCTTCTGCACGTAGTTGGAGAACTCGCGCTCGCCCAGCGGATGCCGGTCGGCGCCGACGAACTCGAGGCCGTGCTGCTTGCCGACCTCCTTGACGTACTTCTCCACCGACCAGCCGAAGGCGTAGTCCGCCACCAGCAGGTGCCAGCGTTTCGCCTTCGGGTTCGCCTTCATGAAATTGTCGACCACGGTTTTCGCCGCGGTGTACGGGCTCGCCGCCCACTGGAAGGAATAGCGATGGCAGCGCGCCCCGGAGATGTCCTCGGTGCCGCCGCTGAAGATATGGAACACCTTCTTGCGCTTCGCCACCTCGGAGACGGCGAGCGCCACGCCCGAGGACCAGGGCCCGACCACGAACTTCGCGCCTTCGCCGTCCACCGCCTCCTCGACGCGCCGCGTCGCCGTGCCGGCCTGGGTCGCGGAATCGCGCACGACGTACTTGATCGGCCGGCCGAGGATCTTCATGTCGCGTTCCTCGAGGGCCATGCGCATGCCGCGGTCGAGGATCGGGCCGACATCCGAGAACGCGCCGGTAGCCGGCCAGATGCCCAGCATCACGACTTCCTTGGATTGCGGGCGGACGATGGCGGGAAACCCGAGGCCTGCCGCGGCCCCGAGCGCTCCCAATTTCAGGATGTCCCTTCGGCTGAGCTTGCTCATGCTTGATCTCCCCGGCAAGCCCCGGAGACTACTCTCGCCAAGCGCCGGATGGAACTGCGGGTCCGGCCTGCGTTTGCGTTAGCATGGGCGCGTCTCTGGGAGGGGATATTCGGCCCGATCTGCTGGCGCTTGCCGCAAGCCTGTCCGCCCGCGGCGACGATCACGGCTGGGCGGGCGGCGGCTGCACCCGCGCCATCGGTCCCGGAGCGGGGCGCCGATCAGGTGATCCAGTGAGAACTATCGCGCTCTGGCTCGCGATGGTCCTGGCACTGCTCGCCGGGCCCGAGGTGTCGGACGCTCAGCCACCGCCGAAAATCTTCCGCGTCGGAATTCTCGCGGGCGGCAGCGCCACGTCCTACGCCGCCCGGATCGAGGCGTTCCGCCAGGGACTGCGTGAGCTTGGGTACGTCGAGGGTCAGACCGTCGTGATCGAGTACCGATATGCCGACGCCAATACCGAGCTCCTGCCGGCTCTCGCGGCTGACCTGGTTCGTCTCCGGGTCGATGTCATTCTCACGTCAGGCGACCTGCCGATCCGCGCCGCCAAGCAGGCCACCCAGACGATCCCGATCGTCGTCGCCCTTTCGGGCGATCTGCTCGGCCCGGGGCACGTCGCCAGCCTGGCGCGGCCGGGCGGGAACATCACGGGGCTCGTCACGTTGTCGACCGAGCTGGCCCCGAAAAATCTGGAGCTGGTCAAGACGGCCTTACCGAAGATCTCCCGCGTGGCAATGCTCTGGAACCCGAACAATGCGACCAACGTCACCGGTTTCAGAGAGACGGAAGCCGCCGCCCCGGCGTTCGGGATTCAGCTGCTCTCGTTGGCTGTGCGGAGGTCCGAGGATCTCGAGGGCGCCTTCCAAATGGCTCTCCGGAGTCGGGCCGAGGCGCTGATCGTAGTCGGCGATACGATATTGCAGACTCACCGGGTACGGATCGCGCAGTTCGCGGCCAGGAGCCGACTGCCGGCGATCTACACCACCCAGGATTACAGGGGAGCCGGAGAGCTCATGTTCTATGGACCTAACGCTGCCGAGATGTTTCGGCGCTCCGCCACCTACGTCGACAAGATCTTCAAGGGCGCCAAGCCGGGTGACCTGCCGATCGAGCAGCCGACGAAGTTCGAGCTGGTGATCAACCTCAAGACGGCGAAGGCACTCGGGCTGACGATCCCCCAATCGCTGCTACTCCGGGCCGATCAGATAATCCTGTGAGAACGATCAGGTTCGTCATCGCGCCAGGCGCTTCACCGTCTCGTACATGAACTCGCGACCGGCGTACAGGCGACGTATCTCGATGCGCTCGTCGAGACCATGGATGCGCAAGTCCGCGGGATCGACGAACAGGCCGGACACGCCGTAGACCGGCATGCCGATGTTGCGCAGGAAGCGGCTGTCGGTCGCGCCGGTGCTCATCGAGGGCACCAGCGGGATCCCGGGCCACATTTCCCGGGTCAGGCCTTCGATGACCTGCATCACATCCGGGCGCAGCGGCGAAGGCGGGCTGGCAAGCGGCGGATTGGTCACCTTGACCTCGACCGCCGGGCCGGCGAGGCGATGGACTTCCGCGTCGACCGCGGCGGCATCGTCGTGCGGCAGGATGCGGCAATTGACGGTCGCGGTGGCCGATTGCGGCAGCGCGTTCTCGGCGTGGCCGGCGCGCAACTGGGTGGCGACGCAGGTGGTGCGCAGCTGGGCGTTGTAGAAGGCGCTCGCCGAGAGGCGCTCGAAAACCGCCGCGTCGGCCTGGCCGGCGCCGACGGCGCGCATGTCGGCCGCGACCTGGCCGCTCGCGAACGGCGCGCTGCGCTCGAAATAGGCGCGCGTCACCTCGGCGAGCTTGACCGGGAAGCGGTGCGCCGCTACGCGCAGCAGCGCCTCCGACAGCACGTAGATGGCGTTCTCGGGCACCGGCAGGGAGCTGTGGCCGCCGGGGTTGCGCACCGTGAACTGGTAGGTGGTGTACATCTTCTCGGCGACCTGCATGCGGTGCAGCACCGGTTTGCCGTTGCGCAGCTCGCCGCCGCCGCCTTCGTTGACGCCGAACTCGGCTTCGATCAGCTCGCGCCGGTTGTTGACCAGCCAGTAGACGCCGTTGGAGGGCACGTCGCCGCGCTCTTCGTCCGCCGTCAGCGCGAGGACGATGTCGCGCTTCGGCTTGAAGCCCTCGCGTCTCAGCTGCGAGAAGATCGAGATGAACGCCGCGGCCATCGCCTTGTCATCGATCGAGCCGCGCGCGGTGAAATAGCCGCCGGTCTCCTGCAGGACGAAAGGATCGGTCTTCCAGTCCTCGCGCAGCGCCTCGACGACGTCGAGGTGCGCGAGCAGGAGCAGCGGCTTCCGGCTGCCGTCGCCCCTGAAGCGCGCGACCAGCATGCCCTTCCTGGGGAAAGGCTCGAGGACCAGCGTGTCCGCGTCGGCGAATCCCGCGTCCTTGAGGTGCCTCGCCATGCGCCGCGCGGCGAGCGTGTTGTCGCCCACCGAATGCGTGGTATTGGTTTCGACCAGCTCCTTGTAGATGGCGTGAAAGCGCTTCTGCTCCGCGTTGAGCGGCTGGGCTTGCAAGTCGAAGGTCACCAGCACAGCCGCGATCATTGCGACACAGTTGAGATACGGCATGACCAGCCCTCCGGCGAAGATGTACCGCAGTATCATTCTCCCATGAGCGACCAGGACGCCATCGCCCTCACGAAGTCGCTGCTGCGCTTCGACACCGTCAATCCGCCCGGCCGCGAGCGCGACTGCGCGAAGCATGCCGGCGCGATGCTCGAGGAATGGGGTTTTGCCGTTCAGTTTTTCGAATATGCAGAAGGCAGAACCAGTGTCGTGGCGCGCGCCGGAGGCTCGGACGAGAAAGCACCTTTGTGCCTGACGGGACACCTCGATGTGGTGCCGCTCGGCTCGCGCCGGTGGACCAAGGATCCGTTCGCCGGCGAGACCGACGGCGACCGGCTGTATGGCCGCGGCTCGTCGGACATGAAGGCGGGAATCGCGGCGATCCTTCTTGCCTTAAAAGGTTTTTCTAAAGCACTAATCAACACACCAGGAATCGTTGCGGTGCTCACCGCGGGGGAGGAGGGCGGCTGCATCGGCTCGTACCAGCTCGCGCAGACGCAGCTGCTCGGGCGCGCGGGCGCGATGGTGGTGGGCGAGCCGACCTCGAACTATCCGCTGGTCGGGCACAAGGGGTCGGTGAAGTTCCACGCAAAGTTCCGTGGCGTGTCGGCGCACGGCTCGATGCCGGACCTGGGAAAGAACGCCATATACGAGGCATCCAGAGCCATTTTGAAGATGGAAAACTTCGATTTCGGCGTGCCCGCGCACCCGGTGATGGGCGCACCGACGCTCAACGTCGGCACGGTCGAGGGCGGGCAGGGCGTCAACATGGTGCCGGATACGGCGCGCATCGGAGTGGATATCCGTACGGTGCCGGGCATGGACCATGCGGCTTTGCTCAGTCAGTTAAAAAATATCTTGGGAAAAGATGTGGATCTCGAGGTGTTCTCGAACCTGAAGCCGGTGTGGACGGCGCCCGGGCAGGAATGGGTGCAGCGCGTGTTCGAGATCTGCAAGCCGTATCTCGGCGAAGCGCCGGCCGCGCGCACCGCGCCCTACATGACCGACGCGGCGAACCTGCTCAAGGTGTACAAGGGCGTGCCGGTGGTGGTGCTCGGCCCGGGCGAGGCGCAGATGGCGCACCAGACCGACGAGTACTGCAGCATGGAGCGCATCCGCCAGTCGGTGGCGCTCTACGAAGAGCTGATCCGCGACTGGTGCCGCATCTGATGTAGCATGGAGTTCCTCTCGAGGAGGAGGAAATCATGGGGAAAGGCACGTTCAGTCGCCGTCGCTTCATCGGCAGCACGGCCGCGGCGTCCGCCGCCGCCATCGCAGCCCCTTATGTCCGCACCTCGCACGCCGCCGGCAGCCTGGCGGTCGGCTTCTGGGACCACTGGGTGCCCGGCGCCAACGACGTGCTCACCAGGCTGTGCAACGAGTGGGCCGCCAGGGAGAAGGTCGACATCAAGATCGACTACATCCCGTCGCAGGGCAACAAGAACCTGCTGACGATCGCCGCCGAGTCGCAGGCGAAAGCCGGGCACGACCTGCTCGCGTTCCCGACCTGGCAGCCGGCGGACAAGGCGCACGAGCTCGAGCCGGTCGACGACGTGATGAAGCTGCTGCTCGCGGGCAACGGCGCGGTGACGCCGCTCATCGAGTATCTCGGCAAGGTGAACGGCCGCTGGATTGCGGTCCCGGCCGCGCCCGGCAGCCAGATCAAGGGCCCCTGCGCTCGCATCGACCTCTTCAAGCAGCATGTCGGCCTCGACGTCACCAGGATGTATCCGGCCGGCGCGCCGCCGGACAAGGCGCTGTCCGAAGCCTGGACCTGGGAAGCGTTTCTGTCTGCGGCCGAGAAGTGCCACAAGGCGGGCTATCCGTTCGGCATCGGTATAGGCCAGACCGAGGACTCGGTCGACACCATGGGCGCGCTTTTCAGCGCGTACGGCGCGGTGCTGGTTGATGCGAAGGGCAACATCACCGTCAACTCGAACGAGACCAGGCAGGTGCTCGACTACGCGAAGAAGCTGGTGGCGTTCCTGCCGCCTGACGTGTTCGCCTGGGACAACGCCTCGAACAACCGCTGGCTGATCGCCGGCAAGGGCGCGCTGATCATGAATCCGCCGAGCGCGTGGGCGGTCGCCAAGCGCGACGCGCCGAAAGTGGCCGAGCAGCTCTGGACCTTCCCCTCGCCGCGCGGGCCGAAGCGATGTTCCCGCCTTTGCCGGGCAGGCCGACTTCAGGACCTGGGCCGAGGAAGGCCCGCCGAAGGGCACGCTCTACAACTATCCGCCCAAGCCCGGCCAGATCCCGTCGATCTCGGCCTACCCCGCGCCGCCGAAAATCGCGGTGCAGATCTACAGCCAGGCGATCACCACCAAGATGGTCGCGAAATACACGCAGGGCAGGGACCCGATCGACAAGGTGATCGCCTGGGCCGCCTCGGAGCTCGAAGGCTTCATGCGCGTCTAGCTTGAAGCGCAAGACGCTTCAGCTGCTGCGGCGCAGGTCGACGATCGCGTTCGTCATGACGCTGCCGCTGATCGTGATCATCGGGGCGCTGGTGCTGTACCCGGCGCTCTACTCGATCCACCTCGCGATGCTCAACAAGTCGATGCAGCACTTTGTCGGGCTCGCGAACTTCGAGTTCCTGTTCCGGCGCGAGACCTTCTGGATGGTGGTCAGGCAGTCGGTGGTGTTCGCCGTGAGCGCGGTCGCCTTCAAGGCGCTGATCGGCTTCTGCGTCGCGCACTTCGTGCACAACATCCCGGCCAAGGGGCAGCGCAAGTGGCGCGGCATGCTGCTGGTGCCGTGGGTGATCCCGCCGGCGATGAGCACGCTTGCCTGGCTGTGGCTGTTCGATCCGTCGTACAGCGCCTTCAACTGGCTCCTCGAGCGCATCGGCATCGCCCAGGTGAACTGGCTGGGCGACCCGAACTGGGCGCGCTTCGCGGTGATCCTGGTGAACGTCTGGTTCGGCGCGCCGTTCTTCATGATCATGTATCTCGCGGCGCTCAAGTCGGTGCCGGAGCAGCTCTACGAGGCGGCGTCGATCGACGGCGCCAACTGGTGGCAGAAGCTCTGGTACGTCACGCTGCCGATGATGCGCAACATCATCTCCATCACGGTGCTGTTCTCGCTCATCGTCACCTTCGCCAACTTCGACATCGTGCGCGTGCTGACCGCCGGCGGCCCGGTGGACCAGACGCACGTTTTCGCCACCTGGGCATTCAAGATCGGCATCGAGGGCAACGACATCCCGCTCGGCGCGGCGGTGTCGCTGTTCATGTTCCCGATCCTGGCGGTCGCCGCGGCCTTCATCCTGCGCGGCATCAGCCGGCGCGGCACCGAAGGCTGAATCGCCCCCATGGCCGCAAAACGCAGAGGCAGCGCCAGCATGAAGGCCGACCGCCGCAAGGCGATGGTCTGGGCGTACGTATTCCTCGTGATCTTCGCCGCGTTCTTCCTCACGCCGCCGCTGTACATGCTGATCACCTCGCTCAAGACCAACGCCGAGATCTCGGCGGCGGTGTCGCCGTGGTGGATCTTCCATCCGACGCTGGACAACTACATCGAGCTGCTCACCGCGTCGACCTATCTCACCTTCTTCCGCAATTCGGCGCTGGTGTCGCTGCTGGTGGTACTGATCACCATGGCGGTCAGCATCCCGGCGGCGTTCGCGCTTTCGCGCATGCGCTTCTGGGGCTCGGCCACGCTCGCGACCGGCGTGTTCCTCACCTACCTGGTGCCCGAGACGCTGCTCTTCATCCCGCTCTTCAAGACCTTCGTCGCGGTGACTGACGTCACCGGCATCGAGCTCATCAACCGCTGGTGGGTGCTGGTGCTGCTCTATCCCACGCTCACGGTGCCGTTCTGCACCTGGATCATGATCGGCTACTTCGCCAGCATCCCGAAGGAGCTCGACGAGGCGGCGCTGATCGACGGCGCCGGCTACCTGCAGATCCTCACCAAGATCTTCATGCCGGTGGCGCTGCCCGGCATCATCGCGGCGACCATCTTCGCCTTCACCGTGTCGTGGGCGCAGTTCCTCTACCCGCTCGCCTTCACCACCTCGATCGACCAGCTGGTGCTGCCGGTCGGCATCATCACCACCCTGATCCGCGGCGACGTCTTCACCTGGGCCCAGATCATGACCGGGGCGCTGCTCGGCGCCGCGCCGCCGCTCGTGATCTATGCGTTCCTGATGGATTACTACATCGCCGGCCTCACCGCCGGCGCAACCAAAGGCTGAGCCCTCCATGGCCCAGGTGACGCTGCGCAGGCTGATGAAGAAGTACGACGACACCTTCGCGGTGCGCGGCATCGACCTCGACATCGCCGACAAGGAGTTCGTGGTGCTGGTCGGGCCGTCGGGCTGCGGCAAGAGCACCACGCTGCGCATGATCGCCGGGCTCGAGGACGTCAGCGAAGGCGAGGTGCTGATCGGCGGCGAGGAGGTGACCGACGTGCCGCCCAAGGACCGCAACATCGCGATGGTGTTCCAGAACTACGCGCTGTACCCGCACATGAGCGTGTACGAGAACATGTCCTTCGGCCTGCGCCTGAAGAAATTCCCGCGCCACGAGATCGCGCGGCGGGTGGAGAACGCGGCGCGCATCCTCGGCATCAGCGAGCTGCTGGAGAGGAAGCCCAGGCAGCTCTCGGGCGGCCAGCGCCAGCGCGTGGCGATGGGGCGCGCCATCGTGCGCGACCCCAAGGTGTTCCTGTTCGACGAGCCGCTGTCCAACCTCGACGCCAAGCTGCGCGTGCAGATGCGCACCGAGATCAAGAAAGTGCACCAGAAAGTGCGCACCACCACGGTGTACGTCACGCACGACCAGGTCGAAGCGATGACGCTCGCCGATCGCGTGGTGGTCATGAACGGCGGCCTGATCGAGCAGATCGGCACGCCGGCCGAGCTGTACCACTCGCCGGCGACGGGATTCGTCGCCGGCTTCATCGGCTCGCCGGCGATGAACCTCATGGCCTGCGCCCTCGAAGAGGCGGCGGGCGGGCTAAGGCTGCGGCTCGCCGACGTGCTGGCGTTCCCGGTACCGGCCGAGCGCGCCGCGAGATACCGGCCGCACGTCGGCAAGGCCGACCTGCTTTTCGGGCTGAGGCCGGAGCACATCGCCGACGCGCGCGGCCCGCTCGAGCCGAACCGGCATGCGTTCGATATGCCGATCGAGGTTGCCGAGCCGATGGGAATGGAGACGCTGGTCTACTTTCCGCTGCAGGACGTCCAGATCTGCGCGCGGGTCAGCTCGGCCGCGGGCGCGGCGGCCGGCGCGCGCCTCAAGCTCGCTGCGGACCTCAACCACATGCATCTCATCGACGCCCGCAGCGGGCGGGTGCTGTAGCGATGAAGGCGATTCGCGGGGTTTGGGGGTTTCTGCTGGCGATCACCGTCACCGCGGCCGCAGCGCAACCTTCTTCTGGAGTGGTCCGTGTGGTGGTGCCGTTCGCCGCGGGCGGCGTGCAGGACATCGTGGCGCGCTCGTTCAACGCCGAGCTGGGCGCGGCTCTCGGGCGCAGCGTGATCGTCGAGAACCGCCCCGGGGCAGGCGGCACCATCGGCAACGCGTCGGTGGCCAGGAGCGCGCCGGACGGCGGCACGCTGCTCCTCGCTGCGGCGAGCCATACCATCACCGGCCATGTCTACGCCAAGCTGCCTTACCACCCGATCGACGACTTCACGCCGATCGCGCACATCGGCAACGTCGACTATGTGCTGATGATCAGCGCTGCAGTTCCTGCGCGCAATATCAGGGAATTCATCGAATATGCAAAGGCAAACCCGGGCAAACTGAATTATGCGAGCGCCGGAAACGGCAGCGCGACGCATCTCTCGATGGCCTACTTCGCGGGGCTCGCCGGTCTCGACATGGTGCACGTGCCGTTCAAGGCGACCGGCGAGGCGGTGAACGAAGTGCTCGCCGGCCGCGCGCACGCGGTGATCGCGGCGAACATCGGCGCCATCCCCTTCGCCAAGGATGCGCGCATTCGCATGCTGGGGACGACCGGAAGGAAGCGCTCGAAATTCCTGCCCGAGCTGCCGGCGATCGACGAGAGCCTGCCTAGCTACGAGTTCGATTCCTGGATCGGGCTGCTCGGCCCGGCGGCGATGCCGAAAGCGATGGTCGAGAGTATCAACGCCGCGGTCGCCACGCTCCTCAAGGACCCGGCGATCCTGGATCGCCTGGACAGGCAGGGCGTGGTGCCGCGCGCGATGACTCCCGGAGACTTCTCAAGCTTGTTAAAGAATGACTTCGCCAAGATGGCGAAGGTGGTGAAGGCTTCCGGCGCACGGATCGACTGAACTGAACGGCGGTTCTTCTGCAGCGCGAGCGCGGCCCTCACTGGCCGAGCGGCACGTCCTCGAGCGGGGCGAACTTCGGAATGACGACCGTAAGCGTCTTCACGTTCTGCGGCGGCGCCACGAATTTGGCCCAGAACTCGGTGCGTGTCTTCGCCTTGACGTTGTTGCTCGGGCTCGAGACCGCTTTGCCGCGCGCGTCTTTCATCACGGTGTGCTTCATCTTGTTGTCGGCTCCGTCACCTCGACTCGCACGCTCGACGACGACTCGGCATTGGCCTGCGCAATTGCCGCCGATTGCGCAAGCGTCGGCCCGGCGAGCAGCGTCCCGAATGCGAAGATCAGCGCGCCCGTGAGCGCGCCGGCAGTTCGATTGTTGAGCATGGACTTTCCCTTTCCGTTTTACGGCGGCACTCTACTACCGACACGCAAGAGGGTAAAGCCCGCTTTCGCGTCAGCGCCAGCATTTGTTTCAGGATCTTGCTAGCGGCGTGCCGCGAGCAGCCTGGCGAAATCGTCGAGCTCGTTGCGGTTGAGGTCGGAGACCACCCAGTAGCGCATGCCGCCGAGCGCGAAGCGCGCGACGTTGAAGCCGTCGCGCGCGGTGGCGCCGATCTCGGACTCCCCGGACGCGGGCCAGACGAAGACGTCGACGATGTGCTGGCGCCGCTTGTACACCAGCACCGCCACCGGCCGGCCGGCGGCGTAATCGAGCCGCGCGCCGGCGAGCTCGAAGCCGTCCTGCGACAGGTCGATCACCGGCGGCGAGAACGGCAGCCGCGCGCTGAGCCAGGGTTTCACGCTGTGCTGGTCCGAGGAGGCGACGTCGATGAGGTGGCCGCCGAGCGTGGCGCGCACGTGGCTCGCAACGATTTCGCGCGCCAGCGGATCTTCGGCGCTCGGGAATTTGAGCAGGGCGCCGAGGGCGAAGGCGAGCACGGCGACGACGGCGAATGCAGGCGCAAATCTTAGGAATTTTCTCGGGGATTCTGAAACCCGCTTGAGGCGGCTAGGCGCCGGGTAGTAATCCGCTTTCTCGCGGATCGCGGCCGAAAGCTCGCGCTGCCGCTCGCAGGCGGCGCGCAGCGCCGGGTTCTCGGCCATCTGCGCCTCGAACTCGAGGCTCGCCGCGGCGTCGAGCTCGCCGTCGAGGTAGGCGTTCAACCGGTTCTCTTCCGGTTTCATTTGTGCACGCGCAGCCGCGGCGGGGCGGCGATGATGCGCAGCGCTGCGGCCAGCTGACGACGCGCGCGCGAGAGGCGCGACATCACGGTGCCGATCGGGATCTCGGCGATGCGCGCAATCTCCTTGTAGGCGAGGTCCTCGAGCTCGCGCAGCACCAGCACCTCGCGGAACTGCACCGGCAGCGCGGCGATCGCCTCGTTGAGGCGCCGCCGGTCCACATCGCGCGCGGCGAGCGCCTCGGGGCCGGGCGCATCGGATTCCTGCTCCAGCCCGTCGATGGCGCGCAGCTCCGCGGGGCGGTTCGCCTGCAGCCAGCTGAAGCAGGCGTTGCGCACGATCGCGAGCAGCCAGGGCCGCGGCGCGCCGCGCAGCCCGTCGAAGAACCGGTAGGCGCGCAGCAGCGCTTCCTGCACCACGTCCTCGGCGTCATGATCGTTGCGGGTGAGCCAGCGCGCGAGGTTGAACGCCGCGTCGAGATGCGGCAATACCTGCTGCTCGAACCTGGCGCGGTCGGTCACGCGATCACTTTTATCACACCGCTCATATCCTCGTGCCCTTCGCCGCAGAAGATGTCGCAGATGTAGTCGAAGGTTCCGGGCTTCCCGGGGGTGAAGGCGAGGCGCGTCACCTTCCCGGGGACGATCTCGGCGTGCAGGCTCAGGCCCGGCGCGTCAAAGCCCATGGTCACGTCCTCGGTGCTGAGCTCGAGGATTACCGGCACGCCGGCCTCGAGCGTTACCTCGGCCGGAATGAATTCGAATTTTTTCGCGGTAATTCGGACGGTTTTCGCTTCAGCGCGTGAAGTGCCAAAGCAAATCCCCAGAAAAACTCCCAACAGCGCCCTGCGCCTCATGCCTTGCCGGTGACGGGAAACTCGGTGATCTTGTACTCGACCGGCTTCGCCTCCGCCTCGATTTCACGCCAGCCCAGGCCGCGGTAGGGCTGCGCCGGATCCCAGGCGAGCGGCACGCGCTTGGGCACCGAGCCCGGCGCGGGCAGCGGGAAGATGAGCGATTTCGCCGAGTGGTGCTCGATGTGCGCGGTCTTGAAGTGATGCTCCTGGTGGATGTGGCCGTAGAACACCGTGACGTTGCGGTGCGGCATGAGGAGCTCGATCGCCTTGTCGCCGTCGCGCGTCGCCCAGTCCCATTGCGGATAGAGCGGGAACAGCGGCCGGTGCGTGAGCACCACGATGCGCGCGTCGCGCGGCTGCTTCTCGAGGTCGGTTTTCAGCCAGGCGAGCTGCTCGTCGCCGATGCGCGCCGCCGGATCCGAGACGTTGTCGAGCGCGATGAAGTGCACGCCCTTGTGGTCGAACGCGTAATGCGTCGGCCCGAAGAATTCCTTGTACGCCTCGCCGCGGTCGAGCGAGGCGTCATGCTCGCCGGGCATCAAGCGAATTTCACGAACCTTCAGCCTGGAAATATTCTGTTTGAAACCCGCAAGGCGCCGCCGTCTTTCCGCGGGATCGTCGGTCGTATGCGTGAGGTCGCCGGTGAAGACGATGAAATCGGGCTGCGGGTCGAGCGCGTTCACCGCCGCGATCGCCTTCGGCAGCGTCACCAGCGCATCCGGGTTGGCCGCGCCCTGAAAGCCCCAGTGCGTGTCGGAGAGCTGCACGAAGAAGAACTCGTCCTGCGACGTCGCATACGGGTCGGCGCCGCGCGCGAGGCGCGAGGCGAATACCGCCCCTCCCGCGCCTGCGATCCTGAGGAAGCTCCTGCGGTCGATCATGGGCCGTCTCCTTTTCGGGGTACCCATGCAAGACCGGCCGGGCCGCCGGTTTATTCCCTATCATGCGCAAATGAGGCTGGGTCTCTTCATGATGCCGATGCACCCGGCGCATCGCCACCCGGCCGAGACGCTGCAGGAGGACCGCGAGACGGTGATCCTCGCCGACCGGCTCGGCTTCCACGACGCCTTCGTCGGCGAGCACCTCACCGACCGCTGCGAGAACGTCACCAACAGCTTCATCTTTCTCGCCACGCTGATCGCGGAAACCAGGACCATCAAGCTCGGCACCGGCACCTCGAACCTGTCGCACAGCCATCCGACTCTGATCGCCGCGCACGCGGCGATGTTCGATCACCTGGCGAAGGGGCGCTTCATCTTCGGCATCAGCCCGGGTGCCTTGGCTTCGGATGCGGAAGCTTTGGGCATTTTCAACGAAGACCGGAACAAGTTGTTTGCAGAAGCGATAGACGTCATCCTCGCCATCTGGGAGCGCGACGCCCCCTACGACATCGACTTGCCGGGCAACCGCTTCAAGGTCTCGACCGCGAAGAGCCTGCTGCCCGAGGTCGGCCGCGGGTTCATGTACAAGCCCTACCAGAAGCCGCGGCCCGAGATCGTCGGCACGGTGGTGGCGCCGCACTCGAAGGGCGTGATCGCGATGGGCGAGCGCGACTTCCACCCCATGTCGGCCAATTTCTTATTGCCTCATTGGCTGGCAGGCCACTGGGCGAATTATTCAACCGGAAAACAAAATGCAGGGCAGAAAGCAAATCCCGCCGACTGGCGGATAGCCAGAACGATTTTCGTCGCCGCCGACGACAAGCTGGCGAAGCGCTATGCCCTCGAGGACCCGGCAAGCCCTTACCGCTTCTACTGGGAGAAGATGCGCGGCAACATGATGCGCACCGGGCGCCAGGTGGTCTTCAAGCTGCGCGAGCAGGAGGACGACGCCGCGGTCACGCTCGAGCGGCTGCTCGAGCAGCTCGTCATCTGCGGCAGCGCCAACAGCGTCGCCGACCAGGTCCTCGCGCTACGCGAGCAGGCGGGCGACTTCGGCGAGTTGGTCTACGCCGGCATGGACCAGGTCGACCCCAGGCTGGCGAAGCGTTCCATGGAGCTGATGGCGGAAAGAGTCATGCCGCAGCTCGACCGTGTGACGGATTCCAGACGATATCCGGCGACATGACGTAGCGTTTCACTGCCAAAAACTCGCGGCATTCGGCGCTAGGAAACCGCTGCCGGGCTGGCTACGCTCGCTCCAGCTTTACAGGAACAGCGGAGGCAAGCATGGATGCAGCGAAGGTCTCCAGCATCATGTCGTTGAGCCCGGAGCGCGTGGCGCGCGTGCAGAGCGGACTGCCCTTCCTGGCAGAAGCAAACGGCGGCCGCTACCCGGAACGGGCGGTGCTGCTCGCCGGGTTCCTGCAATGGCTGAGCCCCCTGAATCCGATCACGCGGGACGACCAGCGGCTTCTCGGCTTGGTCGCGGCCAACGGCCGGCCGGTGCAAGCCTCGGATCTCAAAGACGAGGCCGACGCAGCCATCCTCTAGTTTTTCTTCTCCGGGGCGCGAAGGCCCGGCACCATCGGCGTCACGGGCTTTTTCGGCTGCTTCGGCTTCTTCTTCTCGCGGTTGCTGCGCTGCATGCCCTTGGGCATCG
>WNGG01005435.1_pt1 | contig 14185 bp, 13 predicted proteins | sample 5400661 | NCBI WGS metagenome assembly WNGG01 (sample SAMN13153372, study PRJNA577476) | soil metagenome | isolation source: 100 cm soil or saprolite under Garry oak tree replicate 1 | place: USA:California | collected 2016-06-15
GAGCACGCTCCCACACCCCACGCCTGTTTCGTGAAACCGGAGAACGACGATGAGCGAGGAGCGGCTCCGCCGCGACGAGCGAGTCAACCAGCCTTGAGCGTGTCTTCAGGCCGAAGGCCTGAGATGGGTCAGGACGTTTCGGAGAAGATCACGTCGCTGGCGAAGCGACGCGGTTTCGTCTTCCCCTCGAGCGAGATCTACGGCGGCGCGGGGGCGACGTGGGACTTCGGACCCCTCGGCGTCGAGCTGAAGAACAACGTGAAGCGCTCGTGGTGGCGCGCGATGGTCCAGCTGCGCGAGGACATCGTCGGGCTCGACGGCGCGATCCTCATGCACCCGCGCGTCTGGGAGGCCTCGGGCCACGTCGAGAACTTCACGGACCCGCTCGTCGAGTGCCGCAACTGCCGCAAGCGCTTCCGTCTGGACGACCTGCCGAAGGGCGACGAGCTCGCGACGGCGTGGCGCGCGAACAAGCTCGACCTGTCGGGCGTCTCGTGCCCGAACTGCGGTGAGCGCAAGCTCGCGGACCCGCGGCAGTTCAACCTCATGTTCAAGACCTTCGTCGGTCCCGTCGAGGACACCGCCTCGATCGCGTGGCTCCGGCCCGAGACGGCGCAATCCATCTTCGTCGACTTCGAAAATGTCCAGCAGACCTCCCGGAAAAAGCTGCCGTTCGGGATTGCCCAGATCGGCAAGGCATTCCGCAACGAGATCACGCCGGGCAACTTCATCTTCCGCTCGCGCGAGTTCGAGCAAATGGAGATGCAGTACTTCACGCGCCCGTCCGAAGCGCCGCGGTTCTACGAAGAGTGGAAGGAAACGCGTCTTTCGTGGCACGTCGAGCAGGGCATCCCAAAAGACAAGCTGCGCTTTCGTGACCACGCCGCCGACGAGCGCGCGCACTACGCCGCGGCGGCGACGGACATCCAGTTCGCGTTCCCCTTCGGGTGGAACGAGTTCGAGGGCATCCATTACCGGACCGACTACGACCTCCGCCGCCACTCCGAGTTCTCCGGAAAGAAGCTCGAGTACTTCGACGACGTCGCCAACGAGCGTTTCATCCCGCATGTCGTCGAGACGTCCGTCGGCGCCGACCGCGCGACCTACGCGATCCTGTGCGCCGTCTACGACGAGGAGCCTGACAAAGAAGGCACCCGCGTCGTGCTGCGCTTCCGCCCGCATCTCGCGCCGTACAAGGTCGCGGTCCTGCCTCTCTCGAAGAACGAACGCCTCACACCCCTCGCACGCGACGTCTGGTCGAAGATCCGGCCGCACTTCATGTCGACTTACGACGAGACGCAGGCCATCGGCCGGCGGTACCGCCGTCAGGACGAGATCGGAACGCCGCTCTGCGTGACGGTCGACTTCGAGTCGCTCGACGACAAGCAGGTCACGATCCGCGAGCGCGACTCGATGGGCCAGATCCGCGTGGCGATCGACGAGCTCGTCCCAGCGCTCCGCGAGAAGCTCGGCGCCTGACTTTCAGAGCGCCGTCCAGTCGGCGCTCACGCTCTATTTCTTCACAACCGGAACGCGGACGCCGCTCCTCGCGCTCCTTGCCCTACGCCGGCCGCGCAACCTCGCCGCCATCGCGCTGCCGTATGCGGGGCTCGCCCTGGTCGCGGTGATCGTGGGCGATCCGGTGGTCGCGATCCTCGCGCTCTCGCCTTCGCCGCTCATCGGGTCGGCGCTCGCGCGCATCGTCGGCGCGCGCGAGGAGACGGTCGGTGCGCTCCTCACCGGAACGATTGTGCTGTCGTTCCCGCTGCTCCTCGCGGCGATCCCCGGTCTAGCACCGAACGTCGACATCGGGCTCTTCGCGTTCGTCATCGGGGCCGCACTCGCGAGCGCGGTGCCCCTTTTCCGTGATCTCGTCCTGCCCATCGTCGATGGCGCGCGTTACGTCGCGCTCGCGATCATCCTCGGCGCGGCCGGCCTCGCGGCTCTCTCGTTCGTCGACCCGCGAGCGGTCGGGGTCGCGGCCTTGGTGCTCCTTGTAGGCACGCTCTCGGCGGCGATCGGCGCGCTCCTGTTCAGGGGCGACGGCATCGCCGCGGCGATCGGCGCCGGTCTGCGCGACCCTGCCGTTGCGGCCGGGCTCGCGATCGTGTCGGGACTCGCCGGCGCCGCGGCTGTACCGCTCGCCTACGCCGCGCTGGTCGCGCTAAGCCTAGGAGTCGGGAAGCTCGTCGTCGCCCGTCAGGCGTGAGACGAAGCGTCGCGCGAAGAGGGTCGCCGCGGCGGTGAGCGCGGCGGCGGCCGACTCCCAGACCATCTGCTTCGCGCGCGGGCCGGTCTCGACCTCCGCGATCTCGTTCTTGAGCGTCTCGCGGAATCGCTTACGGACGCGGCCCTTGAGCCGGTCGAGGCGACCGCCGAGTCGCGCGACGATCTGGTCGAGCTCCTTTTCGGTGCGCGATCGGCGGAAGCTCTTGACTCGCGAGGCGAACGCAATCCCGACGATCGCGGCGAGTGACCCGAGCGTTCCGAAGACAGCCAGCGGCTGACGGCGCGCGAGGTTCCGCGGATCGACATCATCGCGGACGCGGGCGAGCAGATAGTCGAGATCCTTATTGATCTCGGCCCGAAGCGCGGCTAGCTCGCGCTCCGTCCGAGCAGACGCTGTTTCGCCCACTGCACCGTCTCCTTCATTGACTTGATCGTCCGAGTCGGTCCATGGAGTTCGAGGCGGCTGTACCCGCCGAAGCCCGTCGCGCCTGCGCCAACCGCGAGCGCGATCGTGAGCAGAAGGGCCGCGAGCACGAGCTGCGGGAGCCAGAGGAACGCTGCGACGCCGATCGCGATGAGGACGATGCCTCCGACGAACGCGGGAATGATGGCCTTCGCGCGCACGCCCAGGACGAAGAGCGCGAACGCCGTGCCGATCGAGAGCGCGAGCACCAGAACGCCGAGCCAGTCACGGGGGATGAGTGCGACGAGAGCGACGATGAGGAAAACGAGGGTGATGAGCGTCATGAAGGCCAGCCCGGCCGCAATGCCGAGCCACATCGCGGCGCGCTTGTTCGCCGCGAGGATCTCGGCGATCTCCTGGCGCGGCAGCTCGAGCTGCTTGCGGATGTAGGTGCGCACGTTCTCGCGGATTCGACCGAGGAGCGTTCGGTAACCGGGTCGTTCGTACACGGGCCGCGACTGTACCGCAGAGCTACGCACTCGTGTTCGGCGGAGCAGGTTTTCTGCCAGAACTCGCGAGCGTGAGCCGCGCGTCGGTCGGGTAGAGTTCGGAAGCGGCGACGACGGAGCGGGGGAGCGGCCCTGGATATCAGCGGAGTTCTCGCAGCGCATGCGCATCACCAGCCCGATCGCCTCGCGGTCGTCTTCGGGCAGCACCGCATCGGCTATCGGGACTTCGATCGCCGGACGAACCGAGTCGCGAACGCGTTCCGCGCCCTTGGCATCTCCAAGGGCGACAAGGTCGCGACATTCTTGTCGAACTCGCTGGAACTGCTCGAGGTGTACTGGGCGTCCGCGAAGATCGGCGTGGTCGTGGTACCGCTCTCCCCGCTGCTGCGGGGCAAGGGCCTCGCGACCCTCCTTAAGGACGCGGACGTCGTCCTTGTCGTAACCGAGCAAGGGGCGGCGCCGTTTCTCGACGAGGTGCGGCCAGAGCTCCGCGCGATCAGAGCGGATCGCTGGCTGCTGATCGATGCCGCCGCTCGCCCGGGTTATCGCTCGTATCACGCCGTCGTCGACGAGGCCGACGACGCGGCGCCGTCCGCCGGCGTGTGCGGCGACGATCCGTACAACATCATCTACAGCAGCGGCACGACCGGACTGCCCAAGGGGATCGTCCTCTCCCAGCGCGTGCGCGCGCTCTACGGAACGCTCTTCGGCCTGGCGTGGCGGATGGGCCCGGAGAGCGTCGTCCTTCACTCCGGTTCGCTCTGTTTCAACGGCGCGTTCCTCACGCTCATGCCCGCCTTTGTCCTCGGATCGACATTCGTCCTGCACCATCACTTCGATCCCGACGCGGTTATCGACACGATCGCGCGGGAACGCGTGACCCACATGTTCATGGTGCCGTCGCAGATCGTCGCGCTCCTCGGCTCTCCGCGCTTTATCGCCGAGAACGTGCCGTCGCTACGGATGCTCGGTGCGGTAGGCGCCCCGTTTCACACCGAGCACCGCCAAGAGCTGGCCCGGCGAGTACCCGGCGTGTTCCACGAGCTCTACGGGCTGACCGAGGGGTTCATGACGATACTCGACAAGGATCAGTACGCCGCAAAGCCGACTTCGGTGGGCGTACCCCCGCCGTTCTTCGACATGCGGATCGTCGACGAGGACGGGAAGGACGTCGCCGTGGGCGAGGTGGGCGAGATCATCGGCCGCTCGCCGCTCCTGATGTCGGGGTACTACAAGCGCCCCGACCTGACGCGCGAGGTCATCGTCGACGGCTGGCTGCATTCGGGCGACATGGGGTACGTGGACGAAGACGGCTTCCTCTATCTGGTCGACCGGGCGAAGGACATGCTCATCTCGGGCGGCGTGAACGTGTATCCGCGCGACATCGAGGAGGTCGTCGTGCGACATCCGGCGGTGCGAGAGGCCGCCGTGTTCGGTGTGCCCAGCGAGCGGTGGGGCGAGTCGCCCGTCGCCGCGGTCATCCTGCGCGAGCCGGGCGCCGTCTCCCCCGATGAGCTGCGCGGCTGGGTCAACGCACGTGTCGAGGCGCGCTACCAGCAGGTGCAGGAAGTCGTGGTCGTCGACGACTTCCCGCGCAGCGCCGCGGGGAAGACTCTGAAGCGCGTCATGCGCGAACCGTACTGGGCCGGGCGCAAGACGCGGATATGACCGTCGCTCCGACGACCTACGCGGTCGAGACCCACGGGCTCGTCAAGGAGTTCGCCGGATTCCGCGCTGTCAACGGTGTTGATCTACGTCTCGAGATCGGTAAGGTGCATGCGCTCGTCGGTCCCAATGGCGCGGGGAAGACAAGCCTCTTCAATCTCCTGACCGGCTTCCTGCGGCCGACCGCGGGTCGCGTGATCATCCTCGGCGACGACACGACGGGGTTGCCGCCCGAAAGCATCGCGCGGCGCGGGGTCGCACGCTCCTTCCAGATCACGAGCCTCTTCGACCAGCTCACCGCTGTCGAGCACGTCGAGCTCGCCCTTCAGGCGGCGTCGACCGTCGGGTACCGGTTCTGGGCCTCCGAGGCCGCGCTCGCGCGCTATCGCACCAGATCGCGCGACCTCCTCGCGGAGGTCGGTCTCGCGGACCTCGCGAACCGGCCCGCGGGGAAGCTGCCGTATGGGCAGAAGCGCGCGCTCGAGCTCGCCCTCGCGATCGCGCTCGACCCGCGTTTGCTCCTGCTGGACGAGCCGACGGCGGGCATGGGTATCGAGGACATCCGGCGCACGATCGACCTGATTCGCAAGGCGCACTCGGGTCGCACGGTCGTGCTCGTCGAGCACAACATGGGCGTCGTCGCCGAGCTCGCCGACCAGGTGATCGTGCTGCAGCAAGGCCGCGTGATCGCGCAGGGCAGTTACGCGGTCGTTCGCGAGGACCCCGCGGTCGTTGCCGCGTACCTGGGGCAAGCGCATGCCTAGCCCGGTCCTGGAGGTCGAAGGTCTTTCGGCGCGGTACGGCGAGGCCCAGGCGCTGCGCGACGTGTCGCTGCACGTCCGCGAAGGCGAGCTCGTCACGCTCGTCGGTCGGAACGGCGCCGGCAAGACCACGCTCCTGCGATGCGTGATGGGTCTCCACCGGCAGAGCGCCGGGTCGATTCGTCTGAACGGGCGCGACATTTCCGACCTTCCGCCGCACACGCGTGCCCGAGCGGGGCTCGCCTACGTCCCGGACGACCGCGGGATCTACGCGACGCTCGCGGTCGAGGAGAACCTGACGCTTCCGCCGGTCGGCGCGAACACGCGATGGCCGCTGAAGCGCATCTACGAGACATTTCCAGTGTTGCGCGAGCGGCGCGCCCATGCCGGCACGAAGCTCTCCGGCGGCGAGCAGCAGATGCTCGCGATCGCCCGCGCGCTCCGGACCGGCGCGAGCGTGCTCCTTCTGGACGAACCGACCGAAGGGCTGGCTCCCGTACTGGTGCAGCGTGTCGCCGCGATGCTCCAGGAAGCCAAGCGCGAGGGAGCGACGGTGCTCCTTGTGGAGCAGAATCTGCGCTTCGCCACGACCGTCGCCGATCGCCACTACCTGCTCGCGCAGGGCCAGATCGTCGAGGCTCTCGCCAACCAGGAGGTGATCGCCCGCGAGTCGGAGCTCTTACATCATCTCGGGGTCTAGCGCAGAACAAGAAGCAGGGGGAATCGAATGAAGCGAACCATCGGGGGTTCATTGGTCGCGCTGCTCCTCGCGGCGGCGTGCGGCGGCGGCCTGGGCGGTGGGCCGCCCGCCAAGCTGACCGACGGAAAGCTCGTGATTGCGGTGATCAACGATCAGTCGGGCGTCTACGCGGATCTTTCAGGCAAGAACGCCGTCGAGGCGGTGAATATGGCGGTCGAGGACTTCAAGGCGAAATACGGGGAGAACGCGCTCGGCGGCAAGGTGGAAGTCCTCACCGCGGACCACCAAAACAAGGCCGACGTCGCGCAGCAGAAGGCGCAGGAGTTCTACGAGCGCAGCAACGCCGACCTCATCCTCGATGTGCCGACGTCGTCCGCCGCGCTCGCGATCGCCGACGTCGCGAAGGCTCAGCAGAAGCTCTACATCAACGTCACGGCAGCGACGACGGTCCTCACCGGCAAGAGCTGCAACAAGTACACGTTCCACTACGCGTACGACACCTACATGCTCGCCCAGGGGACCGGCGTCACGGTGACGCAACAGGGCGGAAAAAGCTGGTACATCATCTATCCGAACTACGCGTTCGGTCAGGACATGGAGAGCTCCTTCCGGCAGGCCGTCACAGCTGCCGGTGGGACCGTGATCCAGTCCGACGGGTCGCCCTTCCCGAACACGACGGGCGACTTCTCATCGCTGCTCCTCAAGGCCGGCTCGCTCAAGCCGCAGGTGCTCGGGGCGATGCAGGCCGGCGGCGATCTCGTCAACGTTGTGAAGCAGTACAACGAGTTCAAGCTCAAGGACCAGAACATCAAGCTCGCGGTCGGCCTGCTGTTCGACACCGACATCACCGCGCTCGGTCAGGACGCGCTCGCCGGCACGGTCTACACGACACCCTGGCTCTGGAACATGGACGATCAATCGAAGACGTTCGCGGACAAGTTCCTGAAGCGCACGGGGATCCGTCCCACCTTTGCCCACGCCGGCAACTACTCGGCCGCGTGGCAATACATGGACGCTGTCAGACGTGCCGGGTCGGATGACGCGGACGCCGTGGTGAAGCAGCTCGAGGGCTACAAGTTCAGCGACTTCTTCATCCGAAACGGCTTCGTGCGCCCGGAAGATCACTGGGTCCAGCACGACGCGCTCATCGCGCAGGTCAAACCGAAGTCGGAGGCCAAGGAGACCTTCGACTACTCCAAGGTGGTCAGCACGATCGCCGCCGAGAAGGCCTCGCGGCCGCTCTCGGAGGCGGGCTGCAGCATGCCCAAGTAATGCGGAGCTGAACGGAGGGCGGGACGACGTCCCGCCCTTCCTCATCACATGGAATACATCGCGCTGCAGCTCTTCAACGGCCTGGTGAACGGAAGCTTCTACGCGCTGCTCTCGCTCGGTCTCGCCGTGATCTTCGGCGTCCTGCGTGTCGTGAACTTCGCGCACGGAGCGCTCTACATGCTCGGCGCGTTCGCCGCTTATCTGCTCCTGCAGGACTTCGGCGTCGGCTTCTGGATCGCGCTCATCCTCGCACCGATCGGGATCGGGATCGCCGGCATGGTCCTGGAACGTTTGCTCATCCGGCGGCTCTACGGGCTCGACCCGCTCTACAACTTCCTGCTCACGTTCGGGCTCACCCTCATGATCCAGGACGGCGTTCGCCTACGGTACGGGCTGCAGGGGCAGCCGTATCCGGCGCCAGCCGAACTCGCAAGTTCGGTGTCGGCGGGCCTCGTGGCGTATCCCACGTACCGCCTCTTCGTGATCGCCTTCTCGATCGTCGTCTGCATAGCGGTGTGGTACGTCATCGAGCGGACGCGGCTCGGGATGATCGTGCGCGCCGCGACCGAGCGTCCCGAGCTCACGCGGGCGCTTGGGATCAACGTCGACCGCTGGGTCACTCCGGTGTTCGGCTTCGGCGTCGCCCTCGCCGCGCTCGGCGGGGTCCTCGCCGCGCCCATGCGCAACGTCTCTCCGCTCATGGGGAGCGAGCTCATCATCTTCGCGTTCGCTGTCGTGGTCATCGGCGGGATGGGCTCGATCGCCGGGGCTGTCGTCGCTGGGTTCCTGGTCGGCGTTCTGGCGAGTCTCGCCGCCGTCTTCAACCCAGCGCTCGAGAACGTAGTCGCGTTCGCGCTGATGGCGATCGTGCTGCTCGTGCGGCCGGCGGGCCTCTTCGGTTCGCTCGAGGCTCGCTCGTGAATCGGGTGCTCAGCGTTTTGCCCTACGCGGTCGCGATCGCGGTCGCGCTGGTGCTCCCGCGTGCGATGTATCCGGTGCTCGCGCTCGACATCCTCCTCTGGGGCCTGTTCGCGATGTCGGTCGACCTCCTTCTTGGTTATGTGGGCCTCCTGTCATTCGGACACGCGGCGTTCTGGGGCCTCGGCGCCTACGCCGCGGCGATCGCCGCGAAATCGACCGGCGTCCCGTTCGCGCTTGCCGCGCTCGTCGGCGCCGCAGCGGCGGGGTTGCTCGCGGTCCCGTTTGGCTATCTCGCCATCCGCCGGCGGGGCATCTATTTCGCGATGGTCACGCTCGCCTTCGCCCAGCTCGTCTTCTACCTGGCGAACGAGTGGCGCGACGTCACCGGCGGCGAGAACGGACTTCACGGAGTGCCGCGCACGTTCCCGGGCCTCGCCCTGGGCCGCTCGGCCGACTTTTACTACGCGGCCTTGCCGATGATCCTGCTCGGCTACGCGCTCGCGTACCGCATCGTCCATTCGCCGTTCGGGCATGTGCTCGTGGCGATCCGAGACAACGAGCCGCGCGCGCAGGCTCTCGGCTACGCCACGTGGCGCTACAAGCTTCTCGCCTTCGTGCTGTCCGGCGGACTCGCCGGTCTGGCCGGCGGTCTCTTCGCGCTGGGGAACGGCTTCGCTTCGCTCGATCTCCTGCACTGGACCACGTCGGGTCAGGCCGTGCTCATCACCATCCTGGGCGGCATCGGAACGTTGTGGGGGAGCCTTCTCGGCGCGGTCATCGTCCTCGAGCTGCGGGACGCGCTCACGAGCGCGCCCGAAGCGTCAGGCGTCGTGACCGGGGCGGTCTTCGTCGTGATCGTCCTCTCGTTCCGTCGCGGGCTGTGGGCGACGGGCCGCGATGCTCTTCGCCGTTTCGCCGCTCCACCCGTTTCTGCGAGAATCGATATCTCCGAAGGGGAGGTCCGCCATGGCCGTTCGTAGCCGCACGCGTAAAGCCGCACCCCGCCGCGCCGCTCCGAAGGGGCAGAAATGGGTCTATCTCTTCGCGAACAAGAAGGCCGAAGGCAACGCGAAGATGCGCGATCTCCTGGGTGGCAAGGGTGCGGGTCTCGCCGAAATGACCAACGCCGGCCTGCCGGTCCCCGCCGGATTCACGATCACGACCGCGGCCTGCAACGCCTACTTCGCATCTGACAAGAAGCTGCCGCCCGGACTCTGGGATCAGGTCGAGAAGGCCCTCGCGACCATCGAGCGCGCGACGAAGAAGAACCTCGGCGATCCGAAGGACCCCCTCCTCGTCTCGGTCCGATCGGGCGCGGCCATGAGCATGCCCGGGATGATGGACACGGTCCTCAATCTCGGACTGAACGATGAAAGCCGGACGGGCCTCGCGAAGCTCACGAAGAACGAGCGCTTCGCCTGGGACGCCTACCGCAGGTTCATTTCGATGTTCGGCCGGATCGTGCTCGGCATCGACCCCTCGAAGTTCGAGCACGCGCTCGACGCCAAAAAGAAGGCGGCGAGGATCAAGAGCGACCCCGAGCTTTCGGCGAAGCAGCTCGAGGAGCTCGTGAACGAATACAAGGGAATCGTCCGCAAGGAGACGGGGAAGCCGTTCCCGACCGAGCCGCAGGATCAGCTGCGCCTCGCGATCGAGGCCGTGTTCGGCTCGTGGTTCGGTCAGCGCGCCAAGGACTATCGGAAGCAGTTCAAGATCTCGGACGACCTCGGGACCGCCTGCAGCATCGTCACGATGGTGTTCGGAAACATGGGGGACGACTCGGGCACCGGCGTCGCGTTCACCCGCGATCCGAATACCGGCGCGAAGGAGCTGTACGGCGAATATCTGACGAACGCGCAGGGCGAGGACGTCGTCGCCGGCATTCGCACGCCGTCGAAGATCGCGCAGATGAAAAAGGACCTGCCCGCCGCGTATGCGGAGTTCGAGAAGATCGCGAAGCGACTCGAAAAGCATTACCGCGACGCGCAAGACCTCGAGTTCACGATCGAGCGCGGCAAGCTCTACATGTTGCAGACGCGCTCCGCGAAGCGCACCGCCGCGGCCGCAATCAAGATCGCGACCGACATGGTGAAGGAAGGCCTGATCACCAAGGACGAGGCCGTCACGCGCGTCGAGCCGGCCCAGGTGGAGCAGCTCCTCTTGCCGCGCTTCGATCAGAAGGAGGTCGAGAGCGCGCGCAACGCCGGCCGCTACCTCGCGAAGGGTCTCAACGCATCACCCGGGGCCGCGACCGGACGCGCCGTGTTCGACGCGGATCGCGCGGTGGTGCTCAAGGGACAGAAGCAGCTCGTCGTTCTCGTCCGGCCTGAGACCAGCCCCGATGACTTCCACGGGATGGTCGCGGCCACCGGGATCCTCACCGCGCGCGGCGGCTCGACCTCGCACGCGGCGGTGGTGGCGCGAGGGCTCGGGCTGCCCTGCGTCGCGGGCGTCGCCGCGCTCGACATCGACCTTCAGAAGCGCGAGATGCGCGTCGGCGGCCAGGTCATAAAGGAAGGCGACGCGATCTCCATCGACGGGACGACCGGCGAGGTGTTCGCCGGCGAGCTTCCGACGATCGCCGCCAACTTCCGCGAGGAGAAGGAGCTCATCGAGCTCCTCTCATGGGCCGACAAGCGCCGCCGCCTCGGGGTGTGGGTGAATGCGGACACGCCGGGTGAGTGCCGCCTTGCGCGCGAGCTCGGCGCCGAGGGCGTAGGTCTCGCGCGGACCGAGCACATGTTCCGCGAGGCCGAGCGCCTGCCGATCGTGCAGGACATGATCCTCGCGAACGACACCGCGGGACGCAAGCGCGCGCTCGCGAAGCTCCTCCCGTTCCAGCAGGGCGATTTCCGCGAGATGTACGAGGCGATGGACGGATTGCCCGTGGTTATCCGATTGATAGACCCACCCCTCCATGAATTCTTGCGTGAATACGCCGACGTCAACGTCGACATCGCCGTCGCGCGCGCGACCGGCCAGAACGGAGCCGACCTCGCCGACAAAGAGCGCATTTACAGAAGGCTCGAGCAGCTACATGAAGACAACCCGATGCTCGGACTGCGCGGCTGCCGGCTGCTCCTCGTCTACCCCGAGATCCTCGAGATGCAGATCCGCGCGATCCTCGGCGCGGCCATCGACTCGGCCGAGAAGGGCATCAAGGCGAAACCCGAGATCATGATGCCGCTCGTCGCGACGATGGGAGAGCTCGATCGGCTCGAAGCGCAGGTCACCGAGGTCGCGGAGACGGTCTTCAAGGAGCGTGGCAAGCGTGTCGAGTACAAGTTCGGCACGATGATCGAGATCCCGCGCGCGTGCATCATCGCGGACCAGATCGCCACGAAGACGGAGTTCTTCTCATTCGGCACGAACGACCTGACGCAGACCGTGCTCGGGATCTCGCGTGACGACGCGCAGAAGAGCTTCCTCACGAGATACGTCGAGGAAAAGATCATCCCCGCGGACCCGTTCCAGGTCCTCGACCGCGACGGAGTCGGCGCGATGATGCGCATGGCGGTCGAGCGCGGCCGGAAGACCAAGCCGGGTCTAAAGATCGGGATCTGTGGCGAGCACGCGGGCGAGCCATCGTCGGTTGCCCTCTGTCACGAGCTCGGGCTGACCTATGTATCGCCCTCGACCTACCGCGTACCGGTTGCGCGCCTCGCCGCTGCGCAGGCCGCGCTGGCAGGAGGCGCGGCGCGCGACCGCTAGTTAGGCGGGGTTAGCTCTTCGCCGCCGTGAGCGCCGGAGCAGCTTCATAGCTGTCCGGTAGCGGCGTGCCCGTCGCGGTCGAGTCGACCTCGACGATGTCGGACTTCAACGGACCCAGAATCCCGAGCAGTTCGTCTTGCTCGGGCTTGCCGACACCGAACTTGTTGAGCGTCGCGACGAGGTCCTCGACGAGTGCGTTGAACTCGCCGGTCGTGACACCCATGTCGGCGTGTGCGGTCTTCATGTCGCGGCCGGTGTACTTCGCCGGTCCACCGGTGGCCTCCGAAACCTGATCGATGAGCATCGAAGTAAGCCGAGCCAGGTCGGTTCGCGCGAACTTCGCATTTATCCGCGAGTCTGCGGCGCAACGATCGCGGAAATCTTCGACGACCGCCGTTATGGCGCCTTTGCCACCCAACCGCTCGAACAGAGTCTTCTCCACTTCACACCTCCCCAGTTCCCCGTCAGGGATACACCCGGGACGCAGAGGTGTAAAGACAGTCCGCAGCCTTCGCGCGAGCCAGGACATTGACTTGATTTTTCGGCGCACTCTGCTTCTCATCGCCGCCGTCGGGAGCGGTGCTCTCGCGATCGACACGACGATCCGCTACGCGACGCCGATGTACGCGATCCTCGGCGCATCTCTGTACGTCGTCGCCGCCGTCTTGCTCGCGGCGGCCGGAGCGATTCTCGCGCGTGATCCGGCGCGCGGACGTCGCCTGGCGGTCGGCGGAGCGATCATCCTCGCGTCATGGGTCGTCGCGATCGGCTATGGGGGGTTCGAGCTGGCGACCCGCCTCGTCGCGGTGCTCGGTATCGCGGCGGCGGTCTCGTCGCTCGTCGGCGCGAGGCGGCGCTGGGCGGCCCTTAGGGTCGGAGCGCTTCTGGTTGCGAGCGTTCCGCTGGTCTACGTGCTCTTCGTGCATCCGCCACTCGGGCTGATCGCGATCTACGCGGTGGCCGCGATTGGCGTCAGCGCCGCGGCGTTGTCGCTCCTTCCAGCCTCGGCGTCACGCTGGCCCCTCCCAGCATTGGGCGCGATCGCCCTGGCGGCGTGGCTCGTCGGCGCCCTCGCGCTCCTGCTCGCCTTTGGACTTCCGCTCACCTCTTCGTGAGTCGGCGGATGGGCACCGTTTAGCCTTACGCGAAATGGCCACACAGACACGCGCTGACGCGAAGCTTTCGCGCACGCGGTCGGTGGCCGCGCTCCGCGTCCGCGAGCACACCGAGGACCTCGAGAACGCCAACCTCGCCGAGCATGCGGCCCGCTCCGCGAACGCCCGTCGCGATCGCCCCGAAGAGCCGTCGCCCACGAGGGCCGCGTTCGCGGTCGACCGCGACCGCATCGTTCACAGCAAGGCCTTCAGGCGGCTCAAGCACAAGACCCAGGTCTTCCTCGCTCCGGTGGGCGACCACTACCGCACGCGCCTCACGCACACGCTCGAGGTCACGCAGATCGGCCGCGCGATGGCGCGCGGCCTGCGTCTTAACGAAGACCTCGTCGAGGCGATGGCGATGGGCCACGACGTCGGGCACACGCCGTTCGGTCACATCGGCGAGGAGCTCCTCGGCAAGTTCCTGCCCGACGGCTTCCGGCACAACGAGCAGAGCGTGCGGATCGTCGAGAAGATCGAGAAGAACGGCGCGGGCCTGAACATCACGAAGGAGGTCCGCGACGGGATCCTGAAGCACAGCGCGCCGACGGAAGGCGGCGTGGAGACGACCGGCTGGGGAATACCGGAGACGCCTGAGGGCTGGGTCGTCCGCTACGCCGACAAGATCGCCTATCTCCACCACGACATCGACGACGCAATGCGCGCGGAGATCGTGCGCGAGGAGGACATCCCACAGGACGTCCGCGCGTCGCTCGGCCGCGACCGCGCCGAGCGTCTCGACACGATGATCTACGACGTCATCGTCACCTCATACGGAAAGCCGGACGTGACGATGAGCGACGAGGTGCTCGAGGCGACCAACGCGCTCCGCAAATTCATGTTCGAAAACGTGTATCTGG
>WNGG01005436.1_pt1 | contig 14184 bp, 13 predicted proteins | sample 5400661 | NCBI WGS metagenome assembly WNGG01 (sample SAMN13153372, study PRJNA577476) | soil metagenome | isolation source: 100 cm soil or saprolite under Garry oak tree replicate 1 | place: USA:California | collected 2016-06-15
CATCCAGGGATCTTCGGAAGGGCGGTTCTTGCGAAGCTTTTCGAGGAGCTCTTCGAGGCGCGAGTCCAGCTGGCGAACGGCGCGGTCGCGGTTGAAGCTAAGCGGGAGATTGCTAGGCGACGGCATGTCTTAGTTTACGCCAGAAAGGGCGCCTCCCGAGAAAATGACCTGAGGTGACGAGGTGAAGGAGCGAGGACCGATGGCACCCTCATTTTTGGGCGAAGAGTGCAGAATTGATTGGAAACAAAAGAGTTGAGTCCTTGGTCGATGCAGAAATGCGCAAAAGAGTTCACAAGAGCATGAAATGAAAGTGGATAGGGTAAGAAAATGGGATACAGCATGACAGCGACGCTGACTCTCACGCCCCCCGCGTTTTTTGTAAGTGTTGCATTTGAATGATTTAGGTATTGCGCAAGTTCTTTGCTTGCAACACATAGGAGGAGGCTCAGAAGTGTTGCATCTAAAGGATTTGGAGGTGTCGAGGGGGGAGAAAAAGGGCGGACCGATGCTGGAGGAGCGTTAGAGCCTTTTCGAGGAGACGGAGACACTTTGAACGACTCGCGATGTCCGCCCAGGACGCGAATCCTTGAGGGATGCGCGGCTCGGGAGCTGATTGATGTGGCTGGCGTCCAATTCATACAAAAGTGTAGCACGGCCAGCGCTAACTGTCAATAACTATTATTATATAGATATCATTCGAATGGAGCTGTAAGGCGTTGAAATGTTTGTAGGTTACAAGTTTGAAGCTAGAAGACGGAAACTAGAAAGGAGAAGTGGAAGACCGGCCGAGCGGTACGACAAAAAGACGGAGAAAAATTCAAAATCCGCACCCTTTGTAAAACAAACCCCAAGGGTGTGCCACCCCGAATTCGTCTTAGGACTCTACGTCGCGGCCAGCCGCCAAGTGCAAAACGGCACCCGGGGCACCCCGCCACTCGTCGGTCACGAGTCCTTGGGACGCGACTCGATGATTTTTTGGATCCAATCAGGTGGCGGCTGCTTCGAGCAGAGAAGGTTATTGAAGAACGCGAACCTACGGAAGTCATTCGAGCCTCCGAACGTCCAGGTGCCGCAAGGGCCGCCGTGTTCCGCTAGGCGGTTCACAATCTGGCGCACGGTCAGATTCTGGTATGTCACTGTCCATGGCTCAGGCGGGTATGGATCCTCTCCACTCATTTGCATATGTGCAACTTGTTCGCCGGGTGGGCCTAACTGGCGGCTGATGGCAAGTAGCCCGTCATCCACATCGGTGGCGTTTTTCAATTCAAACCTCTGGAGCTTACGATTCAGGAGATAGGAGGGATCGTTGACGACGTCCTTGGGAAAGACATTGACCGTGGCACCGTCTGTGGACCATGTATAGCGAGAGTCGGCTTCGCAAAGGACGTTTAGGACTTCCCGAGCACTTTTGTCCTTCACTTGGAGGCTGAATTGGGTGTCTTTGATTTCAGGGGTGGTTGAGTCACGCTTCAGAACGCCCTCGAACCCAAACCCGAAGGGTACCGGGATGCGGGCAAGCTTCCAAAGTCCGTCAAGTAGAGTCTCGTTATGCAATTCGAACTGTGGAACCCTGGTTGCCAAAAGCTTGTCTTTCGTGCCCTTCTCAGCGTCGGACTGTTCCGTGGGCGCAACCTGGCTGAACAGGCTAAGTGTCATTGCGAGAAAAAGGACAGCGTATTTAAGGTGATGATACTGAGGCCGCGTCATTGGGTTGGTCCCTGGTTAGTCAATGTGACGCCGGAACTGGAATATGTCAATAAGTTTTGGCGCACTTGGTAGCCTTCAACGGAAAGCGTCTGAGTAATGGTTGCAGAAATCGTTAGGGGAGCTGTGCTGCAGTATTCGACCCTGTCGGTGAACTGGCTGTTCGCGTCCAGGTTTCCGTTGCCTGTGCCGGACCCGGACGGTGGCTGCGGGTTGAAGCTCTCTGTAACGGCGGTGTTTGAGAGGCCAATTCCGGACTGCGCCGCAGCGTGATCCGGGTGCGTATAGGGAGTATAGGTATAAAGATATTTTGTCCCATAGCCGAGGGTACAGGTGTTGCTCGGCGAATTGTTCGTTACGTAAGCGAACTGCCTGGCCGTAACGCTGAGCGATTTGGAAACTGATGGCTGTCCGCTTACTGTATACGTAACCGTGAGGGTTCTGTCTCCGGAATTGGTACTTTGGGTGGTCGTGGTAACAACCCACCCGGGGCCTGCCGATTGCACTGCCGTGAAGGTGTCACCCGAAGCCGACGAAGTTTCGGTGAACGTACCGCCGGTTGGAGAGACTGTTGCAAAGATTGAATTCGGCGTTGCGAGGTTGGGGTCAGTTCCAACAAAAATGGAATTGTACTGATTGCCCTGCAATTGTAGTTTCACGACGTTGACGCTGCCGCTGGGGCGGAACTGCTCGGCGGGGCATTCCAGGCGGTTGTCTTGTGTTTGTTGTATGGTTCCGAAGGTGTTCGAGGCTGTCGACCCCACGGAGACTCCGGTGTGGGTTCCATAGTAATTCACCGTGGCAATGGATGTGCTACCCGTACTCCAGTTGTTGTAGAAGCTGTCGCTGAGATCGTACCAGTTTCCTGAGCAGTTGTCGTATGCGTTCACGCCATTGGATCCAGTAAAACTGAGGGGTACAGCCAGAGGGTTATACCAAAAAGTTCCTGGCTTGTTATAGCCGCAGCAGAGCGCGCAGCCGTAAGCGACGTGGCCGTAAGTCTTGTCATAGATGACTTTGCCCTCGAAGAGAGTGCCGACGCCGGTGTTGGTGAGGTCGCGGAATTCGTAGGAGCCGGAGGTAAGGTCCGCGGGCAGAGTCTTGCCGTTCTTGTCGGGAACGTGCTCGCGAATCAGCTTGCCGACGTCCATCCACATCTGTTCGTCCGGCTGGAGCGTTTGCTCCAGATCGTATCTTTGCGCTCCTTGATTATAGAAGATGGTGAAGGCCGCCTGGGTTGGCTTGGTGCCGCCATTGCCCGCAGTGATGATGGAATTGTGATGGGGGTCGAATTCCCACATGCCGCCTTCCCACTTGAAAGTGAGTTGGTCGGAAAAGGGCGTTTGGGCGCCGTAGCGCAGGGTGGCGTCGTAGCTGGCGGCAACGGCCACGAGTTCGTCGGGCTGGCTGTTGGTAGTGATGGTTACAGAGGCCCAATTGGCGTCCGCCGGCAACGTTTTGCCATCCTGGAGTGCGGCCACATCTATACGCCGCGTCTCGTACGGACTCAGGCGCAGAATGGGCCCCTGGGCTTTGCCGGTTGTGCCGGCGTTTCGCCAATTGAAGCGCAGGGCCGCGTCGACAGACTTGGCGGTGGTATTGCGCAGGAAAAGCTGTGGCTGAAGAGTGGTTCCCGGCGGGAATGCCAGAGCGGGATCAGGATTGGTAAGGGCGAGCATGGGGGCGCGGACGGTCCAGACGGAAGTTTTCGCGTAGTCCCGCTCTTCGAGTTTGGTTGCCGGATTATAGTCAAACATCTTTAGGATGGCAGAGAATCCGGCGGTTTCATCGTACAGGAAATGGAGGGTGTCCAGCGATCCAGCGTGGGCGTTCGCTGAGATTTTCAGCCCGCCGTAGGAACCCGCAAGGCCCGCCGCCTGTACGAGTTGGCGAACGGAGCAGCGGGATGTCGCGCCGGGGCCGAGCAGGATCTTCTGCCTTTGTTCCTTGCCGCTCGCGTCGTATAGAGATAGGTCGAGAGGAAGGGGGTTCTTGCCCTGGTTAGTCAAGAGCAAATAGTCACTCGTGGAGTCCTTGGGCAGCCACCAGACGCCCTCGCGGCCGCCGGATTGAAGCGCCTCGGATGATCCCATGGCATCAATGTGGAACGCGACGGGGTGACCAGTCTTGCGAATCATCATGGCGGCATACAAGGTCGCGGAAGACGATGAGCGATAGCGGAGAACGACGGAACCGTAGGCCCCGACGAGTTGCGGAGCTGCGGCGGCAGCTATAGCCGCGTCAAGATCAATGGATTTCACTTCCTGCGGCTTAAGGGCGACCGGCGCCAATATCGTTTCGGCTCCACTGGGAAGCCGGAGAGCTGGAGTTACAGTCACGTCTTGTCCCGCAGCATTGTTTTTCAGTTGCAGCTCACTCGTCCAGCCAGTCTCCGAAGTCCAGTAGGAAACGAACTGTTCCTGGTCAACGGGAGGGGGAGGCGGTTGTGTGGGAGGGGGTTTTCGGATGGGAGGAGATTGTGCCACCGCGAGCTGCGCTACAAGCGGGACCACCAGCAGCAGGGGAAGAAGGACGAAAAGAGGACGAAACGGCGCAGGAGATAGAAGACACATGGGCCACCTCACGGAGGGCCAAGTGGCGGGACGATAAGCTAGCGATACGTCGAAGTCAAGATAATATTTATTCATGGAAGGAACGAGTCTTTAGCCGAGTTTGGAATAAGACGCTCAGGCTGAAATGTGTAGCAGGGCGCCTGGGGGACGCCCCTGTGGATAAGTCGATTTTTTAGAGGCGATTGCCGATCGCGAAAGCAGGACGCTGATTACTGATCGTAAGCGCCGACCGGAATCAGGAGCCCGGCTGGGGCTGTTCGGCGCGCTTTTGCTTGATCTCCTTGACCTTGTCGATGAGGTCGTCGGCCTGCTTCTGGAGGCTAGCACGCTCTTCGGCGCTTTCCACCATATCCGCCTTGCGGCGATAGAGAAGGTTCAGGTAAGCCATGGCGTCGTCGTAATCTGGGCGGATCTGAAGGGCTTTCTGAAGGGCCGTGATGCCTTCCTCAACCATGGCCGAGGACTTGGCCACGTAGTCGGCGCGAACGGCGGACGGCATCGGATCGGTGTCACGGACCTGCTTGGCGATGTGATCCTTGTTATAAGCGGCGCGAAGCTCCAGGTTGATGCGCTGCGCCACAATCCAGTCAATGGCAGCAATCCAGTAATAGGGTTCCGGATCGTTGGGCTTCAACTCGATGTGTTTCTGATGGTAGGACTTGGACTCATCAAATTTTTTGGGATCGTAGGGAGTGCTGGACATCTGGAAGAGGATGGAGCCGATGCCATCGATGGCGCTGAGATTGTTGGGATCGATCTGCAAGATTTCCTTGAACTCATTGACGGCGGCGTTGCCGAGGCGCACGTTCTGGTCGGAAGGAGCGCCGGGAATATACTGGCTGGCGTAAGCGGTGGCCAGATAGACGCGGGCGTTCATGAGACCAGGGTCAAGCTCCTTGGCTTTCTGGAAATCGTCGATAGCCGCGTCATAGAGACCGTTCTTGTAGTTGCCGACACCCTTATTGAGGAGGTCGCGGGCCTGCAATTTGCTGCAGCCGGAGACGCCAGCAACAAGGAGCAAGAGCGCCGCGAAGGCGGAAGCTCCTTGAGCACATCGGGCCGGGGCGGACCGGCGCGGAGCCGGGCCTGGCTTTGGTGCCAACCGAGCTGAGCTTGCACTGATCACGGCATAAGTCATCGAAGCATCCATCCCTGCTGTACGCGGCTCCGAAAAGCGACAGGCCACGCCAGGAAATTCACGTCCGCCCTGCGAAGGGCAATTCGAAACGGCCTAGAGAACCCTTTCCACATCCGGCGTCAGCAGGCCAACCGACGCAATTCCCGAGGTGTGCATGACGTCGATGACACTGGCCACCACACCAAACTCGACCGGAGCATCGCCGCGGATAAACGCGACGCGAGTTGCGCGCTGCTTGAAAATCTCCTCGATCCGACTGCCTAGTTTATCCCAACGAACCGGCTCCTGATTGATGCGCAAAGAACCGTCCGCCAGCACCTGCACCACTACCACTTCGTCAAGCGGAGGCGGCGGCACTCTCTCCGTAGAAGACTGGGGAACCAGCGCATCCAAACCCACCGAGTACTTCGGGATGATCATAAAGATCACCAGAAGCACCAGCAAGATATCAATCAACGGAACGACGTTCATTTCCGAGACGATACCACGCTTACCACCAACTGACATTCCCATGATCCACCTCGTTTGGCTGAAATGCCCCGCGAGGAGGACGCTCACATCCGTACCGAGCTGCAAAAACTATTGACCGGCTTCGAGCTTGGCGGTGATCAAACCAATCTTGTCGATACCAGCACCGCGCATGATGTCGATGGCACGGGCAACTTCCATGAACATTACATCGTTGTCGCCTTTGACGAAAGCGATTTTCTCGGCGCGCTCCTTGAAGATCTGTTCGATGCGCGGGCCAAGAGCGTCCCAGTTGGTATCTTCGTTGTTGATTTTGAGCTTGCCACCGTTATTGACCTGGACGACGACGGTCTTGTTCTCAAGTTCAACGTTCTGCTGCTGGTTCGGAGAGGGCTGCGGAACGAGCGTGTCCAAGCCCTTCGGAATGAGCGGGGTGATGACCATGAAAATGATGATCAGCACCAGCAGAATGTCGATCAGCGGGACGACGTTGGGCGTGGCCATCGATCCGCCAGATTCTCCTCCTACATCCATCCCCATAGCGAGTCTCCTGTGGGCCTGAGGTAGAGCACCTCCTCGGGCCGCGAAACCGCGCCAGGTGGGATCCGGCGCGGCTTAACAAATCAGCAAACGAATGAGCGAACAGCAACCACGGTCCTCAATCCGCGGGTGGCGGAGGAGGAGTTGATGGACCTTTCTGGTTCTTCTCGGTGAGCAGACCGAGCTGATCGACGCCCGCGGAACGGATCTCGTCGACGATCTCGACGACCCGGCCATACTTGGCGCGGGCATCGCTCTTGACGAAAACAGTCTTGTCAAGGCGATTAGAGATGCGATCCTTAACCTGGCCAGTGAGATCTTCCTTGTTTACAGCGGTATTGCCGAGGAAGATCTTGCCGTCACTGGTGATGGCGACGACGATGGCGTCATCCTTATCGGCGTCTTTCATTTCATGGGGATTGTTGGTTGGCGCTAAATCCACCTGATGAGTTTTCTGCAACATGGGGGTGACCACCATGAAGATGATGAGAAGTACGAGCATGATGTCGGCCATAGGAATAACGTTGGGGGCCGCCATCTGAGGTCCGGCTTGTGGCTTATAGGCCATGGCCGGTTACTTTCTGGCGCCACGGCGCAGGATGAAGTAGTTGATGAGCTCCATGGAGGAGTTGTCCATCTCGACGTCGAAGGCTTCCACTTTATTGGTGAAGTAGTTGTAAGCCCAGACGGCGGGGACGGCCACCAGCAAACCGAAGGCCGTGGTGATGAGCGCTTCAGCGATACCGCCGGCGACGGCCGACAGACCGGTGGCTTTGTTCTGCTCGATGCCCTTAAAGGCGTTCAAGATGCCGACGACGGTGCCGAAGAGACCGACGAAAGGAGCGGTGGAACCGATAGTGGCGAGGGCCGAGAGGCCGCGCTTCATTTCGGCGTGGACGATAGCGACGGAGCGCTCGAGACCGCGCTTGGCGGCGTCAATGACGTCGGAGTCCGAAACCTGCTGAGAAGCGGATTGGAACTCCGAGAGGCCGGTGGCGACGACCTTGGCGATGTGGCTCTTCTTGTTGCGCTCGGCAATGGCGATGGCTTCGTCAAGCTTGCCGTCCTTGAGAGCTCCGGCAACTTGTTGGACGAAGACACGCGACTGCTTGCGCGCCGCGCTGTACATCAAGGCGCGGTCAATCATCACGCCGAAGGAATAGATGGATAGGATAAACAGAATAACAACCACGGCGAGCGCGAGGGTGCTCATCGAGTGCAACATGCTGCGGAGGTCCCAACTGGTGGCCTGTTGCAGCATCAAGGCGGAAAATACGTACAGAGTAGCTACCATTCGTTTGCTCCTTAAGTTTCAAGTGACCCTGGATCTGCGGGGGTCAACGAGAGTGTCTGCTGATGCTTTCACCCGGACTGGCGCGCCTGTCCCACGACGGGCGCGCCGGCCCGCACTACTGGTTAAGAGAAAAAATCACATCGACGGTGGTGTCCACGTCAACGGCGTCGCCATTGAGAAGCGTTGGTTGATAACGCCACTGACGCACGGCGTCCAACGCAGCCTGCTGCAGCAGCGGGTGGCCGCTCACAACTTCCAACGACTGAATCGTGCCATCCTTGCCGATGATGGCGTGCAGACGGACCGTGCCTGAAATGCGCGTCTGGCGCGCCAGCGGCGGATAAACGGGTTGAACACGGTTGATAATTTTGGCTTGCTGAACGTTGCCGCCGACGCGGAGCGGACCGGTCAGCTTGGGCTTCGGTGGGGGCGGCGCTGCGCCCATACCACCGATGACGCCACCTAATACACCGCCCATGGAGCCGCCGGAAACACCACCCGGGACACCACCGGTCATACCAACGGACACGTCGGGCTCGGCGTCTTCCTTAATAATCTTGACATCCTTAGGGATGACCTTGGGGGCCATCAGCCTGCCAGCGTCCATCAAATGGGCTTGCGGCTTGACGTGGACGACCTGAGCTACCGCGGGAGGCGGAGGCGGCGGTGGAGGGGGCGGCGGCGCGGTTAGCATGGTGGCCATCATGGCCTTGGGGAGCGCCTCGGTGTAAATCAGAGGAATCAAGATCAGGATCCCCAAGAAGGCCGTCTGAAAAAGCATCGAGACGACGACTGTCCACGGCTTATTGGTCTTCTTCGGATTCGGACTGGAAATCACCATTTCTTCAAACATAGGTCCTACCTTCTCCCAGCGGGAGCGAGACGTCCGGAGGCGTTTTCACTACCGCGGGCTTTGCTGCCGGTTGCTGGTCCGGCGCTTGCGGCCGCGCGCTGACCGCGCCAGCGATTCCAGGCGACGACGAGCGGGGCGGCGATACCAAAACTGGAGTATGTTCCTACCACAATCCCTACCACCAGGGCAAAGGAGAAAGCGCGAAGCACCTGGCCGCCCATCAGGAACAGGACGAGCACGGTAAGGAAAGTCAATCCGCTGGTCAAGATCGTTCGCGAAAGAGTCTGATTGATGGACTTGTTGACCACGTCGGCAAACGAGTCCTTGCGCAGCAAACGATTGTTCTCACGGATGCGATCGAAGATGACGATGGTGTCGTTCATGGAATAACCAACCAGCGTGAGCAGCGCCGCGATGACCGTGAGGGAAATCTCGAATTTCAGCAACGAGAAAAACCCCAGGGTGATCAGCACGTCGTGGAAGACGGCCAGAACGGCGGCGGCTCCGTAAACCCACTCGAATCGAAAAGCAATATATACCAGCATGCCGCCCAAAGCATAGAGGGTAACGTAAATCGCCTGGCGGCGGAGCTCGGCGCCGACCTTGGGGCCGACGACTTCGACGCCGCGAATGGCGAAGGGCCCAAGAGCGTAACTGTTTTTCACGGCGCCGAGCACCGGTGCGGTTACACCATCCACTTTGGAGAGGTCATCGAAATTGGTGAGCACACCGTTAGCGTTTTTGTCGCGGTGGTCGAGAAGTTTTTTGGCGAGCTGCTGGTAATGATTACCGGCGTTGACGGAGAGGAAAAGCGGATCTTTTTCAGTGAGGACGGCGGCAAGCGAGGAAGGCGTGGCGGAATTGAAATCGGCTTTGTCCGAAGTTGCCACTCCGAAGGTGGCGTTCAAAGCGCTAAGGACCTTCGCCCGGTTGGCGTCCTCGTCCTCGCCTTTACCCTCGACGAAGATGACGACTTCGCTGGAGGTCGAAGCACCGATGTCGGCGATGGTCTGAATCTCGGTGTTGCCGAGCCCCTGAGCGGTCAGGCCGCTGCGGAGCTTGTCGAGATTGGGAGGCTGGGCGAAGCGCACATCCACGTTGGTGCCGCCTTTAAAGTCGATCCCGTAGCGAATCCCACTACCGAAGAAAATCGAAGTCCACCCGGCGAGGAGAAGAATGCCACTTAAGGCAAAGAAATACTTGGCTTTGCCCATCCAGTCGATGTTGGGCTGCTTGAAGAGCTCGATCATGCCGCTTTTACTTCCCTTCCTTAGACACCGGAGTGCCTGAAATGTTCCCGTGCAAAGCCATCCACGGAAAGTAAAGTAAATGGCCCGGGGAACCTACTCCCCACTCGTTTAGATGCAAGTGGGACGCAAACCCTAGTCGTTCTAGTACACCTAAATACTCAATTCGGCCTGACGGTCCATCTTTGTCAGGTGGTACTGGAAAATCGTTTTCGAGACGTAGATCGCGGTGAAGACGTTGGCGATCAAACCAATGGTCAAAGAGACGGCGAAGCCGCGGATCGGGCCAGTTCCGAAGAGAAACAAAAAGAAGGCCGAAACGACGGTTGTGACGTGCGTGTCGATGATGGTAAGGAAGGCTTTGTCAAAGCCAGAATCAACAGCGGCGGCGGAAGATTTGCCGTTGCGCAATTCCTCGCGGACGCGCTCGAAGACAAGAACGTTGGAGTCCACGCCCATACCGATAGTCAAGATGACGCCGGCAATGCCTGGCAGGGTGAGCACAGCCCCGAAGAGAGCCAGCACGGCAAGCAGGATGATCAGGTTCAGGATCAAAGCCAGGACGGCGTTGCCGCCGGAGAGGCGATAGTAGACGAGCATGAAGAGCATCACCACGACGAGGCTGAGCACGGAAGCCTGGACACCGTGGCGGATGGAATCCGCACCGAGCGAAGGACCGACAGTGCGCTGATCGAGATACTTGATGGATGCGGGGAGCGCGCCAGCGCGAAGGACCAGTGCAAGATCATGGGCACTTTCCTGGCTGAAGTTTCCCTCAATCAAACCGGCGTCATCAATGCGGCCATTGATGACCGGAGCGGAATAGACGCGATGCTCCAGAACAATGGCCATCTGGCGGCCCTTATTTTGCTCGGTGAAGGGCCCGAAATTCCGCGCGGCTTCCGGCGAGAGCGTAAAATCCACCTGCCACATGCCAGGGTTAGCGCTGTTGCGATTCTCGACAGCGCTGCGCAGGTCGCGTCCGGTGACAATCGAGGCGCGGCTCAAGACATACCAGCTCTCGCCGGTGTCCATGGCACCCGTGGCTTTGCGTGTCTCCGAACGGCCGGGGACGAGTTCCGTACCTGACGGCAAAACGCCGCCATGACGGCTGAGAGCTTCCGTTTGAGAAGTATAGACAGTTGGATCTTCGACTAATTTTAGTTCTAATTGGCCGCCTGCTTGAATGACACCCTTGACGCGAGTGGGATCGCCCTCGCCCGGGAGCTGCACGAGAATTTCGTTGGCGTTGCGGCCGCCACGGAGCTGAATGGTGGGTTCCGTAAGGCCCAGGGCGTTGATGCGCCGCTCGATGGTTTCGAGCGCCTGAGTCATGGTGGTTTCCTGGATTTGCGCAATGGCGCTGGGACGAAGTGTCAAGGTATAGCCGGAGGGGTCACCGGCGGCAGGCGCCATGTCCCAAACGTTGCTGTATTGCGTGCTGACGATGTCGCGAAACTGCGAAAGTTGAGCAGGATCAATGTTGCGCAAGAGAATGTGAGTATCATCCACGCGGCGCACTTCATCGTAATGAATGTTTTTTGTGCGCAGCAGGGTCGTCAGGCGATCGACCGTGGTGTCCGTCTCCTGCGCGATGGCTTCCTGGACCTGGACCTGAAGGATGAGGTGCGTGCCACCCTGGAGGTCGAGGCCTAGCTTGATTTGCCTGCCAAAATTATCCTTCACCTGCGCGAGCGAGGTGGGGAAGACCGGATAGCCGAAAAGGAAATAAATGCAGAACAGAATGACGGCGAGTATGAACAGCGCTTTCCACTTCAGATTGGGATTCATGGTCAGGAAGTAAGACGTGTAATCCGGCGAAGGGTGGGCTTATTTTGCATCTTCCGATGCCTCCACCTGAGCAATCGCCGCACGCGAGATACGAATTTTAACCTGCGGTTCGCTGGAGATTTTCAAGATGACCGAATCGCCATCGATACCGTTAACCGTGCCGTAGATGCCGCCGTTGGTGATGATTTTGTCGCCAGCCTTGAGGGCGGTGAGCATTGCCTGCACCTTTTTGCGCTGGCGCTGCTGGGGCATGATCACCATGAAATACATGATGGCGAACATGAGGCCGAGTGGAATGAGGAAGCCGCCAAAACCGGCGCCGCCTGTAGCTTGTAATAGGATTGCCGCCATCATTGTGTATTCAGCTGGTCCTTGGTCGAGAAATTTTTATCGGCGCGTCAAACGTTCTTCTCAAGGAAGAACGACAGAAAGGCCGCACCGCGGGTAAATCACCCGCGCTTCTGCCTAAACCGACTCCCATTTGATTCGTTTTGGCGCCCCGCGGATGGCTCGCGTGCCTCTCGTCTTCAAAAGCCTCAGGCCTGAAGGCCTGAGCTACAGCAACTTCAGGCCGGTCCTTCAGCATAGCGCGCGTGCATCCCAGATGAGAAATTCGCTAGGTTCCCAAACTCGATAGCCTCGCGGATTTGGCGCATGATGTCAAGGTAAAAGTGGATATTGTGGTGGGTCGCGAGGATGGCGGCGGTGAGTTCTCCAGCAGCGAAGAGATGTCGAAGATAGGCGCGAGAATAGCGGCGGCAAACGGAGCAAGCGCAATTGAGATCGATGGGGCGCTGATCCTGTGCGTACCGCGAATTCTTGATGAGGACGCGGCCTTCGCTGGTGTAGAGGCAAGCGTGGCGAGCGGCACGCGTCGGGAGGACACAGTCCATCATGTCGATTCCGAGCGCGACGTAATCGGCGATTTGTTCGGGGCGGCCGACGCCCATGAGATAGCGTGGACGGTCCTTGGGCAGCAGTGCCGTCACTTCCGCGGTCATCTCGCAGGTTGTCTCATGCGGCTCGCCAACGGCGAGACCGCCAACGGCATAGCCTGGAAAGTTCAAATCGAGAAGTTGGCGCGCGCTTTCGCGCCGCAAGTCAGCGAACGTCGCGCCCTGCACGATGCCGAATTGCCATTGAGGAAGATCGCCGTTGCGAGCGGCTTGTTCGAGGAAATAGGCGCGAGCGCGTAGCGCCCAGGCAGTGGTGCGCTTGAGGGCGGCTTCCGCTTTTTCGCGCGGGGCCGGCGTCTCAATGCATTCATCGAGAACCATGGCGATGTCTGAACCCAGGGCGAGCTGAATCTCGGCGGCTTTTTCTGGCGTGAGGAGATGCTCCGAGCCGTCGAGATGAGAGCGGAAGCGCACGCCTTCATCGGTCATTTTTCGCAGTTCGGAGAGGCTGAAGACCTGATAGCCGCCGGAATCCGTCAGGATGGCACGCGGCCAGGACATGAATTGATGCAAGCCGCGAAGCTTGCGGATCAACTCGTGGCCGGGGCGCAGATAAAGGTGATAGGTATTCGCGAGGATGATTTCCGCGCCGAGTTCTTCGAGGGCTTCATTGCGCAGGCCTTTTACGGCGGCTTGCGTTCCGACCGGCAGGAAGAACGGAGTCTCGACGGTGCCATGGGGCGTGGCCATGTGGCCGCGGCGCGCACCGAGCGAATCAGCTTTCAAGACTTCAAAAGAAAATTTCACACGTCAAGTTTATCAGAGGAAAATCCACGCCATCATGGTGAAGAATAAGACAACGGAGAAAGTCGTTCCGAATGCAATTCCAAGCGCCTTTCCGATCGGCGCTTTCTTCGGGTCCGCGGCGGAGAAACCAACCGCCATCAGGATGATGGCCCAAATTGCGAAAATATCCAGGCTGCCAAAAAAGATAAGCTGCCAGGCGGGAGCGCTGTCTCCAAGGAATGCCGCTGGATTCGACGCCAGAAAGTTCTGCGGATCGATGCTTTGGGGATCCTTCAGGAACGTGACTGGAATCGCCAAGAGCTCTCGAAGCGACATGGGAAGATGCGCGAAAGCTGTGATGGCAAACGCCGTGCCGAAATTCGTTCTTACTCCTCCAATGAGCTTGAAGGCCGCAAAATTAATCGCAGCCGAAAACAGGATCAGCAGCGGCCAGCCGATGGCTCCCCGCACGTACTGCGAGATCTTCGATCGCTGAGCGCCTTGTTCGTAAGCGGCCTCCTTCTGGTCCTCAGGCAAAGCCTCGATATGCGAGGCTGCGAATTTGTTTTTCTCGATCTGTTGCTTGGTATAGGTCACCCAGTCCGCGCGTTTGACGAGCGTGGCACATAGCCCGAACCAAATCACGATCAGTAGAATCATGGGCGCCATCCAGCTTGGCCGCTGGACTAGGTCCTTAAAAGTGAGGCCCGGCGAAAAAAATACGCCCACGATTCGGCTGATCGCGCTCATCTGGGGCTGCGGCTCAGGCGCAGCCGGGGGAACGGCAGTTGTCGTTGCCATCTCAAGATCCTCCACCACAGAGTTGCGTAGCGCTGCCTTCTGCGAGGAACTACGCACGAGCACCGGGGAATATTTCAGCGGAGGCATTCTAGC
>WNGG01006318.1_pt1 | contig 14183 bp, 17 predicted proteins | sample 5400661 | NCBI WGS metagenome assembly WNGG01 (sample SAMN13153372, study PRJNA577476) | soil metagenome | isolation source: 100 cm soil or saprolite under Garry oak tree replicate 1 | place: USA:California | collected 2016-06-15
CCGCGGGTGCGAACGAGTGGAGGCCTTCGAAGTCAGGCCCGGCGAACGGACGAAACCCCTGGGGCCAGGGCGAATCCAGGGAGCAGAGCACACGAAACTGTGCCGGCGCAGGAGGCAGGTTGACGCGCTCCACAAGAGCCTGCACTTGCTCGCCGGCTGCCGACAGAAGCGCGTGTAAGTCCTGACAAAGATAGCGCGGCACGAGTCCGATAACGACGCCTCGAACGACCGTGTGGATGCGGAATTCTGGCGGATCATGAGGATTCGCAGGCGGGGCTTGGAGTGCGAGCGCATCGCCGGGCCGGAGGCGACGAACCTCCTCCTCCGCAGACGGTCCCGCGTGGGGTAGCCCGTGAACGAAGAACGTCGACCGGTACCGGCCCTCGGCGTTCTGCTCTGGAATCGGGAAGACCTCGAACATGTCGGTCTCGCGCTGTCCGCCACTTCGGGCAAGCATGACGAGAGGGTCGGCTTCCCCGCGCTCGAGATCGAGCCATTCGACGAAGTCTTCGTAGTCGGGGCGGCTCCGAGGCGGCAGTCGATTCCGAAACATGGGGAAGACCTGCGTAGAGACGTAGACTTGGTCAAAGTCTGGGAAGCTGCTCAGCGGCCGGAACCCTGCTGCTTCCGCTGACCGCGCGCCCTGCGTGTAGGTGAACACGTACTCCGATCCTTCGCGCGAGCGACGGCCCACGGGCCACCAGCGATGGTCCGGCCGCCTGCATGCGAGATACAGCGTGTTCATTGCTTTCTCAGGATACGCCATGCGCCCGTTCATCCTGCACGTGCCTGCCGCCATCGGTTTCGCTGTGCAGGCAAGCAGCGGCCCCCTGCGGCCCCTATTCGGGCTGTGGTACAGAACGTAGGCACTAAAGAGTAGTCGCCTACGATTCCTCGCTCGAAGCCTCGGTGAAGGAAAGGTCGAATGGCAGCGAAGCTAGCGTTCCAGTACGACCGCGAGGCCGACATCCTGCATATCAGCAACCGACCTCCGTACGCCGAACAGGAGGCCGAGGAGCTAGGCGACGACGTCATCGCCCGGGTCAACCCGAAGACGGGCGACGTGGAAAGCCTCGAAGTCCTGTTCTTCTCCACGCGGTTGCTGCGGAGCGACCTGTTCGAGCTGCCCGTCACCGCAGATCTCCACAGGGCCGTCTAGCTCGGTCAGCAGTCAAGTTAGACCTTCTCCCGTAAGCCCCAGGGTCCAGGGGGCCGCCTTCTATCGCTGACGAAAGCCAACCCCCCGGAGACCGCGCAGCACCAAGAGCGCGTCGCGAATGGCCCGGGGCATGGCTTTCGACGCGAGCCGGAACACGGCTCGGCGGGCGGCCTTCTCGGGATTCCGCTCCCACCGCGTGCCTCGCCAGCCGAAGCGCAGCCACTGCCTGGCCCAGCCAATCTCGCGCGCGACTCGGACGGCCCTCTTCGCGCGGGGGAAGAGCTCGAGTTGGCCATCCCGACGCGGCGCCGGACGAAACGGCAACACGGAAAGAGGAAGCCGATCGTCTCGATCTCGAGGCAGTATGGGAAGGCGCGCCACAAGGCCCTGGCGCATCCGGTCGAGCCGCCGTTCCTGACGCTGGAGGCCGGCCAGGACCTCCCGCTCCCAGCGCTCCTTGATGCGCTGGATCCTGACCGGCGAGATGTGGACCGCCATCCGATTCTCGAACCGCGGGCTGAGAAGCGCGTGCACGTGTGGGTGCGCCGGCCGGCCGGCGCCGCCGTGGTGATGGACCGCGAAAACCCCTTGGGCTCCTCGCAGGGTACCGCGGAATGTCTTGTCGATCGCATCACGCATGACGCGTTCGGACTGGGGCCCGTCGAGCCGCCTGAAGCGTTCCGCCGTGGGGTTGTCCACGGTCATGATGAAGCGAAAGTAGGGCGGGTTCCTGAGGCCTCGAGCGTCCTCGCGGAGGGGCCCGACGGATGGCCGGCTCGTGCCTCGGAGGGCTCGGTATCGCTCCCCGATCCCATAGAGCTCGCGCCGGCGTCCGTCGGTCAGTCCTTCCTCGCGGTGGGCGATGTACCGGACCTGCCCGGCGGCGCGATCCGGGCTTCTGTGGTAGCGCGCCTCGACGAAGAACATCTCAGTGCGAGTCCGTCGGCCGCGAGCTCGCCTTTTCGGCCAGGTCTCGCTCCGCGTCCGCGACGGCCTGCTCCCACTCATCGGCTCCCGTCACGCGCAGCTCCGCCAGGAGCTCGTCTTCGCTGACCTTCACGCTCCCGTCGCGGGTGGCCCAGTGGGCGAGAAGCCGCAGGATCCCGAAGGTGGGCGGGCCCATCAGGTCGAGCGTCAACCGGACACCTTCGAGGGCCCCCAGCAGCTCCTCCGCCCGGCCGGCCGGGACACCCTCTCGATTGCGAATCGTCTCCATTCCGACGCCGAGGCAATCTCGAATCGCGTCCGATCGCGTCGCCCCCATGCACCTGGCGTGAGCGTCGATCTCGCGCACGAGATCGGGCGGAAGCCTCGCCGTGACCCACTGGAGAGAGTCGCCGACTCGGGCCATTTCCCCTCCTCGCAGCTCGGCTGCGCCAGGGGATATAGGGTCGACTGCCGGCCCGGGCTGGATTCGGGTTCGCCTCATCTCGCCTCCTCGCCGAACGGCGGCGTTCTGCGGATTCCAGAGGGAGCAAGCGATGTGCCGGCAGCCACGAAAGGCGTCGCTGATTGACTGCGCGGGGGTTAGATCGGAGCGCATGCGGGCGCCGGAATGCTGGGTTCTCAGCGTTGGGCAACAATATAGTTGACGCACCACAGCCCAGGGTGTACCGTTGACCCCGGACGGATGGTTCGGGCAATTATCCGAGTTATGCCGCCTTCTCTTCTTGCCCGAGGAAAGGCATCGACTTTTGCTTATGTTCGCGGTTTACATGGACGCCAGCGGCAAAACCGAGGACATCACAAAGCCCGGCGATCCCGTCTTATCCCTCGCTGGCTATGTGGCGCCAGTTGAAAGGTGGGAAGAGTGTGGCGTGGCGTGGCGAAAAATGCTGTGCGACTACTGCTTGAGTCGAGCGCACCAGACTGACTTTGCCCAGAATTGGGGGGAGTACATAGGCTGGAACAAAGACGAAGCGAAACGGCGTGGCTATGTGACTCGATGCACCGAAATGATAAATGACACTGTTCAGGCAGGCTTTGTCACGGCGGTTTTGCTGAAAGACTGGCAGCGGGTCGCAAATCGAGGCGTTGATTCCGAAACGGACGCAGTTCTAGACAATGACGCAGCCTACGAGCCGGTAAGTGCCTTCAAATTCGTTGCAGTCGAGACCATCAAGCAAATTGCAATTTGGGCGCACGAGAACAAGCTGACCGAAAGGATTGCTTATTTGTTTGAGCCAGGAGATGGGCGCAACGCCGAAATTGTTCAGATGAGAGAGGCACTACAGTCGAGCGCCGAGCTAGTCAACGGTTACAAGTTTAACAGCCTAACGATTATTGAGCCCCGCGATCCTCTTCATGTGCAAGTGCAGACCGCTGATTGGTTGGCGTACGAAACGGGGAAATACCTGCGGGACACCAAGCTCAACACGGTCGATCCGCGAAAGATGCGAGAGACGTTCCGTCTGATATGGAAACCCGGAAAGCTGAGAACGCGGTTCTACAATGAAAAGGATCTACTCGGCCTTTGTAAATCTAACCTTGCAGAGATGAGGCGACTCGGGATAAGGGCCTAATGCTTCTTGCGTCCCTTCCTCTTCCGCGCCCGCGCTTTGGCCCACGCTTTGGCGCGGCGGTCAATCTCGGCCTTGGATACCGTGACGAGATGCCGCGTTGCGGCCTTGAAACGCTCGAATGCCTCCGCAGGGTCGGAAACCTTGGCCTCGGCCTTTGTCATCGTCTCTTCTTTCCGCGCCGTAGTTGCGGGCGCGACAGTTCAGCACGTTTCCGGGAGCGCGTTCCCGGTGAGGGCCTTATAAGTGACGCGCTTCCCGATGATGTTGCGGAGCACTTCGATGAAGCGGCCAGCGTCGTTGTCCTTGCGGTTGTTGAACCGGAAGCTCTGTTCGTCGAGGTAGCGGAACAGATGGAACGGCTCCACGCTCACGTAGGTTCCCTTGATCGCCCGCTTCAGGAGACTCCAGAAGTTCTCCATGCCATTGGTGTGGACCTTGCCTGCGACGTAAGCCACGCCATGGTCGATGACGCCGTGGATGTACTTGGCCTCAAGACCCTGGTAGGACCGCGCGGCATCGGTGTAGAGGTTCGATCCGGGTTCGACGTTCTGTTCGATGTTCGCCTGAAGCGCGTGCTTCCGGATGTTCTTGGTGACGCTGATGCGGACGGTGCTGTGCTTCTCGGGGCTGGTGCGCTCCAGCAAACCCATGACGGCAGCCTTGCCCCACACGCCGGGGGTCTTGATAACCCGCTCGCGCTTGTCCTTGTGCATGTATCGGGACCGGCCTCCGATGAAAGTTTCGTCAGCCTCCACGTCGCCACCAAACTTGCCGAAGGTCTCGCCGCCCATCCCCAGCCGCACGCGGTGGAGCATGAACCACGCGGTCTTCTGAGTGACGCCCAAGGCGCGGCCCACTTCGTAGGAGCTAATCCCGTTCTTACAGTTCACGAGGAGCCACACGCAGGGGAGCCACTTCTCCAGGCCGATGGGGGAATCTTCGAAAGCGGTTCCGACCTTGGCCGAGAACTGCTTCAGGCAGCCCATGCACTTCCAGATCCGGCGGGTGCTCAGGAAAGAATTGCGCTCGCTCTGGCAGTAGGGGCAGGTGACGCCGTTCGGCCAGCGCATCCCGACCATGAAGGCAAGGGCGCGGTCGGGGTCCGCGAAGTAGGTGACCGCTTCGAGGAGGGTTTCGGGGGTCTGTTCGGGGGTCTTCATAGCTCCAATATAGGCCAAAAGTGATGGTGTGTCAAGTATATTCTTGCCCAGCGTTGAGAACCCTCGTCAAACGTTCTCAAACCGGAGGAGGAATCTGGCCCTTCGGGCGGCTAGCCAGGTGCCTCCTTCCCGCTCGGATGAGGAGGGAAACCGGCCGACCGCGGAGGCACGAACAGGGCCGCGAGAGGGCCAAAACCGGCGAACGCCCCAACACGGCGCCTGGTGGTCGCAAGTCGTTCCTACTCCGCGGAGTGGACACAGAGCGGAAGGGGTGTGTGTCACGCCCTTTGCAGTCCCACGCGCGCAAGGACATCGGGCGCGGAGCCTCGTCTCCTGGAAGCGTGATCCGCGTGCCTTGCTCGCGATGCGCCGAGGCCCCAGCTTCAGCCTGCGACGACCCGGAGTCCAGGTGCGAGGCGTCGTCGGGGCCGGGCAAAGAGCTCGTCCACTCTCGCCTGACTGATTCGAAACTCTTCGGCGGGTGCGCCCGGCCCCCGGCCGGCGCCCTGCTCAACTTGGGCTCGGGATAACAGGAAAATGTCGGCTTGATCCAGATCGAGGCGCTTTCCATCGTACTTGAGCCCGACTAGGGCGAGGATGTCGTAGCGCCGCTTGAGGCGGCCTCTTTTCGGGATCCCCAAGACGCTGGTCTTAACCTGCAGGGCTTTGAATACGCCGCCACGGACGCCGATCAGGTCGTTGCCTGAGTCTCGGAGGGGGGGCGATGCTTGGACCTTGTACTGCAGGAGTCGAAGCTGCACCAAGAGCTCGCCGAGGGTGCCTATCACGGTGTTCGACGGAAGCTCGTTCACTAGCTTGTCTCGCAGCCCCAAGCTGCGTCAAAGCCCCACGTGTGTCAAGCGCTGGAGCCACCGGATCGCCGGGCAAGAGACGCGACGGCTCTTCGGAATAGGGCCCGAGCCTTACTACTGCCGGGCCCAACCGCCGCTGTGCCGGTCCTACCGGACGCGCCTACTTCAGCTTTCGGCGGAGCGCAACCAGCTCGGCTACGAGGCGCGGCCCCTGCATCATCCGCTCCGCGAATTGAGTCTGACGCTTCTTGTCATCGCGCTTCGACTTGACCTTGTGATCCACTAGGTTGCGGGCACCACGGAACGAATGTAGGTCGTGTTTGAGATTGTTGTTGACGGTCGGCGCCTTTCCGCCATGGAGTGCTGTCGAAGCGAGGGAGTCGATTTGCTCCGACCAGTCCTTCTGGTCGATGCTGGCTGTGGGTAAGGTGACGATGGCTTTCTTTGCGGCGTGGCGAAGAAGCCTGTCCGTCTCGCGCTCGACAACCTCGCACATGTCTCGAAGGCCATCCTTCCTGTCGACGTTGTTGAACTTGTTGACTGCGGCGAGGACGTCCTTCTTGCAATCACCGTAGGCCAGGGTAGGTTCCGGCGTGACGACCAGCGCGGGATTCCGGGCGGGCCTATCGGTCCTGACCATTCTATCGTCATCGACGATCAGGAGGCCGACGCCATCACGCTGTAGTTCGCCGCAAACGCCGACAGGGATCGAGCCCTCCGCGGCAATCGCGACGAAGAACTCGGCGTACTTGCGATGCTGGCTCAGCCACTTCGAAAGATCCTGCAGAGACGGGCCATAGCTGAGGGTCCCCTGTGCTTCAACAAGGATCGTCTTGCCGCGTTGCACCATAGCGAGCGTCGTGCGGTACGGGACGTCTGGCCACGCGGCCCGCTCGACCTGGATGCTGGCGCCATGCTTCCGGAAGTGCCGAGCGATCGCTTCGGCGATCGGCCAAGCCTCTTCGGGCGTCAGGCTGAATCTCACGCGCTACCCGAGGATGCGGTGGATCTCTTCTGACAGCTCCGAGAGGGCTCCAAGGAGAGCGTGGTCGAGCTCCGATTTCCTCTTGACACTGCGGAGCTTCGACAGCAGGGAACGTGTGCGGCCCAGGAGGTCGCGCTGTTCATAAGCGCTCTGGACCGTGTCCTCATACGCCTGGTCGATCGAATAGGCCTTCTCGTGGATAAGCCGAGTCATGGCGGTCGCGGCACGCTTCTTGTCAGCTCCGGCCAATCCGGCGCGAGCGATCTTGCTTACGTTTCTGAACTTGACGACGTTGTCGACGACGCCTGCCACGTACTTCTTGACGAATCTGTCCACGTATTTAGCCTTCGAGACGGTTGCCATGATCTCGGGAAGATGGCGCTCGACGGCATGCAGGGACTTGTAGATCTCGATGAAGAGGTCCACCTTGATGCGTTGTTGGTCACGCGGCTTCTCCGCTTCCTTGAGTAGCATGGTCTGGTACTTCTTTGGCAGATCTAGCAGCTCAAGGGCGCGTCGCACGGTGGCGAGGCGGACGCCGGTCACAGCTGCTAGCGCTTTCGGGTTCGTCGCCCGCCCGTCCTTCGCGAGCATCTCGCGGATATCGCCAAGCTTGAGGGCCATGGGCATGACGTCCCAGTCCACCCGGACGTTGTGGATGTTGAACATCATGAGCAGGTTCTCGAGCCGGCTAGGCTTGGGCAGCACGATTGCCGGCATCGCGGACAGGTTTAGCTTCTTTGCGCAGCGCCACCGACGCTCGCCATCCAGGAGGGTGAACTTGGAGCCGTCGGCGTAGACGGAAACAGGGACGCGAATGCCGACTTCACGGATCGATTCGAGGAGCTCATTCATTTGCTCCTCGCGGAAGATGAGACGCGGGTTCTCGGGGTTGGGCTTGACCTTGTCTGGCGGGACTTGCGCAAGCGGGGCGGCGGCCGTCATCGAGTGAGCACCTCCGACTCGTAGCCAAGGAGGGGATAGTTGGCAAGAAGCGCCTCTGAGACCGTTCCTCGAGAGTGCGTGGTGCCCGAGATCGCGCTGCGACGTAGGGCCCGGTAGAAATGGAACCCACCGTACAGCGCGAGGACGCGGTCGTGATCAGCGTTACTGACCAGCACATGCACCCCCTGCGCGGAGAGCCGGCGGGCTAACGTGGCCAGGCGCTTCTGGTCATCCCAGGAGAAGAGGTGCTTGTTGTACTTGAGGAAACCGTTGTTTTGGTGCCCCGTGATGTACGGAGGATCGAAGTAGATGAAGTCGCCCGACTCTGCGCTTGCCACGGTCGCCTCGAAGTCACCGTGGCGAAGGGTGGGGCGATTTAGCAATGCTGCGGCCTGCTTTAGCCGCGGCACATCACAGATGGTCGGATTCTTGAACCGGCCAACCGGAGTATTGAATTGGCCCTCTTGGTTCGTACGGTAGAGGCCATTCCAGCAGGTCCGGTTGAGGTAGATCAACCGCGCCGCGAGCGAGCATGGCGTGCGCGGGGTACGAGCCCGAAGGTCGTAGTAGAAGTCGGGATCGTGGGGATATCTACGGAGGAGACGGATCACGCCATCCACGTCGGAGCGTAGCGTACGATACGTGGAGATCAGTTCACGGTTCTGATCGGCGAGCGTTGCGCAACCTGGCTCGAGGGCGAAAAAGAAGGCTGCACCGCCCGCAAATGGCTCGTAGTATCGTCCCTTCCATCCATCGGGTACGAGGAAAGGCGCCGCTGCCGCCAACCACTGTTTCCCGCCAGCCCATTTCAACACGGGCTGCACGGACGGCCTTTCCAGTTCGATGCACGTCAGAGATGCCCCCTTGACGCGCTCGCGCACGACGAGGCAGTCCGGGCGGACCTCAAACACGTGTGGAAAGGATTTCAAGGAAGTTCCTAAGCCACGGGATTTTAACACGGCCCCTGGCGCTGATGGGTCCAACACACCTTCGTGTAACCGGGTGCGTGAACCTGGCGTTGGCAGGGGAGGCGATGAAAGGCTCCGCCGCGGTCTTGGGAGCGCGCCGCGGTCACGACTTTTTGGGGTTTGGGCGGCTCCGCGTAGCGCGACTGGCGCCATCGCACGCACGGCCTCAGGATCGCCACAGTCCGCCGCCGACAGTGCGCACCCGCCTCTGGACCCCAGACTGCCCGGGGCAGCAGGGGCTGGACAATCCAGGTATCCTTAGATTGTACGAACCTGTTCAATGATGATTTGTTATGCGCCCGAAACTCAGATGGGAGCCAGCCGGCCGTGGTCTTTGTCGAAGTGACCCACTGGTCAGGAGGACTGAAGCGCGAACTCCACCTCGAACTCGGCGAGCGCCCGCTTCTTCGCGGCGAGCAGGGCGCCGAGTTCAGACTCTATCGGGCCGTCAAGGGCGGCGGGAACGGCGTCGTCTTCCAGGCTCAACGTCGGGCCGCCGGGGGCGAGATCGATGTTTGCGCAGTCAAAGCCTTGCGGCAGCTTGACGCCACTCGTGTGGACCGCTTCGCCAACGAACGGCGTATCCTCTCGCGGCTGAACCACAGGCGGATCGCAGCATACTATGACGCCGGCGCCATTGAGGTTGAGGCAGGTGTTCGTACCCTGTGGATGGCCATGGACCTCGGTGGTGACAACCTTCGGCAGCACGTACAGGAGCGCGGTCCTTTGCGCCCGGGCCTTCTGCGCCGAGTTGCTCTACAACTGTGCGAGGCAGTCCAGTACGTACACGAGGCCGACCTGATCCACCGGGACCTGAAGCCCGATAACCTCGTGTGGGTTGGCGACTGTGCAGCCGGCGAGATCAAGCTGATCGACTTCGGGATCGCGAAGTTCAACGGTGAGGATGTATCGGGGCGTCCTCTCGACGACTTCACGCGTACCGATGAATTCATCGGCCCACTCTTCTACTCTTCACCTGAGCTGATCGCGTACGCAACGAACAAGGCCCACCCGGTGGATCACCGGTCGGACCTGTTTCAACTCGGGAAGGTTCTCTGGTTCCTCGGCACCGGCCGCGTATCCGCAGGCATCCCCTTTCGCGGACAGGATCCAACGGGAGGCCTGTTGCATGCGTTGGTAATGGAGCTTGTGACTGATGAACCCAACGAACGCCTAGACTCTGCAAATGTGATTGCCGGACGGATCCAGCGGTGGGAGGTAGACTGAGAAGGGGAGGCACCTGACGAGCGGGGGTGTGGCCAGTCGAAGTGCCGCTCGCAGGTGAACCCGGTCATCGCCAGACGAGGAGACCACAAATGAGCTTGGATCTAGTGGAACTTGCTAAGTCGCTCGTCGAGGTCGCTCGGCTTGCCCACGTCGATCTTAGGCTTCGCGACATCCAGACCGAACTGCTTCCGGCTCCCCATCGCCGACCGAATTCGCTCCCGCCAGGCACTCAGGCGGTTTACGCCTTTATCCTTGGTGAGAGCTGCCTCAAGGTTGGCAAGGCCGGCCCGAAGACTCAAGCGCGCTTCACGAGCCAGCACTACGGCCAGAACGCTCGGAGCACTCTGGCCAAATCCATTCTGAATGACCGATCTCGCACGCTTGCCCTGGTTCGAGCCGATCACCGGAGCGAAGTGGAGAGCCTCGACATCGGCTCAATCGGCAGTTGGCTCGAAAGGAATACTTCGCGGGCTCATGTCTTTATCCCAGCGACGGCACCCGACTGTGCCCTCGCTCTTGCGGAGAGCTTCACTCAGTGCAGGCTTCGGCCAATCTACGAAGGCAAGAGGTCGTCGAATGGTGGCTAACCATCGGACGAAGCTGACGAAGCAACGTTACGAATCTCCATCGGTGTAGCGATGGAGCCTCGCAGCTTGTTCTGGTGTTGGACGACTTTTCGGGAGGGGGAGAGTTGAACTACTTCCTGGATCTGTTCAGCCCGGAAACCTACGAGGCGTTTGGCCGGTCGGATCGGTCGGTGTCCGGGTTCCGGCCCCGCCACAAGAATGCAGCCGACCGAGTCCGCATAGGCGACAAGCTGGTCTGCTACATGACACGGCTCTCCCGCTGGTTCGGTGTGCTTGAAGTCGTTGAGGGTCCATTCCACGACAACACGCCGATCTTCTTCCCGGAAGCTGATCCCTTCGTGGTGCGCTTCCGCGTGAGGCCTATCGGGTGGCTTGCGGTCGAGAAGGCCGTTCCCATCTACGAAGACGCAGTATGGAACCAGCTGTCCTTCACCAAGGGGCAGACGAGAGGGACTCCCACGTGGGCAGGTCGAGTCCGGACCAGTCTGGTGCAGCTCAGCGCCGCCGACGGGAAGCTTCTAGAGTCCCTACTCCCTGGAGCAGAGCCGTCGCGGCCGGGACTATCCACTCGATGCTGCGGATTCCCGCAAGCTTGCCACCCATCGAGTGCGGCGCTTGGACAAGGATGTGAGCGTTACGGTTCCGGAAGACCGGGACGACGACCTAGATCAGGAAAGAACGCCACACGCAGAAGTACGTGAATCAATTCAGGTCCAGGCTCTCCTCGGGGAGATCGGCACGCGCATGGGCATGCAAGTCTGGATTCCGCGCTCGGACCGCGCCGCCGTGGTCACGGAATGGGAAGGAGAGCACCCGCCCCCCCTCGAGAGGCTTCCCCTCAACTACGACGAAACGACCCTGCGAACCATCGAGCAGATTGATGTTCTCTGGCTCAAGGGACGGTCAATCCGCCGAGCGTTCGAGGTCGAACACACCACCTCGATCTATTCGGGCATCCTACGAATGGCCGACTTGCTTGCCCTGCAGCCAAACATGGACATCCGTCTACATATCGTGGCGCCGTTAGCCCGGCGCGAGAAGGTCTTCCAGGAACTGCGCCGGCCGGTCTTTTCGTTGCTGGAGCGCGGTCCGCTGTTCGAGAGCTGCACCTATCTGTCGTACGACAGCCTGCGAGAGTTGGCGAAACAGCCAAACCTGAGCCATTTGCGGGAGACCGTTCTCGAGGATTACGAGGAGGAAGCCGAGGAGTAGCACCAACAGGTGTGGCCGAGAGCTTTGATCGGGCGCCAGTCCTTCGACATGCAAGCCGACCCCCTCGCTGACCACCTACGTGGCGGTGTTGGACGATAATAGGAGTCTCAGGGCTTGGAGTTCGTCCCATGTCGAGAGAAAGCGACCTCAGTCCGCTCGTGGCCAAGATCATTGCCGGCCACAAGTGGAGGTTCAGCCCCTCTGGTATTCCGCCGGCGAACGATTCTTCCTTCGCCGAAGTCCGCTCCACGGAGCAAGATATCCTGAGACGCATGCCCAAGCCCCAGCCATTCAGAGCGCGGGGTGACCTGTCCGAGTGGGTCTTCAGGCGGGCTGCCGCTGCCGTGCAGGGAGGCAGAGAGCCGCAAGATCCGACCTTGGCAGAGGAGATCACGGCTCAGCTCAAGAACCCTAACTCTCCCTTTGATTTCTCGGTGGGCCTCGAGAGCGAATCCGAGGAGCCCTATCGCGCTCCACTCGCTGACGATCTTGTGCTGGAGGTGGAGACCGAACACGATGATGACACCGGATGGTCTACGCATTCCGCTCAATTGCGAGGGAAAGTATCCGCCTACAGCCGTGAGGTCGCTCTCGACGAAAGCTGCAGAATGATACGTGAAGCGATAGGGGCTCTGGTGGCGCTCGGGCTAGCGTCCGTGTACGTAGACTGGTGGAGGGATGACGAGCTGGATTTCACACTCACCGGCGGAATGGTGCTCGAGGGCGATCCGGAGCCTCCACGCCCGCCGGGGGAATTGATCGACCTCGTTTTCAAGACCCACATCGAAGACTACGCGGGTAGCCAGTTGGATCAGGCTCGTGCCGTACGCACGTCAGCTCACTCGGCGAACCGAGTAGTAACTCAACTAGGCCGGTTGTGGCACGACAAGAGCGAACATGCCCAAGGGATCCGCACGGCGTGTGGGTTGTACGCAAGAGGAGAGGCAGCAACAGATCCCGGCGTCGCCGTTATCAACTACGCGATGTGCCTAGAGGGTCTTCTCCTGGAAAGAAAGCACACGGAGAACGTGGGCGCCCGGCTGAGTGAGGCGGTGGCGTATCGACTCGGCAAGTCCCCATCCGAGCGTGAACGCTTGAGGGAGTCGACGCGCAGTCTTTACAAGCTCAGGTCCGAGTACGTCCACACCGGAAGTATCCACGCAGACCTGGATCAGCAAGAGGACTTGGCTCGCACAGCAGGGGACGCTTTGAAGCGTGAGATCGAGGATTTCTGAAGCTCAGCTGGCAATTCTCACGTCTGTAGTGGGCGTTCCCAGTTTCTCAGCCGTGAGAAGGGCCGGCGCTGCGCGTCGTTGATTTGGCTCGACTTGCTGGCGTTCTGATGGCCGGGGCTGTGGTCCGCGGCTTGCAGCTTGGGCGGCGTGGGCCGATATTGGCTCACGAGCCCAAGGGTGGACCGGCCTTGTCCGAGCTGGACGATATCCTGACGACCGAGGAGGCGGCGAAGCTGCTCAAGGTGTCGGAGAGGACGCTGGAGCGGTGGCGGGTCCGCCGGCGGATTCCCTACGTGGAGTATCCGCGGCAAGGGACCTGGGCGCCGATCCGGTTTCGCCGGGCGGACATCCTCGAGTGGCTGAGGCAGCATGGGCGTTCGGGGGAGCGAAGGCTCGTGAGATGACCACGGAGAGGGTCCAGGAGTTCCTGGATCGCCTCAGGGACGACCAGGGCCTGTCGGCCTCGTCGGTGAACCACTACCGGACCATCCTGAACTCGATCTTCAACGAGGCGATCCGGCACGGCAGGTACGACGCGAACCCGGTCCGGGCGATCCATCAGTTCCGGGAGCCGCCCGGACGGGACCGTTTCCTGAGTGTCGAGGAGTTCCAACTCCTGTTGGCCAAGTGCAAGGACCCGGAGCTTCGGACGGCGATCCTCGTGCTGTGCATGACGACGCTGCGGCTGCGCGAGCTGCTGAACCGGCGGTGGAGCGAGATGCATCTCGAGGGGCCGGCGCCGTACGTCTCGGTGCCCCACACGAAGACGGGCGTGCCCAAGAAGGCTCCGCTGCCCCGGGTGGCCGTCGAGGCGCTCAAGTCGCTCCCCAGCTATGGCCTGGACGACTACGTGTTCCCGTCCAAGTCGTCGGCGAGGTGGCCGAGTCCGAAGCAGCCGTACCGGTGGGACATCGGCAAGGAGTTCCGGGCGCTCGTGCGTTCGCTAGGAATGGCGGACGTCCGACTCCACGACCTCCGGCATACCGGACCGTCCGTGCTCTTGATGCAGGGCATTCCTGGCGACGTGGTGAGGAAGATAACGGGGCACCGATCCCGCGAGCTGGAGCGCTACCAGCACCTCTCGCCGGTGTTCAGGGCGCAGACGGTCGACTTGATCGCGCAGGTTTTGTTTAGTGACACACGTAGTGACACACCGGCCCCTGAGGAAGAAGACGACGACGCTAACTCGTTGAAAAATGGCGGGGTGGACGGGACTCGAACCCGCGACCTCCGACGTGACAGGCCGGCGTTCTAACCAACTGAACTACCACCCCGCTCGGGTGGGCGCCGGGGGATTCCGAGGAACCATGGTGGGCGGTGAAGGATTCGAACCTTCGACCCCCGGCTTGTAAGACCAGTGCTCTACCGCTG
>WNGG01005439.1_pt1 | contig 14182 bp, 11 predicted proteins | sample 5400661 | NCBI WGS metagenome assembly WNGG01 (sample SAMN13153372, study PRJNA577476) | soil metagenome | isolation source: 100 cm soil or saprolite under Garry oak tree replicate 1 | place: USA:California | collected 2016-06-15
GCCAAACCGAGTGCCTGACGATCACCGGTCTGGAGCAGGCGGCGGCGGCTCTGCAAGCACACCTGAAGTAGCTGCTTTCTTTTTTGCGCTTCAGGATGGGCTTACCTTCTCCTCCACTCCTACAAGTGCCACTGTAGTGAAACCGTGGGTTTCAATCCCTCAAGCGGGCTTACGAGCCTTCCGACTGAGAGCCACGCTGGTTTAACGTGCTATTGCTAAAGTTTCAATCCCTCAAGCGGGCTTACGAGCCTTCCGACCCAGCCAGATCAGCTCTATGGCTCTCAGCTCGATGCTGACGTTTCAATCCCTCAAGCGGGCTTACGAGCCTTCCGACATCTGGCCCTGTCTGCCAAGACAGTAGCACATAGTGGTTTCAATCCCTCAAGCGGGCTTACGAGCCTTCCGACCAAGGATAAGATCATATGATCCCATCTTGTATATCCAGTTTCAATCCCTCAAGCGGGCTTCCGCTCCTTCCGACTGGCCGACGACAAGAACATCGCGCAGGAGATCGTGATATTTCAATTCCTCAAGCGAGCTTACAAGCCTTCCGACTTCTATAATAGAGAACGAATAATAACCGTAAAAGTAAGTCGTAATCCCTCAAGTTAAGCTTAGCCGCCTTCGAACATTATAGGAGTTTAAGAGATGAGCAGTGATATAATACTTCCTTCATCTTTGTCTTCTTTAGTCCTTCCCCTGCCTGGTATGCCTCCTCCGTCAAACTCAATTAAACAGTAAGAGGTCGTGCCTGCCCCATACCCATCGTTGTCTTGTACCCAACTCCTGCATAGAAGGAGAAACTGGCAAGCAAGTGTAGTGCCTGGACGGGAGTTAGTCCAGCACCCACCATAGTTGGTAAAAGGTTTTCGCTGCGTCGTAGTTGTCCATCACCCATAGACAAGTCCTCGGCAGAGCGAACATGACCTGAATATACCCATTCTCCCCCTTTCATCACATAGATACATCTCCCTGTAAATCCCTCCTGTCCATAGTGATCAAAATGGAATCTCTGAGTTTGCAATTCATAGTCAGAAACGACAACCCTGTCGCGCGCATACGTTTGAGTAGCCTGGGCGTCTAATGCAAAGTGAGAGGGTGCCCACACATTCCAAACACGAGCGAGGCTATCGAAAACACGCTCAGGATCTGGAAACAAGTACATTTGCTTTCCCCAGTCAGTTTGACCATTGCTGAATGCGGTTGGCGAATGAAACTCCAACCCCAAACGCCAGGTAGTTGCGCTTTTCAGATCGAACGTAGATGCCTGTTCGACCAGTTCACTATAGGTAGTAGAGCCACTCCAACTGACCACATTGCGTTCCTGCTGGTTAGCTTCGGAAGAAGTTATAACCACTTCTACTACATCAAAGTCGACACTACCCAGCCGTAGCCTTGGGAGATTCAGATCTCCCCCAATAGAGGGATATTCTGCCTGAAGAAAGCGCTTTATGAAGGAGCGAAAAAGCTTATCGGTCAGCATGGTAAAACGCAACCAATAAATCTGGTTGGGGGAGAGAGAAAGTCGACGATTGGCCCGTTGCGCCGTAAGTACCTCATGGGTATTAGGAAACCAGAGGGAAGAACAGGTAAAAGGACGGCGAGCATTCGGCTCGTGGAGGTAAGAGGCAAGCATAGGGTCTACCTCCGCAAACCAATGGAGCATCGCTGCATGCGTCAACTGGCCTGCATAAGGCAGAATAGTTCCTGACTCTCGCGGACGCAGTTTGAGCAATAGCGCATGGAGATACTCACCCTTGATGCTCTCCTGTCCCGGAGTATGCTCTCGTTTCATTACATCAGTAGTCTCATTCATCTTGAGAATCCTCCTTGGTACTATCTTCACGACCTTGCACATCCTCTTCCGCACTCAGATCAGCAGCAGGAATATCTTCATTCCCTGGTGGAAGTCTCTCCAGGTACCACCACCAGATTTTCTCCTGCGCCATGTTACTGGCACCAGCCTCATCTGTTGCGGCGTTAGTAGAAGTACTCCTTGCTGGCTTCCTGGATGGAGTCATTTGAGGTTTGTTGACAGTGTAGCTGAGCCAATGGCGGTATCCTTGATGGCCGCCACGCAAGAAAACTTTAGGCAAGCGCTCATACCCGGTAACAGGGTCAAAATAGGTTTCTGGCACACGAAGCACAATATCTTGATGATATGCACAACCACCATACCTGGGAGGTTCACGTTTGTACTGTTCGGCATAATCATCGTAGTATTGCACCAATACCTCGCACTGATCGTCGAGTTCTCGAATATTTCGGGTAGAGCATGCCAGCAGAGATACCTGCAAGGTATTTTGTGGTCTATCATCGCTATCCCAACCGGTAGTTAGGGTCAGGGTGGGTTGCCAGCTTCGTGTAATCACCAGACCTTTGTCATGAAGCGGCTTGTTTGCCCGTTCAGCCTGATACACATACTCATAGAGCATAGCAAACATAGTTCGCACACGATAGTCAGGTGCCGGGTGTCTGCGCCGAAGCTGTAAGAAAGGGTCTGCAGCAAATGTTCCTTCCTCTGCCATATGCCGAAGTATTGATTTGTATTGCTCAAGATTATCTTCGGGAAGCGTACAAAGGTAATCAGGAATACGATCCCCTACGACAATGATACGAGCTGCTGGCATCAGCCCACGCCGATTGCAGCGTCCTGCACGTTGTACTAGCTGCTCTGGATTACATAACTGTGTCAGAAGAAGATGCGCATTCAGGTCGCATCCAACCTCGATAGCACTGGTGGTCACAAGCAGATAGCCCTGGTCGGCATCCTCAAGGTGCCTCAACCTCTTATAGACATCTCGACGGATCGACTGTGTCTGGCGACCATGATAAAGCATCACATCTTGCTTCATGCTTTTTACCAAATCCCTGTAAAGAGCAACTGCCGTTCCTACCTCTTCAACGGTGACAATGCTGCGCAGCCCTGGGCGATGCTGCTCTTCAATAATCTTCAATAATTGTTGGCAAAAGACATCTCGGTTATGCACAGGTACTGAGACATACTTGAAGGCTTTGTTGGGAAAAGACCGAGGGGATACTGTGGCGTAGTGATATTCTAACGCAGCAGCACGATCACCAGAAAGGTAGTCGATAGGCGTAAGCATAGACAGTAGTAAATCACGCTCATATTCTGTTGGCATCGTTGCTGTCATCACCACAACGTCCCTTGGCGCATCAGCGTTGAAACCAATGGAACGCACCAGGTCAACAAAATTTGTGTATGCCACCTCATCGTAGCTATGTGCTTCGTCAAAACAAAAGAGGGGCTGACGACCGTAACGGAGTCGCAGAGGATAGATATAACTCTTCTTGGGTTCACCAAAGCCGAAAAACCGATAGAGAAACTTATCGAGGGTAGTTAAAATGACATCCCCATAGTAAAGATGGCGGCGTTCACGATGCTGCTCTTTCTCATTCAGCCAGGTACGACGATACATATCCGCACCAGTGTCTACAATCAAGCTACGCTGGCGGTTGGGTATCACTTGCGAAAGATGTTGCAGCATCTTCTCAATACGCATCTCCTGATCTTCAATCAGACTTAATGCAGGATAGATCAGCACAATGCGGCGTTGTTCAAACAGTGCCGGAACAACAACAGCTTCCGTCTTACCCGAACCCGTAGGAGCTTTCAAAAGTACGGCACAGTCCCCTGAAGTGATAGAACGGTACATCTCCTCTTGCATAGGATTGGGAGTGTATCCTAAACCACAATGTTGATATGCTGTTACTGGCGATAGCCTTACTCCATTGGACATAGTTGTACCTCCCTATGCTCCTCCCGAACGATAGCGCCCTGGGTTAAGAGATGTTGCTTCAGCGAGTCCCCTTCGAACTTCACATATTCCGGTACTAAAACCACAAAGGACTCGAGAGTAAAACGCACCTCTGGCTCTCTAAAAGGATAAGGGAAGAGCCCCATACGTACAACTGCCTTCTCGCGGTGAAAATCTTGAATCTCGAACTCCATAAAGGCACGTTGTACACCGGCATTGCTAAAGGCGCGGCTCGCTGCCTCGGCCTCAATCTGATCGCACATCTCTAAGGCATAAAGGTCGAGTGGGAAGCACTCTGCTGCAGCAACAAGCAATTCGTCCCCAGACTGCCTTAAACGAGCTTGAGCCTCAGTAATATCGCTAACACTAAATCCATGATGGAGACGAATAAGCCACTGCACATAGAGACGTTCGTCAGTCACATCAAATCGGTGACCGCTAAATGAGTACACACAACGGTTGTTTTCATTAATGCGAATATGGAACCGATGTACCTTGCCTTCGTCATGACGACGTGCTGCTTCCACAAACCAGAAGCGCGTCTCCTCTGTCTCACGAGGACACTGATCAGAACCAAAGGTTGCCTCGAAATCCCACAAACTTGCTAGCTTCGCCACATTACTTAAATGATTCTGTAGAGGTAGACCCCGCATTTCTAGAGGCCGACCGATCTCAGGTGTAAAGAACACTCGTGCGACTGCTCGGGATGCTCTCCCAGATGCATCAAGGTTCAGGGGCATACCCGCAACACTCATTTTGCAAAATCCCCTTTTCTAAAAGTATTCCAGTAGTGACACTGGTATGTAAGCACCGTTCCCTGCGTAGTAGTCCATTTCTACCCTATCGTTCAGAATAGCAGCGAGGAAAGGCACAAATCCCTGGATAGGAGCTGGCTCGCGTCCTGGCTCGTGTTCTTGGTTTGTTTCCTCGTGCCAGGCATAGCGATAGAGCGGGTACATCCTTGTGGAACTACCAAAAGCCTCAGTTGCAGGAACAAGACATGAGGGTTTAGCTCGCAAACGTTGCTGTTCAAGTAGAAAAGGCCCCTCGATTTCTTCAACATAAGCCCAACCCTCCTTCCCCAGTTTATACCCATAATTTTGCGTTTCTGTGAGTAGGGCCAGCGCATCTTCATCCTCATGCAGGACATACCCTACTAGCGCCTCGGCAAATAAGTACTCCCATCGATAGAGTTGATAGGATTCTTTACTTCTCTCACTCTGACTGCGTTTATCACGTTTGAGTTGAGAAGCTGCTACATGATTGAACAGACGAATACCTTGCCTAATCGTAGTCAAGACTCGCTGAGAGTACACAGGATCAGGAGCCGCTAGCGCACCGAGTACATGATAGGTACGAGGCAAAACATAGAAGTTAAGATCAGTGCTGCTGGTCTCAGGTAAATCCTCACCATGTGAAAGACGTATTAAACGATCGAGGTAGCCAGACATTGTCGTTGGAGGCACAAAGGGATACGTAAGCATCTCGACCGTTGAAAATGGAACCCGCCTGAAGGTGAGAGGAGCAGTTGGACGGATCCTGATACGGAGACCAAACATCATTGCCTCCTCAACTTACAATAACACTCGTTGAGTGAAATCCAGGCAATACTGTTGTAGACGCTGCATCGCCTGGTCACCAATCCAGCGCGTGAATGCCACCCCCCGGTCAATTACCTCACTGTTCTGTCTCTCACCAAATACGAAAAAGGCAGAGTCACGGAACCGATCGAGCGCAACATTTGGGTTTATTTCCTGCGGCGAGATCGTCGGACGCTTCCCAAGTGGTGCCAGATAGCGGTCAACAACTAAGAGCGGTTCATTTTCCTCAAGCAGCAAACCGTCCGCGATACGCACTCCCTTCGGGTTTCCAGCCCCGATTCGGCTGAGTGCATTGAGGAAAGCATACGCCACTGATTCAAATTCCTGCTCAGTTATGCTGAGACAATGGTTATAGACAGGATAGAGTAGCGCAGGCTCGTTATATTCGCGCCGGTACGGCATTGGGGTGACTCCTTCCACCCTGGTCATCACGGAAGGATGCATAGCACGCTGCTTGACTTCTGGAAGGAGTGGCTGAATCGCGACACCCCCTCCATGCGTCAATCGCCCGATCAAAGAGATATCTTCCTTGGGCTGTAAAGCACCATACACACAGCAGATTGGGCACTCTTGACGAGAGCAGGTGCCTGGAATACCACATTGCTCGTGATCACCTAGAAGTATTCCCGCTTTCATTGGTGCCCAAATGAGGGTGCGTCGCTCAACACCGCGCCGTTTTGTGGGTGAGATGTAGCATTTGTCGATCTCTTGAAATCCCTGCCCATTGGGAGCAGAACGAGGTACCTTCACCTTTTCAACGAGATTCACATTGATCGCTACCTCCTCCCCGAAGTACATCTCCTGCGTTCCTTCCAGGATCGCATAAATATCATAGTGGTAGCGCTGAGTGGTGCTTGGACTGAGTCCAGTTGTCGCCTTCGATGTCGTAGTTGCCTTTGCCATTGTAGATTACTCCTTTCTACCCGAGAACAATACGAAGTTTCTCACTGATTTCCTGGGCGCAAATCAGGAAAGCGGGAATACAAACTGAGCTTGAGTTCGTAAGCGAAGTCACGTCGGGCCTTCTCAGTAGTGTAGTTGCGTTCGTAGAGAATAGTATAGATTTTATTAATGTCGTCGTAGAACAACTTAAGACTCGGTTCCCCTTGAGAGGGCACTGTTTCACGTTCACTTATATCTACTTGTGCCTCTTGCAGCAATCTCTTCGCCTCATCGTAGATAAAGTAGATGTGTTGAGAACGCCAGAGCTGCGCCATCTGTCCTGATAGAGCACCTGCGGCTTCATACGTGAACCGATTAGGGTTGTCTACCTGCTCTATCAATTTCTTCAGTTCGCGATCTCGCTGCTTGTCACCATCAGAGGCTGTTCCGCCCGTAGTACCAGGCGATCCCTGAGATGCCTTCGTCAACTCGGATTTCATGCGCGAGACAAAGGCATAGAGAACGCCGGTAAGACCTGCAATATCGCGAAAACGTTGTTCGAGTTTTAGCTCTCCATCCATATGTAACCCCTTCTTGTAGGCTGCCAGCCCATCCTCGAGCAAAACACGCTGCACATTAGAATAAGTGCTTTGCTGCTGTAGGCCAACCATGAGTCGGTAGATTGCAAATACCAGGCTGTCGCGCTCCACATAGCGAATGGCATCTGCAACAGCTGTATAATGCTGGTAATCAGTTAAGGTATCCAGTCGAATAGTGAAGGCTTCCAGAAGATAGCGTAGTGCTACTAGATAGCGTTGTTTAAGTTGCACAGTGTCGGTGCCGAACATCCCCTCGACTTCAAAGCGTGTGAGGACATCTACAGGAAAGAGAGACGCGACTTTAAGGAGTGCGTATTCCAATCCACCTATGCGTCCGATGAGGGGTTTACCTTGCGGGCCTTTCTCGTTGCAGGGAATCATGAGGTAGCGCCCTGCCGTGATATTTTGTTCTCCCGTAGTTAACATACGGAGTCGATGCTCATACAGATAGTGGACTTTACGCTGGACATCTCGTTCATAGAGGCTGATCACCAGTCCACTATCAGCCATCTTGATAGGACACGCCAGAGCGAGGGCCGTGCAAGTTGGGCAAATCTCCGGTTCTGTTTGCGTTAGATATCCTTGCAGGGTCTGTGACGGCCTTTGCAGAATTAATTTGTTGGCCTTATATCTCGCCTCCTTTCTTCGTTTATGACCTGTCCCTATTAGACTTCCACAGGCATAGCACACTCCTTCGGCTGCATCTCCTGCATTCCTCGTTATGAACGCGGGTGCTTCATAAGATAATAGAGGAGGAATAGTAAAGAAGGCATCAGGAGAGAGCATGAGCAGTTCTTTAGTACGAGTCACCGCTTTCTCAATAATATCTTTTCTGGGGTTTAGCTGTCGCCTCGCTATGGGTGTGTAGGATCGAGCGAGCGTCTGAATGCGCAGAGCACGTTCCGCGTCCCTGTTCCGTAACTGCTCGAACGTTTCTTTCATCCAGGCAAGAGCCTGGTCGTAGTTTTTATGCTGAGTCTCCAGTTGCTCTTTGCGCTTCTTAATTTTATTAACTGTGGCTGTTTGTTCTTCACTACCTTGCTTATGGCTATCGATGGACACCGTTTCTTCCTGCAACTCCTGTTCATAACGCTTCAAGCGCAAAGCAATGTTCTGTAGGGTTGCATAGAATAGAGCAACGAGCACATCAGCCTGGTCTCGCGTTACAATAGGCACATCAGGCACACTAAAACCTTTGCTGCTAAGAGCAATAGAGTTTAACAGCAAAACAAATGTCTGCTGTAACTCACTGGCCGAAAAGGCATGGGTAACAAAGCGCTGCCACTCTGCGGGAATATCTGGTGCGGGTACTCCATCTGGCACAAACAGTATCACCATCGCATCAGATGCTTCTGCATCCAATGCAAGGACTCCACAATGACCTTCCAACCACGATAAAAAGCGATAGCGAAAAGTATCATACGAGAGCCGTGCTTGTGCTTCCTGTGGCATGATGTTTTGGAAAATGGTTACCAGTATACCCAGCCGTAAATCATTCCACCAAACCTCTCCTTTACGGAGTGTAATCAGGGCAGATGATTCTGTAGCAACAGGTTCTACGAAGGCTGTCTTCTGACGAGAGAAAGCCCGAACAGTTCGTAGAGCACCAAGGCGTTGCAAGGCATCAACAAGAGATTTGTCCTGATGACTGGTAAGTACATCTCTAATCAGTGCCTTAGAGACATCCAATACAGAGAGAGAAGGATCCTGTACCGAGAGCCAACCTGCTGCAAGCATACCCAGAGGTATTGCGTCCGAGCGAGGAACAGATGTTGATTCCTTCACAATAGCCATAAGATAATTCCCTTTGAATAATGTTGGATGGATTCCACAGTCGGTATGGTTTGCTTGTTTTGGTACCATACTTCCCATGGTTCAATAATAAATGATGGCCGTGACATGTGGTGTCACAAACCAATTTTCTTTAAGACAATTTCTGTCCCTCTTACTTTTGGTAGAAACTATGCATCCTTTCCACCTCCTGTCGCATCTTCTCACGTAGCTCCGGAGGAGAGATGAGCTCAGCCTTGTCTCCGTATCCATAGATTCGCCGGATGATCTGCTGTTCACTATAGGCTTCAGCTCGCACAAGCACTTTGCGCCTTTCCTTCCCTTTTTCATCAAGATAAACCTCTTCACCTTCAATGGCACACGCCAACCACTGTCGACTTAAATCTCTTTTAGAGGCGCGTTCATCCAGCCAATACCTAAATTCTATAGGATATTGTCGACCACCTCTGACTGAATTGGGATCACCACTCGCTAGCGGCAAGTTAGATGAGGCTTCAAATGCTCCAGTCTCTTCAAGCTCATCAAAGGGCAGTAAAGGCTGATAGAAATTTCTGGTGCTCATTTGGCCCTCCTTACATTTATTGGTTCTTATCGAAAGCTTAACATTTTGGCCTCTTCTTATCAATATAGCAATAACATTACTTTCCCAACTTCGAAGTGAATATCAGCATCAGAGGCATCTCGATATTAAGGAAGTTTGGTCAAAGCAAGATTTTCATCCCTCAAGCGGGCTTAGGTTCGCTATGCCAATAAAGCAACAACATGTTTCAATCCCCTGGTCGGGCTTAGCATTATGTCTCTAAACACCAGCATATCATGAAAATACATCTTCGACAAGCTCTCCATCCCCACTATTTTTTGTAGAAACCATATATCCTCTCCACTTCCTCGCTCATCTTCTCCCGCAGCTCTGGAGGGTCAACTAACTCAGCCTTATCACCATACTTATGTATCTGCTGAAGAATGCGCCACTCACTATAGGCTTTCGCCCGCACAAGCACACGGTGCCTCTGCCTCCCCCGCTCATCGACAGAAACCTCTTCACGCTCGATAGTATGGCTCAACCAGCGTTGACTCAGACCGCTTTTCGCAATACTTCCATCAATCCAGTAGCTAAACTCAGTGGGGCGACGTCGTCGTTCTCCATCGATCCTATCAGGACCGGCCTTGATACTTCCGGCCTGGATACGATCAATGCGGTACTCGTAGAATTTATCCATCTTATGACTGTATGCTATCAGGTATAAGTGCCCATCCTGGTGGATGATATAGTAAGGGTCGATACGCTCATGAAGCGTCGTCCCTTGCCGACGATGCATAGGGACATACTCGAACCGAATCTGCTTATGCCACGAAATAGCCTCTACAATGGCATCGATGGTAGCACGATGGGGGAGATAGTCGGTGACCGTATCCACATTGAGGTAGACAAACGGCTTTCGCACCCAACGATCAAAATATGCCCTTTGCTCAGAAGGCAAGGTTGCCACCAACCGTTCAATCAATGCTAATATCTCTTCCGCAAAAGGATTGCGAGGAGGCTGCGATGGCAAAGGTTGCGTTGGATCAGGTTTGGCATACTTTGTAGGATCCGCAAAGAGCGTGTGGAGCAGAGCCAACGTATCAAGCTCGGTTTGATTAAAGAGAAATGTACTGCCTGGACCCGAACCCTTCACAAGACGATAACGAGTGGGAGGACCTCGGCCACCAAATTTGTTTATCTCGTATCCCATCCTTTCCAGAAACTTTATGTCCCGCAGAAGCATTCTCCCAGCACGCTGAGAAGAGGCACTCACTTTAGGAGCATCGCTCTCATCAATCTTGTAATAGTCCTTCAGGCGCTCAAAGATGTCCTGACGTGTGCAATCATTGAAGGTCAGAAGATGTAAGAGGCGAAGTATCCTTTCAGTTGTTTCATATCTTGGGCCACCACTGTCAAACTGTACATCAGGCGAGGTCTCCAGCAATTCAGATTCATCAAGCTGATCAAAAGATTGTGGCTGCTGCGCAGCGTTGAGAGGAGTATCTGCCGTATCCATATATCGTGTACTCCTTGGAAAGTACGTAAAGTGCGAGAAGACCCCACATGTGTCTGGCGCTTCATCAAGAATTTTCTCATTCCAACTCAGTCCAGTATAAAGCTATCAACATCAAAAAGAAAGTACCCGGTACCAAATATAGCTAATTCATGGATTCATTTCTAACCATCTTCGCTCTAGTGCACCAAGCAGAAAAAGGTCTGCCTTCGAAGAAGGTATCAGGTCTCTTCCAATCAGTCCCTCTCCTGGCCGCGTCCTGCACCACTCATAAAGGGTGCCGCTACATTTCACGTCACCCTGCATTCCCAACGAGACCTCCACTCCCATGATATCCACAAAGGATGCTGTGGGCAGAGTGGGGCTAGGGCCGCCCAAAATGTAGCGGCACCCCTTGTGGGTGTCGTGGGCGGGACAGTGAGGCCTGACGGTTGATGCCATCCACACTCCCTCCTTCAGAAGAAACTCTTCAAAATTCATTCTATTCATCCCTTGCTTGCTACTCTGAAATATGCTATACTCTCACCAGAGCGAAACCCCACTCGCTTCTCTCACCAGCGAATATATCCTCACACCTGTAGAGAACACTCCGCCACACCTTATCCACCAACACAAAACCCATGTCCCAACTGTCTCAACCGTCTCAACCGTCCCAAACCGAACATCAACCCCATCCCCCAACGGATAAAAGGTAGACAAAACCCATGTCTCAAATGTCTCAACTGTCTCAACAGTCACAATCCAACAACCTACCCCCTCACCCCTTATCCAAGATGTCTCAACTGTCCCAACCCAACCCCCCATGAAAAACCCCCAGAAACTACCCTCCCCATCCCCACATATGATACTATCAAAACAAAAGGCAAGCCCCCTATCAGAATCAGAAAACCAAAGGAGTCACAACATGCAATTCGGACGCACCTTTGAAGAATTCGAAATCGGCGACACCTACCGCCATTGGCCCGGTCGCACCATCACCGAATACGACGACACCCTCTTCTGCATGCTCACCATGAACCACAACCCACTCCACATCGACGCCAACTACGCCGAGAACACCCAGTTCAAACAACGACTCGTCGTCGGCCCCCTCATCTTCAGTATCGCCCTCGGCATGAGCGTCCCCGACATCAGCGGCAAGGCTATTGCCAATCTCGAATTTGAGTATGTCAAACATTTGGGTCCCACCTTTCATGGCGACACCATCTACGCCGAAACAACCGTGCTGGACAAGAAACTATCCAGCAGCAAACCGGATCGCGGCGTTGTCACCGTCGAAACCATCGCCTACAATCAGCGTGGTGAAACCGTCCTCTCATTCAAACGCCGCGTGATGGTGCCTACGAAAGCCTATGATGAAGCTCAACAAAAGGCATGGGAAGAGAAGATGGCGAAGCTGCGCAAAGGAGTAGAACTATGACCAGTGGCAACATCATTCCCCCAAAGGCACAGATGGTCATGGCGAGAGACTTTGTCGTCCGTCGCTCCGAACTCACCGTGCCAGGACACAGTATGAAGATGATGGCAAAGGCCGCCGCATCCAATGCCGACCAGGTAATGCTCGACCTGGAGGACGCCTGCGCCGTCTCACAGAAGGTCGCAGCACGTCAGACGGTGATCGAAGCGCTGAATACACTCGACTTCGGTGGCAAGATTCGCGCCTTCCGCCCCAACAATATCAGAACCAAATTCTTTTATCGTGACCTGATAGAGGTAGTCGAGGCCGCCGGGCGCAGCATCGACGTGGTTGTCATTCCCAAGTGCTACGGCCCGGAAGACGTCCTCTTCGTAGATCGCTTCCTGACACAGATCGAAGAGAACATGGGCTTCGAAATCGGGCGCATCAAACTCGAGATATTGATCGAGTCCGCCGATGCAGTGCTGCATGCCGAGCAAATCGCCAAATGCACACCACGTATGGGCGGTCTGATCTTTGGCCTTGTCGATTTCGCTGGTGATATTGGTGCCCAGGAACTTGGCGGCGAGCAGTTCTTCTACTACAACTATGCCAAAGCCAAATGCATCGTTGCCGCCCGCGCCGCCGGTATCACCGTCGTTGACGGAGTAACCCTTGCCATCCGCGACAACGAAGCCTGTCGTCGCGATGCACAAATGGGTGCACGCATGGGCTTCGATGGCAAATGGGCCATACACCCCACCCAGATCGACATCATCCACGAAGCATACACACCCACCCCCGAAGAGATAGCCAGGGCGAAACACATCATCGAAGAATACGAGAAAGCCGACATCCAGGGCGGCCTCGGTGCCATCATAATCGACGACCAAATGGTAGATGCCGCCCTCCTGCGCGTCGAATGGCGCAAACTCGCCATCGCCAGGAAGGCCGGTCTGGTCTAACAACTGGAATTGATGTAGCGGCCAGAACGGCCCCTGGCCGTTCTGGCCGCTACATCAATTCCAATTACTACTGATACATCACCATCACAGGCGAAGGATCGAGTGCCAGCACATCGGCTGGCGACATCACAGGCTTATCCAGCTTGTAGAACAACTTCATACCTGGATACTCGATAAGCTGTTCCTTATCAAACATACGATAATCGTCAATCTTCTCTCCAGGAGTCCCAAAACCATCGACACAGGTAATCACTTGCACACCTGGTTTAAGCTTAATGTTCTGCCAGTCGGGCAGCATCGACTCAAGAAACTGGTGAATGATCAGAATTTTCGGTGGCAGATGTTGAGTGAGGACCAGGTTGGAGAGCTGATCAATCACCCAATTGATCTCTACCGCTTTCATGCGCCCAAATTCAACTCCCGGCGTCGTGCCAGGAGGCATATCGAACTCCGGATCGAGTGAGAGCTCCACACCCGGCATCTGCAGGTAGGGCCACAGTAGATTAACTTCCTTCTGGATGGGACTGTGACCTATCTGCATATCGAAGAAGAACAGCACATGATTTGAGTTCGCCAGGTGAACGTAATGCTCGATTGAGTCGTCCGGCATCCGGTAAACCCATGAGCGATCGTACATAGCCTGTGACTGCACTACAGGTGTTACATAGTCGATGGCAGGAACGACACGATGGCTGGGGTCGAGATCAGCATAGGCCTGTCCCTGTTCCCGCAGTTTGGCAATAAGCTCATCATCTGGATATTGTCCAATCGGACCCATGACTGGTGAGAGAGGATTTCCATAAAACACCACCAGGCGATTATCAGGCAGGCTTATACGCCAGATCCACCCTTCCGGCCCATAGAACTTCCGTAATTGCGCTTCTTCAGCCTGCAAGTCCGCGGCTACAGTGTTGACACCAGTAAGCGTACCCGCCGTCGACCCAACATGTGTTTCTTCAGCCTGCACTGACCCACCACAAGCCGAAAGAATGAGAAGAATACACATGAGTACCAGCGATAGCCATGGAGTAGCAGGGGGGCGGCCGCAAGGGCTTACACGGGTAGGTTTTTGGGAAGCGGGGTCCAGGGGCGCGGCCCCTGGCGGGGCACCCTGCCTGGGGGGCAGGTAATAG
>WNGG01010226.1_pt1 | contig 14181 bp, 16 predicted proteins | sample 5400661 | NCBI WGS metagenome assembly WNGG01 (sample SAMN13153372, study PRJNA577476) | soil metagenome | isolation source: 100 cm soil or saprolite under Garry oak tree replicate 1 | place: USA:California | collected 2016-06-15
GGGCACGAGGTCACCGATGCACTGTACCGGCGGGTGGCGGACGCGTGGGATCAGGGGCAGATCGTCGAGATCACGCTGGTGATTGGCATGACGGAGTACTTCAACCGATTCAACAACAGCTTGAGGGTGGAGCCGACGAAGGGCTAGACGCATAGACGCGCAGACGCACAGGGGTGAACAGGAGTCGGTGTTGAGAGTCGTGCGCGTCTGTGCGTCTGTGCGTCTAGTACTTGCTTGTCCGCGCTGTCATAGTATTGTCGCGCATGGACGATTCCTGGCTTGAGACCGATGGCATTCGCGCCGAACGGACGGGAGCGATGAGCGCCACGCGGATCGAGCGCGATCCCCTGGGAGAGCTGGCGGTGCCGGCGGATGCCCTCTACGGCATCCAGACGGAGCGGGCCCGGCGCAACTTCCCGATTTCCCACCTCGCGCCGCTCGCCCCGTTGGTCGATGCCGTCGTGTGGATCAAGAAAGCGGCGGCGCTCACCCACAAGCAGACCAAGCGCCTCGAGGCCAAGCTCGCCGACGCCATCGTGCAGGCCGCCGACGAGGTGCTCGCCGGTGCACACCGCGAGCAGTTCGTGGTGGACCCGTACCAGGCCGGCGCGGGCACCTCGCACAACATGAACTGTAACGAGGTGCTCGCCAACCGCGCCAACGAGCTGCTGGGCGGCCGGCGCGGAGAGTACCAGCCTGTACATCCCAACGATCACGTCAACATGGCCCAGTCGACGAACGACGTGATCCCCACGGCGATCCGTCTCGCGGCGCTGGCCCGGCTCCCCGCGCTGCTCGACGCGGCGGGCCGGCTGTCGCAGGCGTTGCTCGCCAAGGGCGACGCGTTCGACGCCGTCGTGAAGTCCGGCCGGACGCACCTGCAGGACGCCACGCCGATCCGCTTGGGCCAGGAGTTCGCCGCCTACGGGCACACCATCGAGCGGGCCCGCGACCATATCGTCCGGTCCGCCGAGGCGCTGCGCGACCTGGGGATCGGCGGCAGCGCCGTGGGCACGGGTCTGAACGTGGAGCCCGAGTATCCGGGCCTCACGGTCAAGCACCTGAAGGCGATCACCGGACTCGAGCTGCGGCAAGGCAAGGATCTCGTGCAGCTGATGCAGTCCATGGGGGACGCCACGGCGTTCTCGGGAGCGCTGCGCACCTACGCCGTGGACCTGGGGAAGATCGCGAGCGACGTTCGCCTGCTGGCGTCGGGGCCCCGCACCGGCCTCGCGGAGATCATCCTGCCCGCCGTGCAACCGGGCTCGAGCATCATGCCGGGCAAGGTAAACCCCTCCATCGCGGAAATGGTGAACATGGTGTGCTACCAGGCCATCGGGAACGACGTGACCGTGGCCACCGCCGCCGAGGCGGGCCAGCTCGAGCTGAACGTGATGATGCCGGTCATCGCCCACAACCTGTTGTTCACGATGCAGATTCTCACCAACGCGAGCCGCATCTTCGCGGACGCGTGCGTCGCGGGTGTAGCGGCGGACGCCGCGCAGTGCGCGCACTGGCTCGAGCGGAGCCCGGCGATCGTGACGGCGCTCGCGCCCCGAATCGGCTACGCGCGGGCCGCCGAGCTCGCCAAGGAGGCGGTGGCGAAGCAGGTCACCGTGCGCCAGCTGGTGCGGGAGAAGGGACTGCTCACGGACGAGGAGATGGACGCGGTGCTCGACCTGCGAGCCATGACGGAGCCGGGGGTTCCGGGCGAGCGGCGGCGGTAGGGGTGGTCGTCGTGCACACTCTCTTGGGAGGAGCACTCATGAACTGGATCGTGGCGGGACTCATCGCGGGCGTCGGGGCGTTTCTCGCCGACTGGGTCATGTGGGGCAAGGTGGTCAACAAAGGCCTGGAGCAGTACGGCACCATGCCGCCTTCGCCGGAAGAAGGGAAGAAGATGATGGCGGCGAACCTGCCCAAGGCCGCCGTGGTGACGCTGGTGTTCGGCGTGTTGATGGCTTGGTTCTACGCCCGCCTGAAGGGTGGGCTGTGGGTGGCGGGCGGTCCTCTGGCCGGGATGGAGTTCGCCACGATTCTGTGGCTGCCGACGACCGGTATCGGCCTGATCAACGGCGGCATCTGGTTTGACAAAGTGCGGCGCTTGTACAAGGCCACGTTCTGGGCCTCGCTCGTCCAGATCAACGTGGCGGGTCTGCTCGTGGGGGCGCTGATCAAGTAGTCCGAGCGCAGGCCATTGAATCCCGACACGAGCCGTCGCATATTGCGAGCATGCGGATCACGACGTGGGGTGAGTACGGGCTGATCGTCTCCTTGGGGCTGGCGCGGCGCGCCGCCCAGGGACCGGTCGCCGCCCGCGAGCTCGCCCTGCAGGAGAAGCTGCCGCACGATTACGTCGAACAGATTCTCCTCCGTCTGCGGCGCGCCGGGCTGGTCGAGTCGGTGCGCGGCGCCAAGGGCGGCTATCACCTGGCGCGCGCTCCCCACGCCATCACCGTGAAGGACGTGGTGGCCGCCTCCGAGCACGTCACCTTCGAAGTGAACTGCGATCTCCACCCCGTGGACGCCCAGCGATGTAGCCCGGACGCGTCGTGTAGCATCCGGCCGGTGTGGCGGATGCTGGAGCAGCGCATCAACGAGCTGCTGTCCGGCATCTCGCTCGCCGACCTGCTGCACGACGAGCCGGTGGTCTACCAGATCGCCGGGGTCACGGCCGGGAACTAGCCCCGCCGCATCGCCGTTTGTGTACCCGAACCCCGGCGGCCACGTCGGGGTCAACGCGCTTGGAGGGTGACTGTGGATTACGCGCATCCGGATGTGCTCGTCTCGACCGAGTGGGTGGCCGGCCACCTCACGGACCAGGGCGTCCGCCTGATCGAGGTCGACGTGGACACGACTGCGTACGACTCCGGGCACTTGAGCGGGGCCGTCGGGTGGAACTGGCAGTCGCAGTTGAACGACCGCGTCCGCCGCGACATTCCCGACGGCAAGGCGTTCGCCCAGCTCATGAGCGAGGCCGGCGTGACGCCCAAGACGACGGTCGTGCTCTACGGCGACAACAACAACTGGTTCGCGGCGTTCGCCTTCTGGCTGCTGCAGGTGTACGGCCACAAGAGCGCGAAGCTGATGAACGGTGGACGCGCCAAGTGGGCGGCCGAGGGGCGGGCCCTCGTCACCGCGCGCCCCGACGTACGCTCGACGAAGTACCCGGTGCCGAAGCGTCTCAACCTGAGCTTGCGCGCGCGCCGGGCCGAAGTGGAGCGCGCGCTACGCGGCAAGCAGGTGGCGCTGGTGGACGTGCGCTCCCCGGCGGAGTACGTCGGCGACATTATCGCGCCCCCGGGGATGACGGAGACGGCGCAGCGGCCGGGGCACATCCCCGGGGCGCGCAACGTGCCGTGGGCGCAGGCCGTGGGTCCCGACGGCACGTTCAAGCCGCGGGAGCAGCTGGAGCAGATCTACAAGCAGGCCGGCGTCCTCACCAAGCGCGAAGTGATCGCCTACTGCCGCATCGGCGAGCGGTCGAGTCACACGTGGTTCGCCCTCAAGTACCTGCTCGGCCACAACAAGGTGCGCAACTACGACGGCTCGTGGACGGAGTGGGGCAACCTCGTCGGCGCACCGATCGCCAAGGGAGCGGAGCCGTGAGGACGGCGGCGGTACGGGGCGGTATGGGGCGGTATGAGGCGGTCAGGAGTGTGAAGGCCGAGCCCGCATTGTGGGGCCTGGTCGGGAACACGCCGCTCATCCCCCTACCGCCCCTGACCGCCTCTGACCGCCCCGTCTTTCTCAAGGCCGAGTGGCTCAACCCCGGCGGCAGCGTGAAGGACCGGCCGGCGCTGTTTCTGCTGCGCGACGGGGTGGCGCGGGGTGAGCTCCCCGGCAAGCGGCTGCTCGATGCGACGAGCGGCAACACAGGCGTCGCCTACGCGATGCTGGGCGCGGCCGCGGGGATCGGCGTCACGGTCTGCGTGCCTCGGAACGCGAGTCCCGAGCGCAAGGCCCTGCTCGACGTGTACGGCGCGGACGTCGTGTTCACCGATCCGCTCGAGAGCACCGACGGCGCGATCCGCCGCGCGCGCGAGCTCGCGGCGGCCCACCCCGAGCGCTACTGGTACGCCGACCAGTACAACAATGCGGCCAACCCCAGGGCGCACGTCCTCACGACGGCGGAGGAGGTCTGGCGACAGACCGGCGGACGCGTGACACACCTCGTCGCCGGGTTGGGCACGACCGGTACGCTGTTTCACGGACTCGAAGGCTTGAAGCATCTCGAGACGGCGATCGTCCCTGGCATCTACGACCCTGCCATCGCCACTCGCACGGAATTCGTGGCTACCGAGGACGCGGAGGGGACGGTGCGCCGTTTGGCGCGCGACGCCGGCCTGTTCGTGGGGTGGTCGACCGGGGCGGCCGTCGTTGCCGCGGAACGCGTGTTGACCGCCCTCGACCGCCCGACCGCCCTGGTTGTCGTCATCGCCCCCGATTCGGGGATGCGCTACCTGAGCGAGCAGCAGCGGCTGGCAGGGGGGGGGGACGCCCCATGACGCTCGTGCTCGGGCCCCGTCACCTCGCGGCGATCCGCCAGCACGGCGAGGCCGACTACCCGCACGAGGCCTGCGGCCTGATCGGCGGCATGGTGGACGGCGAGCGCCCCGTCGCGGTGCAGCTGGTGCCGCTTGCCAACCAGCGCACCGACTCGGCGCGGAATCGGTATCTGATCAATCCCGACGCGTTCCGGCGCGCGCAGGCAAAGCTGGACCGGGACGGGCTCGAGATATTGGGTGTGTACCACTCGCATCCCGACCATCCGCCCGAGCCGTCGGCGTTCGACCGCGAGCACGCCTGGCCGCGGCTCAGCTACGTCATCGTTGCAGTGGTTGGCGGACGCGCCCGCGAGGTGAAGTCGTGGCGCCTGTCCGATGACCGTGCGAGCTTCGCCGAGGAAGCCATATGGCAATCACCGTCTTGATCCCCACGCCCCTCCGTCCGTTCGTCGGAGGGAAGGACGCGCTCGAGCTCGAGGGGGAGAACGTCGGGGAAGTGCTCGACCAGCTCACGAGCGACCACGCCGAGCTCCGCAAGCACCTGTTCGCGGACGACGGCCGGCTGCGGAGCTTCGTGAACGTGTACGTGAACGACCGGGACATCCGCCACCTCGAGCGGGAGGGCACGCGCGTGGGGGCGGGGGACACCGTGTCGATCATTCCGAGCATCGCCGGAGGCACCGCCGTGGCGGAATCGTTGCCCAAACTGTCGCACGAGGAGATCCTGCGCTATTCGCGCCACCTCATCCTCCCCGACGTGGGGCTCGAGGGGCAGCGCAAGCTGAAGGCGGCGCGCGTGCTGCTGATCGGCGCGGGCGGCCTCGGCTCGCCGGCCGCCCTGTACCTCGCGGCGGCGGGTGTGGGAACGCTCGGGATCGTCGATTTCGATGTGGTGGACAAGACCAACCTGCAGCGTCAGATCCTGCATGGGACCGACACGGTGGGCATCCCGAAGCTCGAGTCGGCGCGGCGCCGGGTCCAGGATCTCAACCCGAACGTGCAAGTTGAGTTGTTCGAGACCCGACTCACGTCCGCGAACGCCCTCGACATCATCCGCGAGTTCGACGTCGTGGCGGACGGGACCGACAACTTCCCCACGCGCTATCTCGTCAACGACGCCTGCGTGCTGCTGGGCAAGCCAAACGTGTACGGGTCGATCTTCCGGTTCGAGGGACAGGCGTCGGTGTTCTACGCCAAGGAAGGTCCCTGCTACCGTTGCCTGTACGCCGAGCCGCCGCCGGCGGGACTCGTCCCATCCTGCGCCGAGGGTGGCGTGCTGGGGGTGCTGCCGGGGATCATCGGGTCGATCCAGGCGATGGAGACGATCAAGTTCATCCTCGGTCGGGGCGAGCTCCTGATCGGGCGGCTGCTGCTGTTCGACGCCCTCAGGCTCAAGTTCCGCGAGCTGAAGCTCGAGCGGGACCCCGACTGCCCGGTGTGCGGGCGCAAGCCGACCGTTACTTCACTGATCGACTACGAGGCGTTCTGCGGGGTCGGCGCCGAGCCCGTCTACGACGGCGCCGAGGTGACCGCGCTCGACTTGAAGCAGGAGCTCGAGGCGGGCAAGCCGATCCTGCTGCTGGACGTGCGCGAGCCGCACGAGTACGAGATTGCGAGCATCGAGGGCGCGCGGCTGATCCCGCTGGGAGAGCTGCCGGAGCGGCTACGCGAGCTCGACGACCACGCCGAGATCGTCACCCACTGTCACCACGGTGCGCGCTCGCTCAAGGCGCTCGAGATCCTGCGCGCCGCGGGCTTCTCGAAGGTGCGGAGTCTAAAGGGCGGGATCGATGCGTGGGCGGTGAACGTGGATCCGGAGCTGCCGAGATACTGATGCCGAAGGGGGGACTCGAACCCCCACGGGCTTGCGCCCACTGGCTCCTGAAGCCAGCGCGTCTACCAGTTCCACCACTTCGGCGAGGGTTGGAACGGCGAATATAGGCCGCGGTATAACCTCAAGTCAACTCTTGGCTTGACCGCTCTCAACCCGGTTTCTATCTTGGCCTGCCAGCAGTGGACAGACTCTCCATCGCCCGGAATCCGCGGGCGCGCCATGACTACCATCTCCTGGAAACGTGGGAGGCCGGACTCGTACTCACGGGAACGGAAGTCAAGTCGCTGCGGGCGGGGAAAGCGAGCCTCGGGGAGGCGTACGCGCACGTGCGCCGCGGAGAGCTGTGGCTCGAAGGGATGACCATCGCGCCGTACGTAGCCGGCAGCTACAACAACCCACCTCCCGCCCGTTCCCGCAAACTCCTCCTTCACAAGCGCGAGATCCGCAAGCTGATCGGCGGCACGACTCAGAAGGGCCTGACGCTCGTGCCGCTCGAGCTCTACTTCAAAGACGGCATCGCCAAAGTGGCGATCGCCCTCGCCCGTGCGAAGCGCGCCTACGACAAGCGTGAAGAGCTGAAGCGGCGGGCCGTAGAGCGCGAGACGGCGCGGGCGTTCCGGGGAAAACGCACGTGATCGTCCTCGTCGCCCTGCTGCTCGCGCCGCCGCAGATCGTGATCGCCACCCCTCGGGGGGAAACGACGGTGCGGGTGACGACGGAGCGCGGGGCCGCGGCGGTGGCCGCCCCGCTGCTGGTGGGTCCCCTAGACCTGACGACCACACTGGACGGCTCGCAGGCCACAGTGGGGCTCGGCGGGACTGTGTTCGTCTTTCAGATCGGGGCGCCGTTCGTGCGCGCGCGGGGGGTTGTGTATGCGCTCAGCAGCGCGCCGTATGTCGCTCGGGACACGCTGTTCCTGCCCCTCGATTGGCTCGTCGTATCGCTGCCGCGCGTGCTGGCAGCGCGGTACCGCTGGGATGCAGCGGCGGCGCGGCTCGAAGACATGGGTGTGGACGCGCGAACGGCGCCGGTGGCGGGGCTCCTGGGAGGCGCCAATCCGCTCACGGGACTCAGGCTACGGCACGCCATCGTGATCGATCCCGGGCACGGTGGCGCGGACCCGGGGAATCCGGGCCTGTACTTTCCCGGCGGGCTAGTCGAGAAGGACATCACGCTGCGGGTCGGGAAACTGTTGTGGGCCGAGCTCACCCGTCGCGGCCTCGCGGCGCGGCTCACGCGCAGCGCCGACACGCTCGTCGATCTCGTCGACCGCGGGGCATCGTGCAGCGCGGAATGCGACCTGTTCGTCAGCATCCACGTCAACGCCATGCCGCCGGGGCGCCGCCGCGACCAGGCGCGCGGCGTCGAGACCTACTTTCTGTCGGACGCGAAGACCGAAGACCAGGCGCGGGTCGCGAAGATGGAAAACGACGCCATCCGCTTCGAGACGGGCGCCGCGACCTTCGGCGCCGCTGGCCCCCTGGGCTTCATCCTGCGCGACCTCCAGCTGAACGAGTACCTGCGCGAGTCCGCCCGGCTCGCCGAGCTGGTGCAAGAGCGCGTGAGCGTGGTCCATCCGGGTGGCGACCGGGGCGTCCAGCAGGCCGGGTTCATGGTGCTCAACACCGCACGCCGTCCGGCGATCCTGGTAGAGACCGGGTTCGCGACGAACCCCGCGGATGCCGTGTTCCTCGCCTCGGGCCTCGGTGAGCACAAGCTCGCGAGCGCGATCGCCGACGGCATCGTCGCTTTCCTGGTCGAGTTCGAGCGCAAGCTGACCGTCGCGGCCCCGGCGGCGGGTCGGGGAGGGGGGAGCCGGTGACGCGGCGGTGGCGTGGGCTGGCGCTGGTGCTCGCCGGCGCCGCGGCATGCGGCTACTACAACGGCATGTGGAGCGCGGACCACTTTGCGGGCGAGGCGCGCCGGCAGGAGCGTGAAGGACGAACGGAGGAGGCGCGCACGACGTGGGCCATGGCCGCGACGCGCGCCGAGTCGGTGGTGGCGCGCCACCCGCAGGGTCGCTGGTCGGACCGAGCCCTCGTGCTCGAGGGCGAGGCCCTGGCGAAGAGCGCCGCCTGCGATCGCGCCGCGGCGCCGCTCGCGCGGGCGCTCCAGTCGGTGCAGGACGTCGCGCTGCGGGATCGGGCCGGCCTCGCGGCCGCGGAGTGCGCCCTCGCGGCCTCGGACCCGGCGAGCGCCGAGCGGCTGCTGGACCCCCTGACCGGGTCCGCTGATCGTGACCGGGCCGCCCACGCCCGCTTGCTGGCGGGTCGCGCGGCGGAACTGCGCGGCGATCTCGATGCCGCCGCCCGCTGGTACGGCGGCTCCTCCCAGCGGGGAGCGCGCGGCGCGCGCGCTCACGTGTTGCTCGTGGCGGGACGTACGGATGCAGGGCTGGCGCTGCTCGACAGCCTCGTCCACGCCCGCTTCGAGGAGGCGGACTGGACCGCGCTGCGCGGGGACGCGGGCCGGGCGGCCGGGCCTGGCGCTGCGAGCGCTGCGCTCGACCGCCTGCTGGCGCAGGGCCACGCGCCCGTCGGGGCGCGGGCGCGCTTGCTCGTCGCCGACGGCGACCGGCTGTTCGCTGCGGGTGTGCTCGCTGCCGCCGGCGCCCGCTACACCCAGGCGGCCGCCGCCGTCCCCGACTCGATGGCGGGTCAGGAGGGGCGCGTCGCAGAGCTGCGGGTGCTCGCCGCCCTGGCGGAGAGCCTGCCGCAGTTGCGGAGCGTCGCGGGGCGGCTCGGCACACTGCTCGAGTCGGGGGCTGGTGGGGGGGGGGGAGGCGCGGCGGTCTCGAAGGGACGCGAGCTGCAGCGGCGGATCCGCCTGGTGCTCGCCGCCGATGAGGAGGGCGACGTCGCGCTGTTTCACGCAGCGGAGGTGGTGCGGGACTCGCTCGCGGCCCCGCACCTCGCTGCACGGCTGTTCCTGGCGTTCGCACGCCGGCATCCGGCGTCCCTGTTCGCTCCCAAGGCGCTCATCGCCGTGATCGGACTCGCCCCGGAGCGCGCCGATTCGGTAGTCGGAGTCTTGCAGTCGGCATACGCCACCTCACCGTACACGCTCGCCCTCGGCGGCGAGACGAGTCCGGCGTACGCGGCGGCGGAGGATTCCCTGGCCCAGGCGGAGGGCGTCGCTCTCGAGCGTGCGGGTCCCCCCCCACCCGGTGTGTCGCTCGTCGCGCCGCCGGTGACCGGCCCGCGCGGCCCGCCGCTCGATGGGCCTGAGCCGCGCCGTGTGGAGCAGCCGCGCACGCCAGGCCGCAAGGAGCCCGAGGGGCATCGCCCGCCGCGGCGCGTGGAACGGCCGTGAGCGCCGTCAGCGTCCTCGGCACCACCTTCCAGAATCCCGTCCTCCTCGCCGCCGGCACGGCTGGCTTCGGCCGTGAGGTCCAGGACGTCATCGATCTGGATGCGCTGGGCGGGGTGATCACCAAGGCGGTGACGCCGGAGCGCCGGCAGGGGCACCCGCCGCCGCGCGTCGCGGAGTTTTCGGGCGGCATGCTCAACGCGGTGGGTCTCGCGAACCCCGGCCTCGCCGCCGTGGCCCGCGACCACCTGCCCTGGGCCGCAAGCCGTTTGACCCGTACGCGCCTCATCGTCAACGTCGCGGGCACCCGGGTCGAGGACTACGTCACGGTCATCGAGGGACTGGACGGAGCACCCGCCGTCACTGCCTTCGAGATCAACGCCTCCTGCCCCAACACGAGCGCCGAGGGGGGGGGCCTGGAGTTCGGCGCCGAGCCGCGCAGTCTGGCGGATCTGGTGCGCCGCTGCCGCGCGGCGACCTCGCGGCCGCTGGTCGTGAAGCTGTCGCCCGTCCTCCCGGACGTGGCGGCGATGGCGCAAGTCGCGCGAGACGAGGGAGCGGACGCCGTGAGCGTGGTCAACACGATCCCCGGGATGCTCGACCACCGGCTGGGCAACGGGGACGGCGGCGTGAGCGGTCCCGCGCTGCTGCCCGTGGGGGTGCTGGCGACCCGCCGCATCAGCCAGCGTGTCGGCCTGCCGGTGATCGGGGTCGGTGGCATCCGCACGGCGCGCGATGCCCGCGAGTACCTCGCGGCGGGGGCGGTGTTGGTGGCCGTGGGCACGGCCGCCCTCGCGGATCCGCGCGTGCCGGAGCGGATCGCGCGTGAGCTGTCGCGTGGCTGAGCTCGTGGTGGCGTTCGACGTGACGAGCGCCCGCGAGGCGCTCGGGCTCGCCGATCGCCTGCCCGGGCTCGGCTGGGCGAAGCTCGGTCCCGTACTGTTCGTGCGCGAGGGCCCGGCGCTGGTGCGCGAGTTCGTGGCCCGCGGGGTGCGCGTGTTTCTCGATCTCAAGTGGCACGACATTCCCAGCACGGTCGCCGGCGCGGTGACCGCGGCGCGTGAGCTCGGCGTGTCGCTCGCCACCGTCCACTGCCTGGGCGGGCGCAGGATGCTCGAAGCCGCGGCGGCCGCCGCCGCTGACCTGCCGCTCGTGGGCGTCACGGTCCACACCTCGCACGACGCCGGCGACCTGGAGCAGGTGCTGGGCCGCGGGGTGCCCGACGTCGGGTTCGAGGCCGAACGCCTCGCGCGGATGGCGTGGGCGGCGGGCCTGCGGGGGGTCGTCGCCGCGGGGGCGGAGCTCGGGATCCTGCGGGAAGCACTCGGGCCCGATCCCTGGCTCGTCGTGCCCGGGATCAGGCTCGCGGGCGAGCCGGCCGGGGATCAGGTGCGCACGGTGACGCCCGAGGAAGCGGTGCGGCGCGGCGCGACCCATCTGGTTGTGGGGCGGTCGATCACCGCGGCGCCGGATCCCGCGGCCGCGTTTCGGCGGTTGCTCGAGGTGGTGTGACGGCCCGGCTGGTCGCGTGCTTCCTCCTCATGCCAGCGCTCGCGGCCCGGGGGCAAGGGGGGGAAGCGGGGGAAGGGGGGCTCGCCGCCGCGGCGCGCAGCGCGCAAGCGGCTTGGCTCGCGCACGATCCGCAAGCGCTCGTCGGGCAAAGCGCCGCTGTGGTGCTGCAGATTCCCGGCGCCAACGCATCGGCCCCGCTGGGGCGCGCACAGGCGGTGGAGCTGCTGCGGCGCTACCTGGGGACCGCGACCGAGCGGGCGGTGGCGGTGCGCAGCGCGCGTGAGGTGGCACCGGGGACCGGCTTCGTCGAGTTGGAGCGGGAGTATGCAGTGCGGGGCACGAAGGACGTGCGGCGGGAAACGCTCTTCTGCCGGTTTCGGGCGGTGGGCGATCATTGGGAGCTGACCGAGCTGCGGGCCGCCCCGTAATCGGTAGTGGGTCAATTTGAGGCATGACAAAGCAGCTAGCCATCGCCCGCGCCAAACGTAAGTTGGTGCGCCATGGGCGTGCCAGTGGACTGGGATTGGACCAAAATAGGCCGGTGGCTCACCAGTCTCCGGATCTTCTGCATAACCCAACTGCCCCAGATCATCCTAAAATCGGTCGAGTCGCTGACGGTCGTCGGGACGTTCGTGGTGATATGGTACGCGGGTTGGTTCCTCGTAACAAAGGAGCCAAACGATCCGACGCGCCTGCGAATGGTCGGTCTTCTGCAGACGATCAACGAGAATTGGAAGGCGTTTCTTCTTCTGGGCATTCCCCTATTCTATCGCACCGTTCGGACGTTCTTGGAGGAAGTGCAAGAAGCGGCAGGAATGAAGCGGCAGCGACCACCGAAAGAACGGTCCCCCGAAGAGCCCAATCCTCCGGGGTCGCCGTGAGCGTCTTAACCCTCAAAGGCCAGCACCACATAGTGCTTGCATACAACGTGCCGGCCAATGGGCGTGTCCGATTCGAGGTTGAATCTGAGACCCCAACCAACACTATTGTTCTTGATGGCCAGGGCCTCGCCCTCTTCAAGGCAGGACAGCCCTATGTGCCGTTTGGCGGATTACCCATGCTTCAACAACATCGTCAGGAACTGACGCTCCCGTTTCAAGGCACGTGGTTCCTGGTAATCTTAAACCCGCTTCCGACTTCGACAGCGGTTCACTTCAACGTGTGGAGCTGAGTTAGATTGGGGGACAATGCCACGCCCTCCGAAGCTGCGCCCCGACGTGAACGAAGTCGCCTTCCGCACCGTCCAGGCGGCGACGGGGGCAGGGCGAGAAGCCCAAGCCAGCGGGACAGGGAGAGCCCAACCCCGAGGCCGTGAAGCGCGGCTGGAAGGGTGGTAAAGCGCGTGCCGCGAACCTGAGTGGCCGCCGACTAAAGTCCATCGGGCGTAAGGCCGCTAAAATTCGGTGGACAAATCGCGACAAGCGTCCTTAGCCGTGGGGTCTTATTGAGGCAACGCAGATAGTTTGGGGATTGGTGCTATCGTAGTAGAAGAAGATGCGCCACGCGGATGGCGTGCGACTCTCCACGTATGCGGTCCAAATATCGCCGCCGTCCGGTGCCCGGCCCTTGAGCGTTTCCCACTTGTGGACGTGCAGCCCAGGGTGGGCGGGATTCTGCTGTAGGTGCTTAAGTGCTTTCTGTAGCTTTTTGTACTTCTGGAGATTTGTCTGCTTCAGTTCCGCCGCCTGCGCAAGGGCCTCTGGAGCGAGCTTAAGTCGATAGGGCCCCTGCGCTGATGACACTCGTCATTCGTCCGTCGCCAAATCCGAATCTTCGAGATAAGTACCTTCGCCGCCCTTCAGTTGTGCAATGCCTCGCGTAATGGATTCGATCGTTTCCTGTAGATCGTAGTACTCGATCGGCACCGTAAGCGGGGGATGCACTTCGAACGGCACGGCGTTCGTAATCAAGTTGGATGGGTTTTTCACCAGTCCTCCATTTTGCTTATGCCAAGCTGCTGGTAGAGCGTCGGATGCAGCTCTATATCATGCCCCATGCTCTGCTCAAATTGTTTCACTTGCTTTCGCAAAATGATGGCCATGACCTTGGCGTGTTCAAGGCTCATTCGCATGATGGCAACTCGATTAGGCTGATTACCCACCTGCAGCGGCTGCTGCATAAAGACAAGCACCGCCGTATATGGGTTAACGGCCAGTTGGAAGCCATCAGCGTAGAACTCGGGAACAGCGTCGTCCATGTACCCGCCTCATAGGAGCATTACCCGGGCACCAACCTTGTAACCGATGCACCAGCGGCGCAAGGGCTGTGCCGCTGGCTCTCGGGAGCACCGTCCCCGTATTATAAGTAGGGAGGCATTGGTCGGTCCTTTCCATACGACGCCCGCCATGGCAGCCGGTGTGGCCGATCACGTCTGGAAGATCGAAGATCTGGTCGAGATGCTACACCCCGCCCGCCTGTTACAATCAAACTGGACCACTACCCCCGTAATCGCGCCCCTTGCGTGCACTTACGAGCCCGTCTATACTTGCCGACTAGGTTGGAATCGCTCCTTTTCGGGGATCGTTCATTGAAGGTTCGCTCCAGCGTCAAGCCGATTTGTGAGCACTGCAAGGTCATCAAGCGCCGGGGCGTGCTCCGCGTGATTTGCAAGCGGAACCCCAAGCACCGGCAGCGGCAGGGGTAGGGGATGGCACGCATTGCGGGCGTGGACCTGCCGCGCGAGAAAAAAATCCTGTACGCTCTTCCGTACATCTTCGGCATCGGCCCGAGCAACGCGCGCAAGATTCTCGCGGAGACGGGGGTCAATGTGGACGCGCGCGTGCGCGATCTGCGCGACGCCGAGGTCGCGCGGTTGCGGCAGGTGATCGAGCGGGATTACAAGGTCGAGGGCGCGCTGCGCACCGAAGTTGCGATGAACATCAAGCGATTGATGGACATCGGCACGTACCGGGGGTCGCGCCATCGCAAGAACCTGCCGGTCCGCGGCCAGCGCACCCACACCAACGCGCGCACGAAGAAGGGGCCGCGCCGCGCGATTGCGGGGAAGAAGAAGCCCTT
>WNGG01010526.1_pt1 | contig 14177 bp, 10 predicted proteins | sample 5400661 | NCBI WGS metagenome assembly WNGG01 (sample SAMN13153372, study PRJNA577476) | soil metagenome | isolation source: 100 cm soil or saprolite under Garry oak tree replicate 1 | place: USA:California | collected 2016-06-15
GCCTCGTTCCTGGGTACAAGAATGCCTACATCGCGTCCGGGAACTGCAGACTGGGAGTTACTCTTGCCCCAGCCACAGCTCGTTTGCTGGTTTCGATGCTAAACAGGACGGAACAATCTCAAGATCATGCGTACTCCAGTCAGTTGTCTTGGTATGACCCGAACAGATTTGTATTTCGCTCTAGACGACGGTGAGTATCTCGGGACGGAAGGATCGCATCAATTCCAATAGTCGCTTATAGTCTCCTCCGTCAGCGAGCAGTATCCTAACCGGCTCTCCCGTTGTTGTACTGATTACCATATGCCCGCGATGTACGAATGATGGCTTCTTCATTTCCACGCTTGAAACGTTCTCTTTTGTTACCTCGAAATCCTTCTTCTGCTCCAATTCATTGATCATCTGGGCGTTGGCCTCCCGAGAAAGTTTTGAGCCTACGTACATCCCCGCAACGCCCCCAAAGGCTGAGCCGGCGATCCCCTTCCAGAGAGCCTTTCGGTTTTTCGCTCCGATCAGTCTGCGAGTGGTCACATAGACCGAATAGCCTGCAATGCCGCCGGCTCTCAGCATACGACCGCTTGTAACACCGCCAATATACTCCTCGTCTTCCAAAGGCACCGTCCTCTAGACCCTTACGAGAAATATTAGCCGTTATTGCTTGTGTTACTTTCGAACTGTTTCAGCTGAACCGTTTGCCCGGCAGCGATCCGGGCCTGCTTACGGGGGAGACCGAGAAAAAACGCGGAAGACAACGAGACCCCTCAAGAAGCCGTAAGGCGCAATATCTAGGGCCCCAATATCCCTAGATATGTCGAGACCTGACAATATCGAAATCTGAGAATATCGTTTTTCGAAAATATTGCCGGGCGAAACATTCGTTATATTTCAAGCACGAAAGCCCGTAGGAGAAAAAATATGATGAATCTCAGAAAATTGTCAGAACTCAATTCTATCAGCAAGCGAAGACTCGCAATTCTCCTCGGCACGCTCATACTGAGCTTGTCAGCGTATGTGACCCCAAGTGTTCACGCACAGCCCTCAACTAGCACTGCCGTAAGCTGTAATCCGACTGTCTTTGGACCAGGCACCATGATGATGGACCACACCGTATGCACAGCCATTGTCAGTAGTATGGGCGGTGGCGGTTCCCCAACGGGCACGGTGGATTTCATGGCTTCAGCTATGGGGGGCTCGTTCAGCGCAGCTCCTGGCAGCATGCAGTTTATACCACCATCCAGCTGCATGCTCAGCCCTAGTCCGCCACCCCCACTAGCTCCAAACCAGGCCAGCTGTTCTGTCACATATACGCCAGCTCTCATGGGTCCTGCCACCGTGGAGACAATAACGGCTCAGTATAGCGGCGATCCGAATAATTCGCCTAGCAGTGGCTTCACCGATATCCTAGTGCTAGAAGGGCCTCTAGCGACAACTACCACCGCAGCATGCAACGCAAGCAAGCTCCCCGATCATAAGTCCACAGGATGCACGGCGACAGTCACAAACACTACTCCCGTTCCTTCGTCGTTCCCGCTACCACCAACAGGAACTGTTTCCTGGACTTGCAGCCCCTCTCCATGCGGCAGCTTTGCCCCACCGAGTTGCATTCTCTCACCGACAAGCGCGGATCCAGCCAATTCGTCGAGCTGCACAACCACTTTCACAGCGATGGCCGGGAAACCTACCACGGTTACAATAACCGCAAGCTATACCCCTAGTGACCCGTTCCACACGCCAAGCTCCGGCACCACCGCAATAAAAGCAGGGTCATAACACAAAACGAAGAGACATAGAAGCCATTCCCTTCCCATTTTTTTTCTGGCAGACCCCGGCCGCGACTCTGCTGAATAATTTGACTATGTTACATGCATCGAATTATTTTGGGGGACAATCCGCCCGAAAAAACAATTGACCAGGCGCATTGTCTCTACAGTTTGCCGGGTACGAGGCGCACCAATTAATGCGTGTCGGGCGCTAACAATTTGACGACGCAACAACGATACGCCCTCCCGACAGTCCACGAGATTTAGAGGTCGAGAAGAAACATGATTTACCGCCTACAAAATAGCCAGTCTAATAGGCTAGGTTTCACACTCAATGTCTTTCAACAATACTGAAATACGCGATAAGGTCAATTCGACTCGAGGCTCCTCAGTGACTTCTGACAGTTGCGCTAGGCACACGCTTGTTTCGCATGTGGCCGTCTTGCATCACAACTCTGCGCTTCTCGTAAAATATCGGGAGATGCCTGATGGCCAGAAGGGCTGGTTCCTCCCAAACGACGACCTGAAACATGTTGAGCATCCTGAGGAAGGAGCTAAGAGAATATTGAGGGAGCAGGTGGGGATTGAGCCTTCGACCCTGAAGCTGGCTCAGATAGAATCCTTCGTCGGCAACAACAAGAGCTGGCACCTGGTCTTTGACTTCCTAGCATTCCCATTATCCATGAAGATCAGCAAGGCTCCGAGCTTGCTGGACGCTCAATGGTTCGAAATGGACAAACTTCCCCCCGCGTCCGAGTTCGCCCATCACGGATGGGGCCATTCAGCCCTACTGAAACTCGCGAAGGCCCAGCTCTAGGCTTTGAGAAGCTCGAATTAGAGACATGGGACAGGACGAACAGGACGACGATTCTCACCGCATTCCGGTACAAAACTCATCGACTGATCCGTCCCCTGGAGGCATCCCGACGGTCTCCGGTCATGACGAGCGCTTGGTGTCGGAGGTTGCGAAACGTTTGGATTTCAAAATCCAGAGGAGCGCCAAGTGACGAGTTGTCTTATCGACCCGAGAGGAGCTAAAGAAGCAGCTTTCGACCCTTGAGCCCGCCCAAAACGATGACATTGTGTCGTCACCCCACTACACGACCGCATGACGACGACACCGAAATAATAGCAGACATAGATTTTAGCAAACGCTTACAAGCGCTAAGTTGTCTTCCGGCGTCAAGATGGACTTCGTTCTAACTACGGGAGACCTGATTACGATAGCAGCGGTTGTCGTGACAGCACTTGGCATAACATACGGAGTGGGACGATGGACGAAAAAGACCGACAGCGAATTGAAGATCATCAGTGGGAAAGGAGATTCGACGGCGAAGATGCTTTTTGGTCTAGTCAAGGTTTAAGTTGATCAAAAGCTCATCACCACTGCTCAATCTACGGACCTGTTCTTTGCATACGAGGCAAAGATCACCGAGTTCGAAGCCAAGACGACCAATCCAATCACTCCCGCTGAGGCTCGGAGGCGACAGGAACTTACTGCAAAGGTCAACAGTAACAGCATAACTGTCGCAGAAGCTAAGGAGCTTCAGCAGATACTCAACAAGGAGTTGATCGAAGCTCAGAACACAAATAATACTCTCGCAGCGTTGGCAATAATCTTCCTGCTTGGAATGGTTGTTGCCATTCTGGCAGCTCTAACGAGGGAAGAATAGAAAGAGGCAGAGAAGCTCTCTAAGACTGAGAGCCCCTCAACTTGTTTCGGATCTGGGAAATCACGGGTATCGCTGTTTTCTCGTCAAGTCGTCGCTGAAGCTCTGCGATTTGCTTGTCCTTAACGTTCAATTGGTTATGCATCGACTCGATGATCGGTTGTAGCTCTGCATCCCGTTGGTTGTATCCAGCCTGGTAGCCAAGACCTCCGCCGCCGATGCCGCCGAGAACCGCACCCGCGACAAACGCTCCACCTTCACCCAACCTCATCTTTCACCCCCTACCCCTCGGTCAGTTTCGAGGGCAATCGTCAACGATCCTACTGTTCCTGGAAAGCTCGTACGAGTTCTCGGACAAGCAATAGTACGCCTGCCACAGCAATCATCGCTAATCCTTGAGCCGCCAATTTCTGGATTGTCTGGTCGAGGTCGTTGGAGCTTGGTTGAGGCTTCTGCCAAACCATCGACCTTGTTCGCGGGTCGTAAATCCATCGTCCTGGGACGTTCGACATGATGCAGGTATGATATTCCATGGTCAACTTAAGACTTTCCCCAGAATTTACTCGACAAAATTTCATACTAAACCGTAGTCCAAAGACTAATATTGAGGTGGCATATGATAGAAAGATGGATGTATCATGGCGGAGAACGATGAAAACTCGAACGACGCGGCAACCCGTTCAGTTCAGATCATGTTCAAGATGCCTCTCGCCTTCATGGAGAGATTCGATAAAATCACCGAGACCTTTGGCTACACTCGGACGGAGGCTGTCCGGCAGGCTATGCGCGAGTTTCAATTGGGGCTTGAGGAGAGTCTGTCGGAGCGACCTGAAGAAGCCCTCAAAGGGGTGCAAACCTTCATGGAAGGTCTGGTGGGGTCCCTAATGAAAATGGGAGAACAGGCGCAAAAACCATTGCGTAACGAGCCCATGATTGAAGCCCTACCAAAACAAGCTGCGACGCGCTGAACCCGCGATTCTAGAAACTAATGGTCGCGCACTACTTCCAGAAGCCTCTAAGCAGTTTTGCACTCTCCGCCAAAGACCTCCATTTCGCGACGTTCCCAATGCCGGTAGCGATTTCAGCGCTGGTAAGCGCTGGAATATTCAATGCTTTGCGGCGTTCCCTTTCGTCTTTGTTCACATGGACGAGGAAGCGTCGTAAGGTCTCGTCCGTCGTCTTGTCCTCGATGAAATTGTATTTGTCCGGTGAATATTGAAAGTTCTGATACATCCCTTCTGGTTCACCGAGACCCAGTTCCTTTACGATAGCGGAAGCACTTTGCACGAAAGATTCCCATTTTCCTATGTCATCAAAGATGGATTTGATGGACGCTGAGTCGTTACGGTCGAAATCCATATCGTTTATGCTTGTTACGGCGACAACAACCGGCGGTGATCCTCCAGTTTCTGAAACTTTGAACCTGTAAGGATACAGGTCGACTACCTTTTCGTTAACGGTTTTTTGAAGAGTCTCCATGATCACTACAATTCGTTAGGGACGCTCATTAACTTGTGGGCTCGGCGCCAAACCGGTGAACATCTCTCGGTGTTCTGCCTCCGCTGATGCAGTCCTACGATCGCAACTAGCGGAAAGTCACGAACTACTTCCAGATTAAGACGGGGAAACCCGGTTGTTGCTGAAGTAGCGTTAATATTCTTGTTTCGGTTCGTTTGTTCATCCCAGTGGCGAAACGGTACACTCTTGGAACGTCTTGAAAGATGGGGCTGGATTCTTGCGATTGTTGCCAGCGTGTCGGCCATTACGGGGTCTAACCTACATGATTTGCAACCAGCAACCTATACCATCGTCTTTTTCATCGCGGCATACACGTTCATCATTGGATTTCACAGCGTTATTTTTTACTCCCGATTCAGGTCTTGGTATTCCGCGCCTGAACTCATAGGTCGTTGGTGGAGAGTCACACTAGTTTCTGGATACGCGTTTTCGCTGATCGGAATATTCCTCCTAATCTTTGCGTATCCCCACTACCCATCGCAATTATCGCAGGTTGCGACCGGAATCTACGCCATAGCCCAAATTACCTTTATCTCGAGCATTGTGAAAATAGCGAGAATCGCCCAGATATACGAGTAGACGCTCAAAAGCCGACTACCAGAAGACGAGGATTTCAGCACGTGTGAGTTGCAGAAAGTAATCAGACAAAGTGACGCCTTTCGCGAGTGTCACGACGGTAAAGATGCGGTCGGACTCAACGCAACACCAATCAATCGTGCTCTCGTTTCCCGCCACCCATCTTGGCTCTATGTCCACAAGCTTTCGGCAATCTGGACAACCCCTGCGCGACATTGGTTTCCGGATGTCTGGAAGCACGCTAGGAATAGGACGCTCGTCTATCCTATCGAGGAACGTCGAGCAAGGCACGGGAGAATAGGATATAGAAGGCGACCACGGAATACCAGAAGACGGGATTGGGATTACGCGAAGACGCTACGACTATAACGGTAGCTGCTGGAGCGGGCGTTCTGTCCGTCCTAAGCTGGTTTTACTATTCGCCGATCTTTGGAATCGTGTTTGGCTTGCTTCTCGGTACAGTTGTTGCGGAATACGCCAACTCAAGAGCCTGGAAGCGTACGGTCAACCGAGATTTCGCGCTCAAGAACATCGACATGATTTACACGCCATTGTTCAAGGAAATTGGGGAGATATTTTTACAGGCTACGAATTTCAATGCCTCTCAAGGCTACACAATTTTCAAAAACGAGCAATGGGTTCGGATTTCGTCAGAGCCTTACTATCGTTTCATCCCCGAAGACCTGCAGGACCGACTTACCTCATTCTATGATCTTGTCTCGACATTCAACGACCTGATTCCAACGGTGAATAACCAGCTTCGAAAGCTGATCGAGAAGGAAACGTCTCAATTCTACGGCGGGTCTGTGACGGAGATCGGTTATGCATTAGCTGGCGGGAAAGACGTTGCGTACGGGATGACATTTCTCGTAAACCCAATTGTATTCGGAGTACACCCAAGAGAGATCTTGGAAGCCCCGTATCCCGACAAAGCCATCCTGAGATATCGCATCAATTACACCGACGCGACGGTCAACGGTCCTGTGGGGAGGTCGTTCGAGGGAAAAGCGGAACTTGACAGATTCGATGAATTTTACAAACGTGTTTCCAAAGTCGGGCCGGAACTCGATGTGGTAAAGCAGCAAGCTACCACGCTTCAAACCGTCATCAGCACCGCTGTGGTGGTCCGAGAAATGGTCTTCCGCAAGATAAAGGAACCTTGGACGGTCTAATGTTTCAGCTTGACCAAAGGCTTCACTGACGGTAGGACGGTTACAAACTCGTAACCGTGATTGAGATGGTTTCCCGCCTCTGTCGGGAAAACAGGGCATCGCCCCCAAACCCGCGCAAGAACACGCGGCCGAATGGACACCCTAGAAACAAGTAACGGAGCCCACCCCCAAAGATGCGCGCATAGCACTCTTTCCGAAGTACTTCTTTTTCGCTAACTATTTTTTCCCGCTAACCAAATCATGACCCCGGGGCTCGAATTTTTCCCGCGCCCGGCCCTTCGTGAAACGAGGAGGATGCCACGCTTCACCGGTCTCCGTCGGGCCAGTTTTCCTTCGTAGCGGAGGTCAGTTGTGGAAATCGCTTATTTTCAGCCCTGATCTCGAATCTAAAACATGTACCGTTGCTCGCCCGAAAATCGTTCGGGAACTTCCCTAGGTTTCCCGTTGTTTGGACTTTTCACCTAAGCCCGGATTGCGTCGTGAAGCGGCCGTAGCCCCCATTCTCCATGCCAGACAGAAAATTCCCTCGCCAAAAAGGGAGGGGGGGTCTAAGCGATCGCATCCCGTGACACAAGAGTGGCTGAGGAAACATTCTCGATCATGAAATCCCTTCATTATGGGCCTTGATCTCGAATCTGATGCTGCTCCTAGATTTTGTCTGAGAATCGTTCGGGGATTCGGCGATAGCGCAAGCAAACTAGCTAGGAGTCCAAGCCCAGACCGCGCTTTGATCAGCCAAACTCGCCTAATATCAATGCCCGGACGCGAAATCTTCTCATCCAAAAGGGGGGTAGCATTGGATGCTGAAGAACCAGGCTCTGTCAATTCTGCGGGCGACGGTAAAACAAATGACCGTCCTATCTTTGACAAGACTTCGCGTCGAGTTCTCCCGACAGTCAACGAGGCTCGGGGCACTGGACGACTCTTTTGACATTCTTTCAAGACTGTAAGGGTTTTCTGCGTCGGGGCAGTCCGCTTTTTCTGACGCATCAGCATAGCTGCGATTGTCGCGCCCGTGCCTGCTGCAATCGCGAATCCCGCGATCAGTGCGTACCCTATGGCGGGGGCAAAACCGAGGATCGGTTGGGTAACCGTGATGTCGGTGTAGGTCGTGTCAGTCATTCCACTGGCATCAGTTATCGTTGCTGTGACCCTGTAGGTGCCGCTTGATGTGGGGCTACATGAGATTGACGGAGAGTTCATGCTAACACACCCTGGTGGAAGGCCAGTGTAAGAGTAGGAGAGAGTTCCTGTCCCACCCTGGCCCGAGATGCTGAGTTGTAGTTGCTGGCCTGTGAGAATGTTAGAGGGAGTTGTGAAGGCTGTAATTCGCGGGTCCGTGTTGACCCTGATCATTATTGATGAAGATGCAGTTGCCAAAGTTGTGTCTGTAATTATCGAAGTGATAGTGTAGTTTCCGGTTCTGGAGGGGGTACAGGTTAGGCTGGATGAATTTGCGGATTGGCACCCGACCGGAAGGCCCGAGTATGTGTAGGATAATGGTCCGGTTCCTCCTGCGGGTGATGCAGTCATCGTGAAATTCTGTCCAGTGTCGATAGTTGCGGCCGTTGAGTTGAAGGAGATCATGACGAGTTCTGGATTCGCTGTAACTGAGAGACTGCTCGCGACCGTGAAGCCGTTAGAGTCTGCAACTCTGACCGTGACCGCATAGACTCCCATTGTCGTGGGCGTGCATGTGATTGTTGTGCTATTTGATGTCTGACAACCTGGCGGGAGTCCGGAGTAGCTGAACGAGAGAGGCCGGCTGCCTCCGGTGCCCGATACCTCGAAGGTGACTTGGCTTGATAGGTCGAGGCTTGAAGGAGACGCTGTGAAGGCGACAACCTCAGGATCAGGGGTAGGTGTGAATGTGAGTGGGGTTGAGTAGACGAGCAGCCCGTTAGAGTCGGTAGATGTTGCGACAATGGTGTAGGTTCCCAGGCTTGTAATTTGGCAGGATATGGTGGCGGAGTTTGTGGAAACGCATCCCGGTGGGAGACCTGTCCAATAGTAGGAGTAGCCGCCCGAGCCTCCTGCGGTAGAGGTGGAGAATACGACTGTTTGTCCAAGGTCCACTGACGCTGGCTGGGCGGAAGGCTTTGCGACGATGGGATCTGAGCCAACCGTGATTGTTGCGGTTTGGGTGATGGTCTGGTTCCCAAGCGCGTCAGCTACCTGGCACGTCGCGCTTTCAATTCCCTGAAACGTGTAGACGTGGCCAGCTATCTGGCTGGAGGCTGTCCCGCCGTCTCCGAAACTCCACGAATACTGGAAGGGAGCGGTTCCGCCCGTGGGCTGGCAGGTGAATGTCACTGCTTGACCAGTGTCTACTGAAAGCGGTGATGCCTGGGCTGTTGCTGTCAGGATTGCGGGTGTAAGGATGTTGATGGTGTTCGATGTCGAGTTCGAGGTTACCTGGCTGGTGCATGTTCTGCAATAGTCGGTCGTAACTAGGTTGAATGAGTAGTGCGTCGAAGGAATGAGATGATAGATCGCGAGGCTAAAGTTCGAAACTGTCGGGATCGATATTGCGGGAGAGTAGCTTCCTCCGCTCACCGACTCCATGAGAGTATACGCTCTGAATCGGAGCTGCCCACCGTACTCGGCGGTGTTCGTCCAGTTGAATCGGACAGTATTCGAGTTTACAAATCTGCTTACGAGAACGGCTGTGCCTGACTGAGTAACTTGTTGAATGTTGAGGCTAAACGATGTGCCGTTGGTGGCGAAGTCTCTCAGCCTCCACCAATAGGTGGTGGAGGGGGTAAGGCCTCCGACATAGTCGGTTGTGTTTGTCTTGGTCGTAATTGTATCGACCGTGGTCCATGGGCCTAGCGATCCCGAGGTTGATCTCTGGAGCTGGTAATTGGCGAAGTCGAGCCGGTAGCTCTGCCCCCAGACGAGGCTTATCGCAGTCGGATCTACTCCCTTGTAGTCTAGATATCCTGCCGGCGGGACAAGAGGGCGGTAATCTCCCCGGTTGGCGATTCCTCCCGTAGAATTGTAGGGAAGAGCCGTGTCGCCAAGATAGTCCTGGTCGATGTCGGTACCGTTATAGTCGCTCCAATAGTTGCCGCCGATATAGGGGCCGCCTATGATATTCTTCCCCAGGGTCTTAGAGCTGTTCCAGTAGTTCTTCCAGAGGTCGTGTGCGTTTACCGTGTTTCGAAAGATGTTGTTGTAGATCGAGTTGTTGTCCGAGGGTATGAAGCTGGGTCCGACTGGGCCCGGGACGTCTATGCCTAGGCCATTCTTGCTGACGACGTTGGACTGGATTGCATTGTACGAAGATCCTCCGAGTACAACTCCGGTCTGACCGTATCTGAACGCGTGGACGGTATTGTTCTGTAGCAGGTTGAAGCTGGAGTAGATGACGTTTCCAGTTATGTAGACCCCTTCAACGTTTCCGAAAATCTTGTTGCTGGTAAGGTTGTTGTGTGAGGATCCTACTAGCCAGAAACCGTTGTACCCTCCCGTTACTGTGTTGTTGACGAAGCTGTTTTGGTTTGAGTAGCGTGTGAATATCCCATAGTTTCCACCAGCTGTTGTCAGGGTGCAGTTTACTACTTTGTTGCTCGCGTTGTTTTCGAGATCAACATCGTCACCGTTGAACTGGACGATGCAATTCTTGATGGTGATGCCTCCGTATCCGTCAGCGAAGAAGCCCGTTCCGGTGATCTTATGGCCTCGACAGTCGAATGTTACGCTGGCTGCAAAAGTTAGCAAACCGCTTGAGCAGGACAGGTCTTGCGTGAGGACTTCGTTGGTGGTGATGGTTTGACCGCACGAAACCTGCGCGTGAACCGAGGGAAGTAGTGCCGGTAGGGTTCCGGCCATTGTAAGTCCGATGGCCAAGATTATCCAGGTGCGAACCGGTAGCCCCCAGAGATGAGCTGCGGACAGGTGTGGCAACGATTTTGTCAGTTCCTCGTTGCAGGTGCGATTATTCGAGGTCTCTTGGTTTTCATCCAGAATGCGGCGACTGAAATTGTGGCGATCGCTGCTATCACGGCGACCATTCCGATTGCCGTGTATGCTTGGGATGTGGGGGCTCCCAGAACCTGAGCGGAATTTACAGTCAGGTTGATGGACGATGTGGCGTTCTTGCCTGTCTCGTCAGTGACTGTGACTCTAACTTGGTAGCTCCCGGCGGCTGATGGGGTGCAGGAGAGGGATGGAGTGTCCTGTGATACGCATCCTTGGGGAAGCCCCGAATAGGCATAATTGAGAACTCCCGTTCCGCTAGCAGCCTGTATCGTAAGTTTCAGGGTCTGACTCGTGTCAGTTGGAGATGGAGAGGCAGAGAATGAACTCAGTGCGGGCGGAGAATTCACCCCCAGAGTAACTGTACTAGTGGCTGTGACTCCGTGAGAGTCTGTGATCTGAACGGTTATCGCGTACTGTCCAGTTGTCGCAGGAGTGCATGTGAGGGTTGCAGAACTTACCGTCGCACACCCTGTTGGAAGAGATGAGTACGTGTACGAGACGGGCGGCATTCTTGCTTGAGTGTTGACTGATAGAGTCACTGACTGGCCCAAGTCGATTGCCGGAGGAGATGCCTTGAATGAGAGTATTGTCGGTCCCGGATTAACATCGAGAGCCAAAGGGCCGCTAACCGCCACGAATCCGTTCGCATCCGCCGCGCTCACAATGATGGAATAGTTGCCGTCTCGTGTGATCACGCAGATGAGAGTGGGAGAATTGACCGATTGGCATCCTGACGGCTGGCCTTGCCAGTAGTAAGAGTATCCGGGGAGCCCGTTGGTGACCGCTGTGGAGAGCTTGACGGCTTGTCCCGTTTCAATAGAAGTGGAGTTGGCCGAGGGCGTGGTAATGTTCGGGTCAGGACTCACAGTGACCGTCGAGTTTGCTGTGGCTGTCTGGTTTTGGCTGTCCTTTGCTTGACACGTAGCGGTCATAACTCCAGAGGAGGCGTAGGAATGTGTTGCTGTCTCTCCTGATCCTTTTGAGCCGTCTCCAAAGTTCCAGGTGTAATTGTAAGGGGCGTAGCCGCCGAGTGCTTCGCATAAGAACAATGTCGGTTGTCCCACATCGAGAGATGTGGCGGAGGATGTCGAGCCGACTATGAGCTTTGATGAGAAGAGGAATGGTCCTGTCGGTTCTTCGACGCTTCCCCATATGTTACCTCCTTCATTCAGCACCTGGTACACGTTACTAGGGGAGGGGAAGCTTCCTGCTGTTGTCCAGGTCTTCGTCGAGAGGTTGAAGACCTCGATGTTTCCGTTGGCTCCTCCGGTGACCCAGAGTCTTCCTTTCGAGTCGAAGGTTAGTCCGTATGGGCCGTCTGCGGGTCCGAAGAATCCCTGTGGGACGGGATATCCGTATTCGGTCACGGATGAGTTGGACGGGTTCAATACTCCGATCTTATGGGCTTGATTCTCTGTGAACCATATTCTTCCGTCAGAGGCGTTCGTCACGAAGGCAGTGTAGCTGCTGAATCCTGAGGTGTAGTAGGCGAGTCCGGTTCCGTCGGTGTTTACGCGTCCGATTCCGAAGCCATGGTTGAACCAGAGTGTTGTTCCTAACAACAGCATGTTTACGGGAGCTGATCCTGAGAGTATGGTGGTGAATGTGTGTTGTCGCTGGTCGAACTTTTCGATTCCGACATCGCTTGCAGCCACGTAGACGTAGTTTGCATCAGCGGCGAGGCCATTGATTGTTGGAGCGCTGAAGCTGCCGTGGAAGTATACCGTCGAATTGAGTCCTTGAAGAGAAACCTGGGCTAGCCCATAGCCAACATTGTACTGCGCGCCTATCCAGGCGTATCCATTCTTTACAACTAGACCATAGTCTCCGGCGAGATTTCCGCAACATCCTCCAGAGGAGAATGGCAGGACTGAAGCGACGGTGATAGCGCTCGCTCCCAGCGTTGGAAGGGCGGTGGTGTTGACAATGGCCAAGTTACCGCTGCTGTCGATAGCATAGAGGATGTTTCCGTTCATCGTGATGGAAATTGCTCGGGACAGTTTCGCGCTGATGTCATAGGAGACGAGCGAGGGCAGAGGTGTACTCTGCGTTAGAGGCCCAATTGAAGTGACGATCAGTAACAGGGTTAGAGTAGGTCCGACTTGAAGGAGCACTGAAGATGTCCTCCGGTGCCTGAACTATCCCGGGGTATCATAATAAGCCATAAGACCGGAAATCATCATTTCAGACGGTCCAACTAACGTGACGCCCAAATGCTTCTGCGAGCCGGCGATGGTTCGGAGTTTGAGCTGAAAGTAGTCGGATACGAATCTCTACACGCATCTGGCTCGGAGACAGAAAAGTGATAGAGGACCCGGAGTATTCGGTGAAACTGTTGATGGAATCGTCCGGGTAGTTTGTCAGTAGTTCTCCCGGCGTTTTTCTTTCCGCTCTCTTGGACATATCCGACTATGGTCGTAGGATAATGCGGGTAGCAATGGACCGGGATGAGGCTCGTGAGGTTCCCGAGGTTGAGAAGAGGATCAATGCTTGGCGGCAGTCTGAGCGGAAGGTAATGATTGACACGATTCAGGATCTGATTCAGATGTCTCACAAGTATGCAAAGTCTCAGTATACTCCTAGCAATCAACGGAGCAGGTGGGCTAGGCTGGGTGGTCAGTTGATCTGGTACAAGGATCAGATCTTGAAGAGTTTCACTCTGGAGGCTATGACGATTGAGATGCAGGATCTGAAGAAGCAGGTGAGAGAGTCGGAGGAGCGGAGAGAGCGTGAGAGTCGGTCCAGAAATTATCCGCTGATAGGCTATCGCAAGCCGGGGGAGAAGAAAGCGGAGGATGCAGAGACCGCGGAGGATGACGCGTCCTCTGAGACTGTTCAGGCCACTGAGCCTGAAGGTGCCAAAGAGACTGTCTCCGGCACCAGCTGACATTCCGCAGACCAGAGGCCTGGTTCGACTCTCTTAGACAGGTACTTTCGTGCGTTTCTCCTGACCTTTTTGTCGAATTTTTTCCCTAGGACCCAGTGGGTCGGGGGAAGGACCAACGCGCGCCCTGAGGGTGCCAAGGAAATCGCCTAGAAAACGCCTGAGGGTCCAAGTCGATGATAAGATCAGCATGACGACAAAGAGATGCGAATAGGGGTTTTGATGGGTTCCTGCTAAGATTCGGCCAACAATAGAGCATCCAGAAAAACAAGGTATGCATGCGTGTCCCGCGACGCAGATCTGCCTAGTACATCCGGACACCTCTGAAAAGAAGCTCTCCCTGGGGTTCACCTGCGACGCTGATGCTTACGGACGCTTGTATGATTAGGGAAGGTTCCAAAGTCCGGCTGCAGGGAACCCTGCCCAGCGACTATCAACTAGAGCCGCCTGTCAAGCTGGCCGCCCCCGGGCCGGGGTCTCGGTTACGCCATCCCCTTTACGAGGCAAGCCACAATCTACTATCCTGAATTGTGTCAGCAATGGCCAACCCCATCAGATCCTTTGAGAAGAAGAAAAAACGAAACCGTGACATAGCCTACCTCACCGTACTACTAGC
>WNGG01005448.1_pt1 | contig 14175 bp, 16 predicted proteins | sample 5400661 | NCBI WGS metagenome assembly WNGG01 (sample SAMN13153372, study PRJNA577476) | soil metagenome | isolation source: 100 cm soil or saprolite under Garry oak tree replicate 1 | place: USA:California | collected 2016-06-15
CCAGGCTCCAAATGTGAAGCTGGTGGGGCTCAGGCTGCCAACTGAAGCGGCCTACTTTGATTGCTGCGGTGGTACCGACAGCTTCAAGTTTTTTGCTCGTTCGGTGGCGAGCTTCCGATAGGCGATAGCTTGCTTTTCAAGGTCCGCCCTTAGCTTGGCGTCCTTTTCCGCGGCGGCCATCTTCTCAAAGGTTATGGCCTTGTCCAAATACTCGGCCAACATTTTCATGACGCGCGCCCCCAAGATCAAATTACCCTCGGGCGCGTCGCGAAATATAGCAAATTAGGACAATCGCGGATTTATATTAGGACATAATCCCCGAAATTAAGGCCGGGCGGATGAAGCAAAGGCTCCGTGCCGCACCCGGAGCCTTTACTGCGTTTTACTGGGGCCGTCTCCCCACTTTTCTTGTGCAGCGGGCGCGTCCCGCCGCGACGCAAGCACAGAATCAAAGCCTGGCGGTCCCGAGCGTTCCGAACCCAAAGGGGGCCCGCAACAGATTTCGAAAGGGGCAGTCGGGCCGGAAAGGGGCCATTACTGGCGGAAGGGCCGTACCCACCGGCGTGGTGAGAACATATTGCGAACGAAGAACATATCGTGTACAGTGGCTCCACTGTAAATTTGTCATCGGCCAGCGGCGGAGGCCGCACCTTCCGTGCCCTCCGAATCCCGGTCATAAGGAGCGCGAGAAATGAGTGCAGCACTTCGTCTCGTCGAAGGACCGTCCATGGATAAATCGAAAGCCCTTGATGCCGCGCTGTCGCAAATCGAGCGCAGCTTCGGCAAGGGCTCGATCATGCGGCTCGGCAAGAACATGCAGGCGATGGACATCGACACCGTCTCCACCGGCTCGCTCGGGCTCGACATCGCGCTCGGCATCGGCGGCCTGCCGCGCGGCCGCGTCGTCGAAATCTACGGCCCCGAATCATCCGGCAAGACCACGCTCGCTTTGCATTCCCTCGCCGAGGCGCAGAAAAAGGGCGGCATTTGCGCTTTTATCGACGCCGAACACGCGCTCGATCCGATCTATGCGCGCAAGCTCGGCGTCAACACCGACGATCTCTTGATCTCGCAGCCCGATGCCGGCGAACAGGCGCTGGAAATCGCCGACACCCTGGTGCGCTCCGGCGCGGTCGACATACTGGTCATCGATTCGGTGGCGGCTTTGGTGCCACGCGCCGAGCTCGAAGGCGAGATGGGCGACAGCCAACCGGGCTTGCAGGCGCGGCTGATGAGTCAGGCGCTGCGCAAACTCACCGCCTCAATCAATCGCTCCAACACGATGGTGATCTTCATCAACCAGATCCGCATGAAGATCGGCGTCATGTACGGCTCGCCGGAAACTACAACCGGCGGTCACGCGCTCAAATTCTACGCATCCGTCCGCCTCGATATCCGCCGCATTGGCGCGATCAAGGAACGCGACGAGGTGGTCGGCAACCAGACGCGGGTGAAAGTGGTGAAGAACAAGCTCGCGCCGCCGTTCAAGCAGGTCGAATTCGACATCATGTACGGCGAGGGTATCTCCAAGACCGGCGAGCTCATCGACCTCGGCGTCAAGGCCGGCGTCGTGGAAAAATCCGGCGCCTGGTTCTCCTACGACAGCCAGCGCATCGGTCAGGGCCGCGAGAATGCCAAAGCGTTCCTCAAAGCCAATCCCGATATTGCCGGAAAGATCGAGGCCGCGGTCCGCCAGAACGCCGGCCTGATCGCCGAAAAGATTCTCGCCGGTGAAACGGGCGAGGCCGCGGCCGCGGATGACGACGCCGCGGAGGGGTAGCGCTTCCGAGAACGTCTCCCGGGCGCAGCGCAGCACGTAAGTGATGCGCTGCAGACCCGGGATTTCGCGATCTGGATCTGATCCGGGAAAATCTTATAAGCGAGGGCGCTGCTTACGACCCGCGGCGCTCCGCGGTCCACGATCCGGAGCACGCGCCGCCGCTCCAGGAGCCCATGCCGATATTGCCGGCGAGCCGGCCTGAGCCGGTGGCGCTTCTGCCCGCCGCGCTGAGCGTGACTGTGACTGCGCCAGTGCCGGCAACCTTGCCGGTGATCGTGAACATGGTGTCGCCGCCGTTGGCCAGCGTGCCGTTCGAGATGCGGACCGGGTAACGATAACCGCGGTCGCAATCGCCCTTTTCGGTGACGATCGAAACGCTCCACAACCCGTCATAACGCGGCACCGCAAAACTTGCCGTACTGGCGATAATCGCGCTGGCGATGATGGTAGTAGCGATAATCGTGGCGGCTCCGGCAGCGGTGGCGATCGCGCCAGGCGCGGTGCGGCCGGTCCGGTTCGAGGCAAACATTCGACGCTCCCATCGTCGCGGGCTTTATTCCCGCTCGGTTTCGCGAAACGAAGCGCCGTGCAGTAGGCCGCTTGCGTTGGTCAGGCCGCTTGTGCGTGAGAAAAGTTCAAATCTCGTTGATGCGTAGGCAAAAAGTCGTCAATGCGCTGAGATGCGATGTCTGGAAGTAGGAAGCCAAATGCGGCGGCAACAGCGGGTCAGCGGGCGCAACGCGGCGTTTACCATAACGGACGAAGCAAAGCCGAATGGGCAAAAATCGTGTCGGCCCGTGCGCTTTGCCACACTTGGTGCCACAATTTCGTGGTTAAAGCGCGCTGCCCGCGGCGGCAAGGCTTCCACCATCTTCAGCTTGCCCCTACGGACCCGCCCTCGGCGACTCCCCGCCGGGGGCATTTCTTTTAGTCCGCAGCCGATCGCGCTACTCGCTGCGGACTACCTCGGCGTAGTCCGGCGCTTTGTCGAGAAAGCCCCGCTCCATCATCCAATCGACTTTCTCTTTGAATTCATCGGGCCGGTAGCTCTTCACGCCGATGAGTTCGGGCATCATGCCGCCGGCGCGCTGGTCGGGAGCAAGATCGCGCAGCACTTCGTCGCGCGAGCGATCCTCGTTCTCGCGCAGCCAGGCGATCGCGCGATTAAGCGCGCGGCGAAGTTTTGCCGCTGTCTCTTGGTCTACGTCCGCGCCGGCGACGATGCCGCCGCGCCAGCGCAAGTCGGCAAGTTTGCGGGCGCCGGCGGCGAGCGCGCGGCTGACCAGCGGCTCCATTAGTGCCGCGGCTTCGGTCGCGCCGCTCAAGAGCGCATCGAGCCGATCATTGGCGTGCACGAGCTTGATGTCGGCAAAGGCAACGCCGGCGGCTTCAAGCGCTTCGATCGCGGCATAGAAGGTGCCGGCATGCCAGGTCACCGCGATCGGCACATTGCGCAGTTCGGCGAGCGATTGGATTGGCGAATCCTTCCGCACCATCAGCGCGCCAGTCCGCACGGTCGTGTCGAGCCCGATGATCTTGCCGCCGCCGAGCGCTTGGACGCGCTCGATCGCACCCCATTCGCAGACCGGATAGACTTCGAGCGCGCCTTTCTGCAATTGCGATTCCTTCCACCGCTTCGAGAAATCCTCGACCCGGCCCGCTGTCCCTTTTGGATTGTCTTCGTGATATTCGATTTTTAGACCTTCGGCGGCGAAGAAGCCTTGCTCTACGGCGACCCGCCACGGGCGATCGTGGGCATTGCTGTCGCTTTGCAGACGTATCGTTCGGGTCATGTGAGTTCCTTTGGGCTCGCCGACATTCATCTTGCCGATAATCAATAAGCCGACACGTTAGATAAAGCCCCGGCCGCCTTCAACGCGAGGCGCGCTTGGCGCCTACGTTCCAGTGACCATCGTGCCTAGCGCGGTCCGCTATCGTCCTCGCGGTTATGCGGCGCGGCCCGCTCGTCGTAGCCGTGCCGGCTCGAATAGAACAGCAACGACATCAGCGCCACGCCGATCAACAAAGAAAAAACGACCCCGATGGTCATGGCCACATAGCCGACCTCCGGCATGGGCGGGCCTTCGATCGAGGTCCAGCCTCGCACGGCGAACCAGGAGGCGGCGACCAATAGCCCGAGCAGCGCCACGACGAGGGCAATCGTTCCGAGCGTCGTCGTTTTCTTGCGCGTCGGCGCGCCGGGGCGGTCCATCTCCGGAACATAGTCGCGGCGCCGGCCGAATGTGAGATGCGGACGAAATTCGGTGGCAATGCCGCCTCGCCCCGTAAGCGGAGAGAGGGGAGAATGCCACTGATCCGAACCCAACCGTGTCTGGCGTCAGGCAGTGACTCGCGCCGTCGCTTTCAAGCCATGGCCGCTTTCAAATTGCCATCGATTTTGTTGAGAAAGGCGGTAGTCGAGAGCCACTTCTGGTCCGGGCCGACGAGTAAGGCCAGATCTTTGGTCATGAAACCCGCCTCGACTGTGCCGACGGTGACTTTTTCCAGAGTGGCGGCAAACTTTGCCAATTCGGCATTGTTGTCGAGCTTGGCGCGATGGGCGAGGCCGCGGGTCCAGGCGAAAATCGAGGCAACCGAATTGGTCGAGGTTTCACGGCCCTTCTGGTATTCGCGATAGTGCCGGGTCACCGTGCCGTGGGCGGCCTCCGCCTCGACCACTTTGCCGTCAGGCGTGGCGAGCACCGAAGTCATCAGTCCGAGTGAGCCGTAGCCTTGAGCAACGGTGTCCGACTGCACGTCGCCGTCGTAATTCTTACAGGCCCAGACATAGCCGCCTGACCATTTCATCGCCGCTGCAACCATGTCGTCGATCAGACGGTGCTCGTAGGTCAGCTTCTTCTCGGCGAACTTGTCCTTAAACTCGGCGTCGAATACTTCCTGGAAAATATCCTTGAACCGGCCGTCATAGATTTTGACGATCGTGTTCTTAGTCGAAAGATAAAGCGGATAGCCGCGATTAAGCGCGTAATTCATCGAAGCGCGGGCGAAATCGCGGATCGAGTCGTCGAGATTGTACATCGCCATGGCGACCCCGCCGCCGGGAAACTGGAAGACTTCGCGTTTGATCTCCTTGCCATCGTCGCCGACGAAGGTGAGATAAAGCTTGCCCTTGCCCGGCACGCGAAAATCGGTGGCGCGGTACTGGTCGCCATAGGCGTGGCGCCCGATGATGATCGGCTTGGTCCATCCGGGCACCAGCCGCGGCACGTTGTGGCAAATGATCGGCTCGCGGAAAATCACCCCGCCGAGAATGTTGCGGATCGTACCGTTCGGCGACCGATACATTTCATGCAGGTTGAATTCCTTTACGCGCGCTTCGTCCGGCGTGATGGTGGCGCACTTTACCGCTACACCGACCTTCTTGGTGGCTTCTGCGGCGTCGATCGTGATCTGGTCGCGCGTTTGGTCGCGCTTCTCAATGCCAAGATCGAAATAGAGCAGGTTGATATCGAGATAAGGATGGATCAGCTTGTCCTTGATGTATTTCCAAATGATCCGGGTCATTTCGTCGCCGTCCATCTCGACTACCGGATTGGCGACTTTAATCTTTGCCATCGGAATTCAAACCTTTGCGGCGCGCAATGGTGAAACGGCAGGGATGGCGCGCGTCCAATAGAACACAGCCCCGCCGCGTTGGCGGCGTGGCTATAGCACCCGCGCCGCGGGGGAGAAAGCCGACATTGGTGATGGCGCGGCGGCCGCCCAGGAAGCCCGAAAACCCATAAAGCCTGGTTTGAAGTGCTAGAGTTTTCGGAAAGAGCTGGCGTGTCGCGATGATGCATTCCGGGTTTGCCGCTGCGGTGGCCGGGAGTGCGGTGTGGAGAATTTATGCCCGGAGCAGGGACCGATAGGACTAAGGATTGGAGCGCCGGCCGCGCCCCGATCGTTGTGCTTGTCGAACCGCAGCTTGGCGAAAATATCGGCGCTGCGGCGCGCGCCATGGCGAATTTCGGCCTCTCTCAGCTTCGACTCGTTAATCCGCGGCAAGGCTGGCCGAACGACAAGGCGCGGATGATGGCAACCGGCGCGGGCCGGGTGGTCGATGGGGCGGCGCTCTACGCAAACTTGGAGCAAGCGATCGCCGATTGCAGTTTTGTCATCGCTACCACCGCGCGGGCGCACGATCAGGCCAAGTCGGTCGTCGGACCGGCCGAGGCCGCGGGGCTGATGGCGCCGCGCGTCGCAGCCGGCGAGAACGTCGCAATCCTATTCGGGCGCGAACGCAACGGCCTTGAGAACGATGAAATGGCGCTTGCCGATGTCATCCTGACGCTTCCGGTCAATCCGGCTTTCGCCTCACTCAATTTGGCGCAGGCTGTCATCATTGTCGCCTACGAATGGTTCAAAATTGCGGGCGGCGGCAAGCTGCCATTCGGGAAGCCGAACAAATCCGCGCCAGCGCCAAAACAGCAATTGCTTGCTTTCTTCGAGGCGATTGAGCGTGAGCTTGAGAAGGTCGAGTTCTTCCGCCCGGCAGACAAGCGGGAAACGATGCAAATCAATCTGCGCAATATCTTCACCCGCATGCAGCCGACGCAGCAGGATATCCAGACGCTGCACGGAGTAATCATGGCGATCGCCGAAGGTCGCAAAGGGCCGGCGCGGGGTGGCGTGTTGGACGGTGAACAGGCCGAACTGTTACGCGCATTATTGGCCGAGCATGGCGGCGGCCGCGTTCCGAAGGAGCGCGGACCGGTGCGCGGCTTGGCGCGTCTGCTCCGCCGCAACCCGACGGAAGGTGAGCGGGCGTTGTGGACGGCGCTGGTCAACGATCGCCGCTTTGCCGGCCGCGGCTTCAAGCGGCAAACGCCGATCGGGCAGAACATCTGCGATTTTGTATCGTTTCCCCTCCGGCTCGTCATCGATCTGGTACCGCACGAGGAGAGCGCGGTCGCGGTCGCGGCGCGGGCGCAAAAGCGCACCTGGCTCGCCGAGCGCGGCTATCACATTGTCCAGATCAACACGCGCGATATTGAGGCTGATATCAGCTCAGCGCTGGCTCGCTTAGCCGCAACGATTGACGCTAACAGCTAGCACTCGCGGAATGCTAGGCGGCCTGCGACCCCCCACCTTTGTCCTCCCCCTTTCAGGGGGAGGAAGGGGGGCGTTCTCGCGCTTGAATAACCTCGCGCCGCGCGTGCCACTCAACTTGCTCTTCTCTCCTCCTGAAAGGGGGAGAGTTAGAGAGGGGTCTGCACCCTCACGACTTCCACCACAGAGGTTGCAATTAAAGTCAGGCGAGAGAGGCGCAGGCCTTTAGCCTTTGAGCACCTTCATCGCTGCCGCAGCGCCGGCGCGTAGCATGGCAAGGTCGCTCGACACCGCGAGGAATTTCACGCCGCGCTTGGCCAGCGCCGCGGCGCGCTCGGCGGAATGACAATAGGCGCCCGAGATTTTTTTCGCTCGCTGCGTCGCCGCGATGAGGTTGTCGAGCTCGCGTTCGACATCCTTCGACAACGGATCGAGGATTTTTCCGTCCGATAGTGCGATCGACAAATCGGACGGGCCGAGGAAGAACCCGTCGATGCCCGGTGTAGCAATAATGGCGTCAAAGTTTTGCAAGGCGGTCCGCGTCTCGATCATCGCCAGCGTGACAATATGGTCATTGGCCTCACGCAAATAGATTGATTGATCGGTCAGGCCGGCCAATGTCGTGGCGCGATGCGGGCCCCAGCTGCGCTCGCCGATCGGCGGGAACTTAGCCGCCGCGGCGAGAGCGCGCGCGTCGGCGGGCGTATTGATCATGGGCGCGATGATGCCCTCGGCGCCGAAATCGAGCACGCGGCTTACCAGTGCGAAATCGCCGAATGGCACGCGCACCAGCGGTGCGGCGCCGCCCTGCCGAATCGCGGCAATACCGGCGAGGATGCCGTTGACATCCCATAGGCCGTGCTGGCTTTCGACTGTCACTGCCGCAAAGCCGTCGCGGCCGAGGGTTTCCGCGATCAACGGGTACGGTAGCCCGCACCAGCCGGAGAATACGGGCTCTCCCGCGCGTAGACGGGTGGCAAGCGTAAAGGCAGGGATGGCCATCTCAAATCGCCATTCTCAAATCGTCATCCGCAAAATCACCACTATTAAGTCAGTTGTCTCAAGTTACTTATCTCACGTTATTTGCCGGCCTTGATATCGGCGAGCGCCTTCGCCAACAGCTCGGTCATGGTGCGGTCGATCTGATGCTCGGACTGAACCACGCCCTTGGCATCGAAATCCTTGCGGATCTTCGCGAGCACCGCGCGCTCGCCGCCTTGCTCTAAAGCGGTCATCACGATCGAGAGCGCATAGCTGTCCGCCTCGGCGCCGCTTAAACCGAGCTTTTCCGCCGCCCACAACCCAAGCAGCTTGTTGCGGCGCGCCGTCGCCTTGAACCGGAGTTCCTCGTCGTGTGCGAATTGCTGTTCGAATGCTTCTTCGCGCTTGTCGAATGTGGTCATTGCCGTTGTCTCTGCCCGCGGATGGAACAGCGAATTAAGCGCAAATCACCTGCGCCTTGCATATCGAGGGTAGCGCCGTCAAGGCAACGCCTATCCGTCACGCACAATGGCGTTGCGGGCACGGCCGCGCAGGTCTAAGTCGATTGTACTCCGCTCCGCCTTCGGCTAGCTTTTGTATTGCGGAGGGGCCGCTGAGTTGAGTCGTGCCCACTTTCGCCGCCGCGGATCTCGACATCCGAATTGGAGCCACGGCACTATCATGGACTTCACCAAACCCCGGTACACTCCGATGAGCCGCCGCCGCCGTATTTACGAGGGCAAGGCGAAAGTCCTCTACGAAGGACCCGAGCCCGGAACACTGATCCAGCACTTCAAGGACGACGCGACCGCCTTCAACGCCAAAAAACACGAAGTGATCGAAGGCAAGGGGGTCCTGAACAACCGGATTTCCGAATACGTCTTCCAGCACTTGAACGACATCGGCGTGCCGACGCATTTCATCCGCCGGCTCAATATGCGCGAGCAGCTGATCCGCGAGGTCGAGATCATTCCGCTCGAAGTCGTGGTCCGCAATATCGCGGCTGGATCGCTGTCGCAGCGGCTCGGCATCGAAGAGGGCACGCAGCTGCCGCGCTCGATCATCGAGTTCTATTATAAAAACGACCAGCTCAACGATCCGATGGTGTCGGAGGAGCACATCACCGCTTTCGGCTGGGCGACGCCGCAGGAAATCGACGACATCATGTCGCTTGCGATCCGCGTCAATGATTTCCTCTCCGGCCTGTTCCTCGGCGTCGGCATACGCCTTGTCGACTTCAAGATGGAAACCGGCCGGTTGTGGGAAAACGATCTGATGCGGATCGTGGTGGCCGACGAGATTTCGCCGGACTCCTGCCGGCTCTGGGATATCAAATCGAACGAGAAGCTCGACAAAGACCGCTTCCGCCGCGATCTTGGCGGGCTCGTTGAAGCCTATACCGAGGTCGCCAAGCGACTCGGGATCATGAGCGAGGGCGAGCGGCCGCAAGGCACCGGACCGGTCCTTGTCAAGGGTTGAGCGCATCTTCGCCGCTTGGTTGCCGACCCAGCAGCGAAGCGTATTGCGGTTCTGACGGCGCTGGGATTCTTCCCCAGATTTCGCCCGAAGCGGCCCCCTGTGTTGCGGCGCAGCCGATTCATACTTATTGAATGAGGCATGAAGGCTCGCGTCACCGTTACGCTCAAATCCGGCATTCTCGATCCGCAAGGCAAGGCGATCGAAGGCGCCCTGCGGTCACTCGGCGTCGGCGGGGTCACCAGCGTGCGCCAGGGCAAAGTCTTCGAGATCGAAATCGAAGGCGCCGATCGCGCCGGCGCCGAGGCTGCGCTCAAAAGCGCCGCCGAGAAACTACTCGCCAACACCGTGATCGAAAACTACCGCATCGAGCTCGGCGGACAATGAAAGCTTATCGGCTGGCATGAAATCGGCTGTCGTCGTTTTCCCTGGAATCAACCGTGAGCGCGACATGGCGCGCGCGCTGCGGCTGGCTTCGGGCCGCGAGCCGGCGATGGTCTGGCACGCCGATACTGCGCTGCCGGCGGGCACCGATCTAGTCGTTATTCCCGGCGGTTTCTCCTATGGCGATTATCTGCGCTGCGGCGCCATTGCCGCGCGCGCTCCGATCATGGACGCGGTTCGCGGCTTTGCCGCCAAAGGCGGGCTCGTGCTGGCGATATGCAACGGTTTTCAGATCGCCTGCGAAGCGGGTTTGCTGCCCGGCGTATTGATGCGCAATGCGCAACTTCGTTTTATCTGCCGCGACGTTTATTTGCGTGTCGAGCGCTCCGATACGCCATTCACGCGCGGCTACAATGCCGGGCAAGTGATCCGTGTCCCTGTCGCCCATGGCGAAGGCAATTACATCGCCGACGGCGAGACCATCGCGCGGCTTGAGAGCGAGGGCAGGGTGCTGTTCCGCTACTCGTCGCCGGACGGCATGATCGATCCGAATTGGAACCACAACGGCGCAATGAATGGCATTGCCGGCATCATCAATGAGCGTGGCAACGTGCTCGGGATGATGCCGCATCCCGAGAATCACGTCGAAGCATCGATGGGGCGGACCGACGGCCGCGGCCTTTTCGCCGGACTGCTCGATCACTTCAAGGTTGCCGCGTGAACCAAACGCCATCCGTGATCCCGAACGAACCTGCCATTACCCCCGAATTGATTGCCCAGCATGGGCTCACGCCGGAGGAATACGGGCGCATCGTCAAACTTCTCGGCCGGACGCCAAGCTTCACCGAGCTTGGCATCTTCTCGGCGATGTGGAACGAGCATTGCTCGTATAAATCGTCGAAAATCCATTTGCGCACGCTGCCAACCGAGGCGCCTTGGGTGATTCAGGGACCCGGTGAAAACGCCGGCGTCATCGATATCGGCGATGGGCTCGCGGTTGTGTTCAAGATGGAGAGCCATAACCACCCAAGCTATATCGAGCCCTATCAGGGTGCCGCGACTGGCGTCGGCGGCATTTTGCGCGACGTGTTCACGATGGGCGCACGGCCGATCGCCTGCCTCAATGCGCTGTCGTTCGGTGATCCTAAGCATCCGAAGACGCGCGCGCTGGTCGCAGGCGTCGTTGCCGGTGTCGGCGGCTACGGCAATTCGTTCGGCGTGCCGACGGTCGGCGGCGAAGTCCGGTTCGACCGGCGTTACGACGGCAATTGCCTGGTCAACGCCATGGCGGTCGGGCTCGCCGAAACCGACAAGATCTTCTACGCTAAGGCGACCGGCGTTGGCATGCCGATCGTCTATCTCGGCTCGAAAACCGGCCGCGACGGCATTCACGGCGCCACCATGGCTTCCGCCGAATTCGGCGCCGATGCCGAGGAGAAGCGGCCGACCGTCCAGGTCGGCGATCCGTTTTCGGAAAAGCTTCTGCTCGAGGCCTGTCTCGAAATCATGGCCAAGGGATGCGTCATCGCTATTCAGGACATGGGCGCCGCCGGCCTGACCTGTTCGGCCGTGGAGATGGGCGCCAAGGGCGATCTCGGCGTCACACTCGACCTCGACAAGGTGCCGTGCCGCGAAACCGGCATGACCGCCTATGAGATGATGTTGTCCGAGAGCCAGGAGCGAATGCTCATGGTGCTCAAGCCGGACAAAGAGAAGGAAGCCGAAGCAATCTTCCGCAAATGGGGTCTCGATTTCGCCGTCGTTGGCGAGACCACGCCGAGCAAGCGCTTCGTCGTGCGCCATGGCGGCGCGGTGGTCGCCGATCTGCCGATCAAAGAGCTGGGCGACGAGGCGCCGGTCTATCAGCGGTCGTTCACCGAACGTGGCAAACAAGCTGAGATCGATCCGGCTTCCGTGAAAGCGCCGGTGGGTATCGCCGACGCGCTCGAAGCATTGATCGGCTCGCCGGATTTGTGCAGCAAACGCTGGGTATGGGAGCAATATGACCACGTTATTCTTGGCAATACCGTGCAGCGGCCGGGCGGCGATGCCGCGGTCATTCGGATCAATGATGGCCCCAAAGCGCTCGCGCTAACGGCCGACGTGACGCCGCGCTATTGCGAGGCCGATCCGTTCGAAGGCGGCAAACAAGCGGTGGCCGAAGCTTATCGCAATCTCAGCGCGGTCGGCGCGAAGCCGCTGGCGCTCACCGATAATCTCAACTTCGGCAATCCGGAACGGCCCGACATAATGGGGCAATTCGTCGGCTGCGTGCGTGGCATCAGCGCCGCCTGTCGCGCGCTCGACTTTCCGGTCGTGTCGGGCAATGTGTCGCTCTACAACGAGACTAGCGGCCGCGCCATTCTGCCTACCCCCACGATCGGCGGCGTCGGGCTGATCGATGAATTTACCAGGTCGATGACGATGGCCTTCAAAAGCGAAGGCGAGGCCATCCTTGTGATCGGCAAAACCCGCGGCTGGCTCGGGCAGTCGCTGTATTTGCGCGAGCTCTGCGGCCGGGAGGACGGCGCTCCGCCGCCTGTGGATCTTGCCGCCGAGCGGCGACACGGCGACTTCGTCCGCACCTTGATCCGCGATGGCCTGATCACGGCGGCACACGACGTTTCCGATGGCGGGCTCCTCGTTGCGCTGGCGGAAATGGCGATCGCCTCCGGAATCGGAGCCGTCTTGGAAGCGCCGTCCGAGCTTCCCGCCCACGCTTTCTGGTTCGGCGAAGATCAAGCCCGTTACGTCGTTACGGCCAGGAACGTCGAGCCGATCATGGAACGCGCCAAGGCCGCGGGCGTGCCGCTCACCCCGCTTGGCGCAACCGGCGGCGCCGTTGTTTCGCTCAGCGGCGAGCAGCCACTGCGCGTCGCGGATTTGAAGCGGCGTTTCGAGGCATGGCTGCCGGCCTATATGGTGGGCTCGCATTGAGGGGCGGGCGACGCATTGCCGCTTGAAGCCGGCGCCACATTGACGCTTGCCGCCACCCGCCGCATTGTGGTTGCAACATTGCACAAATTGCTATGTTCGGGTCAGGCAATTGGCCCAAAGGCTGGATGACGGCATCATGCCGATGGCTGCGAGCGATATCGAGCGCTTGATCCGCGCGCGCATCCCGGATGCGGAAGTAACTATCCGCGATCTGGCAGGCGATGGCGACCATTATGCCGCGACCGTCATTGCCGAATCGTTTCGCGGCAAGTCCCGTGTCCAGCAGCACCAGATTGTCTATGAGGCGCTCAAGGGCGAAATGGGCGGCAAGCTCCATGCCTTGGCGCTGCAAACCGGTACGCCGGAGCGCTGAGCCGCTTCCGAACCCTCGATCCGCCCGGCCGAGCCACTATCAGCGCTGATCCGAGCCAGAGTCGCCAATCCCGGTATTTTGGCATGCAATGCCGGCATTGCAGTGGCGGCATGGGCTTTGCGCGCGATTTGGACTACATATATGCCCGGCATGCGGATGGGATTCGGCGTAAGAGGGTTGCGCCGCCGCCAAGAAGGACGATTGTGATGGGTATCGAGCAATTCATCGACAATGAGGTCAAAGCCAACGACATCGTGCTGTTCATGAAGGGCACGCCACAATTTCCGATGTGCGGCTTTTCTGGACAGCTCGTGCAAATTCTCGATTACCTGGGCGTTCCCTATAAAGGGCTCAACGTCCTCGAAAACGATGACCTGCGCGGCGGCATCAAATCCTATTCCAATTGGCCGACTATCCCGCAGCTTTACGTCAAGGGCGAATTCGTCGGCGGCTGCGATATCGTGCGCGAAATGTTCCAGGCAGGCGAGTTGCAATCCTTGCTGAAGGACAAAGGTATCCCAGTAAAGGAAAACACAGCCGCTTAGCGCTTTGCGATTTTCTGCCGCGTCCGGCGGAAGCGATCAGCGCATTCGGTTTGTGAGCAGCACGACCAGCGCCAAGACTAGCGCCAGGCCGACCAGGCTTTGTGCCGGAATGGCGGCAGCAAATTTCAGCACGTTATCGGCTACACCTGAGACGAAAACTCCAGACGAATCCGGCCCAAGTATCAAATAAATCAAAATGACGGAGATAACCGTCAAGAAGCCGATTTCGACGAAGATCCAAAGATATTGTTTGGCTTTCTGCAGATAATCCAGCATAGCACGCCCTCACGGAGCGCGGTTGCTGAGCGATCAGAACCGGCTCCAGCCCGCGATCATGCTTCAGCGGCGCCGGGTGAAGCGCTTACTCCACCCGAACGCCGTGCCGATTTTCTCGCCTTGTCGCTTAGCCCAAATGCTGCTTCAGGCCACTTTCCGTCCTGAAAACAGCCAGAGGATCACGCCAAGCGTGATCAGTCCCACGAGTCCGCCGTCACCCAGCGCCTTAACCAGCGCCATGATGTTGTTGGTTACATTGCCGAAGAACGGCAGATTGGCGCCGACCAGAAGCGCAGCGACGATCGCTAGCGCAAGCAGCATCAACCCGATTTCAGTCAGCGACCCGATCCAGCCCTTGATTCGTTGTAACG
>WNGG01005449.1_pt1 | contig 14174 bp, 14 predicted proteins | sample 5400661 | NCBI WGS metagenome assembly WNGG01 (sample SAMN13153372, study PRJNA577476) | soil metagenome | isolation source: 100 cm soil or saprolite under Garry oak tree replicate 1 | place: USA:California | collected 2016-06-15
GAGTTGAACGACTGGTCGACTGCGAAGAGGTAGAAGTCTCGTGTCTGCGCTGCTGGAGGGGGCCGATAGGCGTAGCTCACGCCAAGTCCGGTGATTCCTGCGACTAGTGCTGAGAGAAGGACTGCGGTTGCTATGATGTTACGGGGGTTCCACGTGACCACGGCCCGGTGTTGGGCGTGCCACGTTAAAAGCCTTTACATGTATAGAATGTTCGACCGTTGTAGTTTCATGCTGAGCGAACCCCGTAGTTCTGACATCAATAGAAGCTTATATTCAGGTGCGCTCTTCGATAAGCTAGCCATGGAGCTCGGCGATCTCGAAGCAGCGGTCCTCGGTAGCGTCCTCCGACTGAACAGAGCATCGGCGAGACAAGTGGTCAAGGATTTAGAGCCGTCACGCGGACTTGCATACTCGACGATCAGCACAACCCTCGACCGGCTCTACAAGAAGGGCGTGCTTGGTAGAGACGAGGAGGTCGGAAGGGGCGGTTCTCGGTACATCTACATGATCCGTTCCGAAGAGAAGGTCAAGGGCAGCGTCGTCAAGGGAGTTGTCGACCGTCTACTAGCTGCGTTCGGCCCAAGCGTCCTCTCAACCTTGAATGATTACGTAGATGAAATTCCCAAGGAGCAGCTGAAGCGTCTGGAGGATAAGATCCAGAGGGGCACAAAACGGTAGACCTAGAGCTTTTCCGCGCCTATTTTCTCTCTACAGCGACATTCATTGTTCTTGCCGTCATAGCTGCTGTCTATCTTGTCTCCTATGCTCTCTATTCCGTGAAAGGGAATGATCCAGCTCGACGGTCGAAGCTACTGCAGCCTATGCTCGTCTCCTCGCTCTTCTCCTGGTCATTTCTAGGATCCAGTCTCGTGCTGTGCGTCGCTCTGCTTAACCAGTACGCAGATTTCTGGGATCTGACCCTCAGGGAAGTTTTTGGCGGAGCTCTGCTGGCATCGATCACGTTTGCCACCATCATGACGTTCATCGCTCGCAAACACGCGTTCACGAAAACACTGGAGCGAATGACAGGCGCCGTCGGACTCCCGAGCATCGGAACCGGATTTACGATGCTCACATCGAGGATGCGGCTCCAGGGAGTCTCTCTTCGAGAGGCTACGCTAGGGAGCGCTTTCTCAATCAGCTTGAACGGGCGCGGCGTCGTGGCTGTATCACCGGAACTCGTAGCATCGCTGTCTCCGGATGAAACAGAGGCAGTCGTCGCCCATGAGTTGTCTCACATCAAGAACGGCGATTCTACCGCAAAAGGACTAGCTAGACTAGCCAGAGCTGCTCTTCCATTCGATCCGGTGTTGCGCCTCGTCGAGGCCGCTGTTCACAGGGAGCGTGAACTCTGGGCCGATAGGGTTGCGGTCGAATTTACCAGGAAGCCGCTGGCACTGGCCTCTGCTCTCGTCAAAGCCAACTCACCGCCGAGAGGGAGAACGACAGGCTACACCGCGGGACTGTTCGTGGGAGGTAGCGGGAGAGGGCTCCTCAGCCTCTATCCGGATCTTGAGAGGCGAGTGGACGCGCTTCTTGATCTCGCTCGAAGAATGGAAATCGCCGCAACGCCATCCATACCCGCTTGAGACGAGCAAGTCTCCGACACTCTGAAGTAGAACGGAGGACTAATCAAAGGTCAAGGCTCAGACCAGATTGGGGGAGTGCCATTACTGCGGCCGGAGACTCCCTCAGCTATACAAGCTGACCACCGAGGATATTCAGAGAGACATCTGCAGACTCTCATGGTCTGGGACAGGTCAAGGAACAGGTACGGGTTCACTTACGATCTGAGATGGTCCCTAAACTCGAAGAGAGTGAATCTCGCTCTCGCGGTTGTGTTTGCTGGAATAATTGTCGTGCTGCTCTCGACCCGGTTTCCTAGATGACTTGGCCCTGTGAAAGGTCAGATCTGTCTTCTTACTATCGCGAACCGCTCGAGTTGTTGATGAATCTTGAAACCGTTCTTCAAGTAGACGCTCAGAGGTCCCTTGTAGTTCTCTTCTGCCCATGGAATCTCCCAAGCGCGTTTCGAGGGGTTGGTGGTAGGGTAGCCCTCGGCTACTTCTAGCCCGTCGCGGTGGAACTTGTCGCAGGCGGCGTTGAGGAGTGCTGTGCAGACGCCTTTTCCTCTATGCTCGGGTGCGACCAGGAAACACATTATGGATCCAACGGGATCGTCGGGATCTGTTACGGCTACTCGGTAGGAGCGCATGTTGGCGAAGTTGGCTCGGGGCTGGGCGTTGCACCAGCCGACAGGCTCATCGTCAATATAGGCGAGGAGGCCCTGGGCTCTCCCGTTGCTTATCCGCTCGGATCGTGCGGCTCGATGCTCGGGCCCAGCCTTTGCCGTCGCGTCCCAATTGTTTCCCGGAGTATCGTAGAAGCCGCAGTAGCAGCCTGCCCAGTGGGGGAAATCGGAGAAGGCTTTGTCGAAGAAGCGTAGATAGTCCGAGAGGAGTTCAGGCTTCAGCTCTCGAACGAGAATCTGCAAGCTCGCGGCCATGAGATATTCGTCTCTCCCCTCGCTATAAGAAGAGCGACGGCTTGGAAGGCAAGATCGGCTTGTTTCTCAGACTCGAAGGATTGTGCAGAATCAATCCGTGAACCATGAATTCGAAACTCGACGTTTCACCAAACCGTAACAAGACTCCTATTATGACGCGGACCTCTCCAACTGTTTCGACCGTGCCCTAGATGACGCTGGAGTGGCTACTCAACTTCTTGGCCTGGGCAGCCCTGTTCGGCGTCGGGATAGTGCCTCTGATAATCTCGATCCGGGTGAAGATTTTCAGCCTGAGAGTCCTGTCTCTCCTTCTGGGACTCTTCGCGATCTTTCATGGTCTGTATCATCTGACGGAGGCTTACGGACTGGACTTTTTCTCGGATGTCATACTCGAGCCGGTATCCGTCGCATTCCTGCTCGCGTTCGGTCTCTACTATTCGAAGAAGGCGGCGTTCTGATCATGGTCGACGATCTTCTCGTCCAGTTGATGGAAACGTTCACACTAACGGGCGTTCTCATATCCGCGGCAATCTTCACTAGGCTGGCTCTGAAGGCGAGGAGTATTGGGAGTTTCAGGTTCCAGCTCTCCATTTTCATGCTCGTATGGGTCGCCGCGGAAATTCCACACATAGCAGAGACGCTAGGACTGATCGCCGTGGGAAGCTTCGACGAGTTGGGGCTAGAAGTTCACATGATGTCTATGGCCGTATTCGCACTTTTTGTCGGGAGCAGATCCTACAAGTTCCTGAGAGTCAAACCTCTCCCTCCCCTGCCTGCGCCGATTCCGCCAGTCTTACCCACTGGAGCTCTGGAGAAGTGAACACGCCTACTTTCGAGAATCTCGTCAGAATCTCGATCTACGAGTCGATAGAGGCTACGATGGGAGACGATGCATGGAAGGCCATCAACTTCTACTTCGACACAAGATCTGTAGCCCGGGACCCAGAGCGGTTTGCAAGACTGGTCGACAGCCTCTTCGGGTCCAACTCGAGTGAGCTCCAGAGAAGAATCGTGAGAACCTTGCTGAGCAAGATGGGACGGCCTGTCCCGCCGATAATCGAGGGGACGAGGCTGGACGACTGGTACTCTGGAGAGACGAAACGGAGCTTCTCAGAGTTCCAGGACTGGATAAGACGCGCACGAGACACGTTCTCGTCGCAGGATCGTTCCATCGCATCCTAGTCCAACCAATGGATCTGAACCGGATAGCATGATCAGTCTCTCCAGCTGATGTAGATGATGGCGATGGTGGGTTTCGAAGAAATATTCGAGATGTCAGTGAGAGAGACCCTCTCCAAAGTACTGGGAGAGCTTGTCTGGAAAGCCATCAGCTTCTACTTCGATCCCAAGACCATGTCGCGAGATCCTGACGCTTTCTCCGAAGTGTTGGGTAGACTCTTCGGAACAAACGCTAGAGTCTTGGAGAAGCTGATCGGAGAAACCCTCCTCTCTAAGACAGGCGTCCCGGAAGACAAGCGACGAGCATCTGACTTCCGATCCTTCGTCCGCGCCGCAAAGGCTCAGCTCACGTCCACATCTTCCAATATCGCCCAAGCCACCCCCTAGGCCCCGACCTCATTTATTCTAAGCCACGAGCGCCTCGTCAGTGGAGCTTGACCAAGCTATCGGAGAGTTGGGCAAAACGATAAGTCGCCTCATCCTAATGGGAACAGCATGAAGCTCGACAGTCCACCCCTCAAGATGGAGTTTCTACGGAGGAAGCTCAAGTTCGTGCAGGACGCGATGGACGAGCAGGGTGTTGACATGTGGATCACGTTTACCAGGGAAGGAAATGAAGATCCACTGGCCCAGGATCTTCGGTTCAGCGATCTGACATGGAGGTCCGCTGCGGTCATCGAGCGGAACGGTCGCCGGACCGCTATTGTTGGGAGCTTGGAGTCTGAGACGGTCAGACAGCAGAAATTCTACGATGAGATAATCGGGTATGGCAGCGAGGGAGCGGCACCCAAGCTGAGTGATCTCGTCAAGAAGAGGAGGCCGCGGAAGATTGCCGTGAACAAGAGCCATGATGAGGGTGCGGCTGATGGCTTGACATCGGGCATGGAGACGTATCTGAGAGCCGCTCTGAAGGATTATGCGAAACGGCTGGTCTCTGGCGAGGACCTGGCTATTGCCCTGCGGGCTAGACTGGTCCCGGGAGAGGTTGGGCTGGTCAAGAAGGCAATTCGAGAGTGCGAGACGGTCTATGACTCCCTCGAGGACGTGATCAAGCCTGGGAAGAAGGACAGGGAGGTCCACGAGTTTGCGCACAAGCTTCTCAAGGAAAGGAAGCTCAGCCCTGCCTGGGCCATTGATCGCTGTCCCTCCGTGCTGGTAGGCAACAATCCAATGGGCCACGTCGGCTACTATGGTGCTCGGATCAGGAGGGGAGATTTTGTCAAGCTCGACTTTGGCGTCAAATACGACGGCTACTGCAGCGATATTCAGCGGAACTATTTCGTCGGACCCGGAATAGTGCCGAAGGGAATGGCGCGCATGTTCAAGACTGCAAGAGAGGCAAACGACGCGGCCCTCTCGATTCTCAAGCCTGGTGTTCCCGGCTACAAGGTTGACGAGGCTGGACGGAGGTTGATCGTGCGGAGAGGCTTCTCCGAGTACAAGCACGCCCTAGGACATGTGCTGGGAAGGAGTACTCATGAGATTGGACCGTTGCTGGGTCCAAGATGGCCGAACAGGTATGGCAAGCAGGGAGAGAAGCCAGTACAGAAGGATATGGTCTTCACCATCGAACCATCAGTGACCAGCAAGTTCGGCACCTGCAACCTGGAGCAGGATGTTCTTGTTACATCGAACGGGTACCAGGAACTCTCGAAGCCCCAAGATGAGATAATCCAACTAGGATGACCTTGAAGCGTAGCACACCCAACCAGTAGGTCCCACAAAACAATCCCTTTGAGGGGCTCATCAGCCACGGGATGCCAGGTCGCCGTAGCGAGAAGCCGCGTTACACCAGCCGACGGGTCTTCGATTGTCGTAGGTGAGGAATCCGTGCATCCTATCCGCCTCGATGAGGCTTAAGGCGTCGCGACGACTCTCAGCCTTCTCCTTATTCATAAAATGATACGCCGAACAGTGACAGTCAGACCAATCATGATTATCCGCAAACGCAACCTGATCGAAGAACAACAGAAAGTCATCCCTTTGAGACGGGAATAGTTCTTTGACGTCGAGATCGCTCAGTGGAGAACGGGACAGCATGTTCGACCAGATATTCTCTCTTTTGGCCGCACTCAGGAGCTTCGCTTCGCATTGCTGAGGGGCCACGACAGGGCTGTCATGTCGAGGTTCGAGTCCCCAAAACTTGGAAACCGCGCTTATCATGAGCCCGCCCGGACTCACTTACCATATGGTGGCAACTAAGCTAATCGCTCTATATCATAGGAAACCAGGGGGAGGCTCTGTACTGGTAGAGCTTGAATTGCGTGATGTCTCCGAGTGTGATACCTGCATGTGCAGATTGGTCCATTCTGAATTCGTCGTAGGAACTTCGTGCTAACTCTGGGTCCACAAGACCGAGTATGTGAAGAGCTATGACCGCGGATTGAGCAGAGGGGACATGCCTTCTAGCTGGTTGCAACGCCAGTCTGCTGGTCTCGTCGAGAAGATCTCTGACCTCGTCAGGGCCGAGGTTCGACTTGTGGTCGTCATAGAATACATGCGCTTTGAGGGTAAGGTGCCCGATGGGGTCGGCGGCCGTCTTCAACACACAAGACCCTCCCTGCATGAGAGAAAAACGGTACTCAATTGAGTGGCCGGTTTCAGTAGCGACGTGTGCTTTGGCAGAATAGAAGAGCAGTCGGCGTATATCCCAACAATAGATACCCGATCTGAAGAGTTTGTCTATTTTCGCTGGAGGGACTAGGTCATTGCAGATTAGAACTCCACCAGAGATCTTCCGTAGAAGCGGCTTTGTGGACCTTCTGGCTGTCCTGCAATCCTTTTGCAGATGTTTTGCGTCGATGAGTTTGAACCCGCCCTCCTTGACGCTAAAGCCTACTCTTCCTGCGGGGGAAAACCAAGGATATAGTAGACTAGGGCCCTCTGTTCCCTCAGGAGGTCTCTTGGGAAAATCACAAATGAAATCGAAAGGCGGAGTTTCGTTTCGGCGTTTGCGGATGACATATCCTAGCTTTACCAATAAAGATTCGACATCCCCCTCCATTACGTCCCCAAGTATCTGAGCAACGTGTCCGGGCAAAGAAATCGCGCCGGACTAGCCAGAAGGCAACGTGTAGTACTGCCACTTTCCGGCCTTTTTAATGCGACGAAGAAGATGTTTCTTCACTAGCCGATTCAAACAGACAGATACGTAAGTCGTGGTGTCCGGGACAGCATTTGCTTCGAGCGCTTTGACAACCTCCGCAACAGACCTTGATTCTTGACCCCATGACGTTTTGAACAAGGCTTCTATGTTGTCCATTGTACTCTTGGAAGCGGTAATGGCAGGGGCTTCAGAGGTCGTGTCCCCTGTTGAGAGGATCGTAGTGGTCGAGTGAACACCAGCAATGTAGGTGTTCAAGGAGTCCATCACGCCCTTGATGGATTCAAGATCTTTCATGATTCTTGACGCAGTTGCGTCTAGCGAGAATTCGTAGTTGGGACCGCGTATAGTAAGATGTAACGGAATCTGGGATTTCACAGGGATTTGTTTTTTGGAGTCTTGCTTCTTCATTGAAGAAATGCCTCCGAAGTTGCGAGTTTCTTAGTGCCTTTTAAGCGTAGGCACACAAGAACCATGTGATTTTTCGGAGGATGGCCAGAGGGCAATGGATCCAAATAGACTCAAGTACGTGTCTTATTCTGTTCTCCAGAGTCCAATTTGCGCAAAAATGTCTCTGCCCTTCGTCTTCCAGGCTCGTTCAGGGAGTAGAGCCTCTCCATCGTCCCGGGAATTAGCTGCGACCTCACGAGTCCGGAGAATTTCCTTCGGTGGAACTCTGTATCGAGCCATTTGTAGGACACAGGCTTCTTGAGTTCTTGTGATTGACTCATGATATTTCGATATGATAAGGGTCGGGGGGCAAAGTAAAGCAGCAAAATCACGAGGTCCCAAAATCACGAGGTCCCAATATGAGACCTTTCGAATTCGGCTTTGAAGAGAAGACCGAATGTCGGCGGGAATATTCGGACGTGCGGGTTGTGAGGTCCTTCGTTCTAGTTCTTGCTTTCGAAAGACTGCATCCTCAAGCTTTTGAACCCTCTTCGTGAGGTCTCTAATCGTTTGGGAAGGATGAGACAAACAGTTTTCAGACTGTACTCCAGCAGGATGCGGTGCATCGAATAAACTAATCGCTCTAGGTTGCGCCCTTTGTCGAATTGAAAGCCTTCTTCTGGGTCGCGAAATACGATCTGATGACTGACTGTCCAGGATCTTCGGGAGATGGCCGATCCTGTCGTTGCTTCGACCGGGGATCCCGATTTCTCTATGTTTGCCGCAATCCGCTGTTCTAGCCCAGTAGTGCCTATGTGTTCGGATGAGATATCGGCCAAATAAGACTAAGAGAAGCCATCAGAAGCGGAGCATTCTTCGACAAGAGTCCGATCTCATCGTTTCTCGACTCAGAGTCTCTCGTTTCTCACTAACTTGGCGAGATCCGGGAATCCTCGCAAACGAATCCTTCTGCCTAGCGGATGCTCCTCAGGGAACACGCGTCTCATCTTGTTCCAGGAAATTCCATGTTCGGTTGCAAGCCGTTCCATTTCTCCTGCGTCAAAGAGCCTGATCGATTTGACTCGTTTTTTCGATGCAGGAAGCCTTTGTGCGGTTACGAGCCAACCTTCTACGACCGCGCTTTCCCGAAGAGGAACCTTGAGATAACGCAATAGCTGCGGCCAGACTTTCCTCAGGATCACGATCTTCTTCCTAATACGCGAGATGTCTCTCGGCGAGAATGATGCGGAGCATTCGGCGGTGAGGATCCGAACGGATTGGTGGTCATATTGTATGCCGATTATGTCGAGTTCAAGGTCGCCAAGAATAGATGTATTCCTAATTCGATGAAAGACAGTAAAGCGCTTAGCCCGCAGAATGCTTCCCGTTGCTAGCTCAAGAAGCCATCCGCGGGCTTCTCCTAGTAATGCGCTATCTCGCGCAAGTTGTCCATCATGCCTGATCGTAGATGGTGCGTTCACGTAATCGAGGAAGTCCTTCAGGGGGACCTGAACCGATTGATAATGAATTCGGTCTTTCCATTTTATCTTGGCCTTATCGATGGTCGACTCTACGTATTCATAGCCGGCCCCTCCTCCTCCAGTTACGTTGTTGGCGAAGTCTGGAAATACCCACCACTCCGAGTAATTTCCTAGGTTACTGTAGGCCGGGACGAGTACCGCGTAACTGAAATCGCTGCCGTGGTGCGCTGGATGTTCGAATTGTGTTATCCTTACTGGCTCGTATTTCTGCATCATTAGAACCCCCGTCATTGTAGTGATGACACCCGCGGCGCTTGAGAAAGTGATTCCTTCAGTGCCAACTACCTTCGTGTCCAACCACAGAAACGCTTGCTGTAATCTTTCTCGGGTTGAATATGTGGTATGCATCGCCTCTCTATCTGCCAAAAGCAACTGTGTTCTGAGGCTCTCAGGAACTGGGCCTATCTTTGTGAACATGAAGTCGTTAATTCCGTAAGTATCCTCGATTGGAGTTACTAGTTCACTCTGAATCGTTCGGTATTGGTTTTCAAGACCCTTCCATGATTTTGATTTCAGAAGCAGCTTCAAGGCTCTATCCGACGATTCAGGCTCTCGCAGGCTGTTCAACAGAAAAGCAACGGACATTTTGTATCCAGGATAGAACTCCGAAGGAGGAGTCCTGCGCCATGATCCTTTTTTCCTCAGAAATGTTTGGTAGAAACCAATCTCGACCTTCTTCAGTTCGCACAGAAAAAGATGAGCGTTAACGAGACCTAGCCTGCGAATGCATAACCATTTGTCTAGTCCTGCTTTCTTGGCGACGTTAGCCTCAACATCGATTGAGTCTTCAAAGATGGCCTTTAGCGGACGTAGCAGGAGATTTTCCAGATGCCTAGCGTTGTTTTCAAGGGTCTCAGGGGTGGCCGGCCGAAAGAACGGAAGGTAGAGCAAAGCGATTTTCCTGACGAGGACGCCGATCTCGGAATCAGTCGGCATTCGCTCGTATGGGACGTCACCTTGGTACGCCCTCGAAAGGACAAAGTTCGCATCCAGATCAAATGGATTGCTATCCACGAGAACGTTTAGCAAGCGTTCAAGCAACAACACAATAACAAGAGAATATCCTCTAACAAATTTCTCCACCGGTTCCTTAGAACGTGTCTTGATGAAACGCTCCACTTGTTTGAAATCGCAAAGGGCTTGGAGACAAGGTAAGACCCAATACGTGTATCCTATTGTTAGTGCTCGCTCCGACCATTCGAATCGCGCAGGTCTCACCATAAGTCCCACTCAGCATTGGGCCTTACTTTAGGCGGACGATCAAGACAATGACTCCTGTGTGCATCGACAGTTCCTTGAAATAAACTGGTTGCCTGGTAGTTCCCTGCACTGTGTCATGGAAACGCCTACGAATTGGACCTTTGCTGGTGACCATGTTATTCCTACAGGAAGTCAAATGAGGGCCAGCCGTCTCGCACCGGGCAGTTTCGTTCTCGTGTCTGAGCGATAACTGAACGACGGCTCAATACTCAAGATGTCCGGTCAGCGGAGCGCCTGGCGCGAACGACTACACGCAAATCCTTCACGAATGGAACAGGAACTAGCAATCAAACTACAAGACAATCGGATATCGTATCAGACACAAGTCGAGATACCTGTAACGACGGCCGACTTCTACTTCCCGTTAGAACCCCGACCATTGATCGTATTCGTCGATGGCCGGGTCCACCTCAAAACAAGCCAGATGACCAAAGACGAAGAAACACGAACACTACTACGAAAGAAAGGATACAGAATCCTAGAACTATACTACAGCAACTACTCAGACAAGAAAAGAGACCAACTATACCAAGACATCCTCGCTGGCCTAGGCAGAGAATCATAGAGATCGGACAATCAACAGCTTACGAAGCGTTCTACGAATGACAGAACGGTCCAAATCTGCTCTGTTCGAGGTGTTTCTTCACTATGACCCCGTAACTCCCCGCACTGGTGCGGCTACAACTGTGAAGAAGCAAAGCTTCTGAATGCTATACTCGGACAAGTAACTACCGAAGAGCTCGTCCGCACCAATGAAAGGCTCCATAATCGGGTCGTCAAACTGAGCGTCGTCTTCAATCTTTGGAAAACCCCGCCAACAGAATCGGACACGAGATGGATTAAGGACATAGACAATCTTCTGAAAATTCTATTCGATGTATTGGGCCGTGGAAAACAAGGATTGAAACTCGTTGAGGACGACAGCTACATATGCCAAGTTCAAGCGACCAAATTACTCGTTTCAAGCAAAGAAGAGGAAGGCTACCCAGTCAGAATTGAAGGGTATCAGGATGATCAAATGCTTCGGTCACTAAACGAGTCTTTTGCCAAGAGGAGGAAAGCGTAGACTCTAGGCTTTTAGCGGTTGCAAGTGGCCGTGGCTGATAAGCTGGCGGAGGCCGAGGCTGCAATTGCCGAACCCCCTGCGATTGAGTTGCTGCGGGCGCGTAAAACCGCTCAATAATTGTGTTCTCGTCAAGTTTCAACTCTGGCTGATTCCTGTAAGGAGGTTGGCTGAGGACGCCTTTGAGGAGATAGGTTCGACCTTGCTCAAGGTAGACCGGGACCCAAGAAGTGAAGCGGCAACGGCCTCTGCTTGTTGTTAGAAGGCCTCGCTGTCGAATGCGCGATTTTCTCTGGCTGTCGCTGAGTGAGTAGAGTGTATCTACGAAGAACACATCGCTAAATCTAGTCCCCGGTGGGAGTTGTTGGAAATTACCATTAGCTGATCTGGTCGCAGTGCCTTCGATCTCAGCAATATAGGGTGATGGTAGACCCTGCCTAACGACTAGGTGGATTCGTTTCATCGCTCGCGTGACCGCGACGTAGAATAGGCGCCGTTCCTCTGCCTCGTCATTTCCAGGGCTCATTCGAACCGGCTCTAGAACGTCTGGGTTTTCTACCTGGCAGGGAAAGCCATAGCGATGGTTGCTTGCGTTGGCTACGATTACAACCTTCGCCTCAAGTCCCTTAGCTTCGTGAGCTGACATAACTCGTAAGCCTGAGACTCCACCGTCAGGATTCGCGACTGGGATCCTGTTGCGCTGACAGACCTCTCGAACTTTGTCGAGAAGATAGTTCGTACGACTAAGGACCAATATGTCATCCAATGTCTCCTTCTGGCTCTCGTCCTTTATCAGCCGGATGGTTTCGCCGACAATTGCATAATCATCGTCAGCCACCTCATGAATGAAGGCTTCGCCTCGCTCTTTGCTAGAGATCGCAATTTGCTTCGGGATTTGTTTGGGGTTGCGGGCTATCAGAGCGGATCCCGCTTCCACGACTAAGGCAGGCGATCGATAGTTTACGGTCAAAATTGAGTGCGTTGCAGGTCCGAAATGAGATTCGAAGTTAACGATATGATCCACATCGCCGCCCGCAAAGCCGTAGATTGCCTGCCAATCATCTCCGACCGCGAATAGGTGCGCGTTGCTTGCTGCGATTAGTGCGTTGACGAGTCGGGCCATTGCGGCTGTCGTGTCTTGGAACTCGTCAACAAGAATGTGACCGAACTTGGGAGAAGAATTCGGGCTCTTCCCAAGAATGTCGCTAGCTCTGTGAAGCATGTCCGAGAAATCAATCCAGCCCTCTGCGGCCAATTCTCTTTCATACCTCTGCAAAACCGCAAGGGCGAGGACCCCGAAATGTTGGACTCGAGGTGTGGCTGAACTTAGGCGTCGATGGATTTCTTCGGGCGTGATCCGAAGTGAACGTGCGTTTTCAATGAAACCTACTAGCAGTCGTTCGATAGCGCTTCCGACATACCTGGTATCTCCATGGGCCTTTTCCAGTTCTGCGAGTGTCAATAGTCGCGGATGCTCCCCAGCGATGGTCAGACGTTCTTCGAGAGCCTTCTCTAGGGTTCCTTCTGTCCGTTCGAAGTCGTAGAACTCTATGAGTCTCTTTCCTGCTCGGCGGAACTCTTCCCGTTTCCAAGCTATCCCTTGGTTGTATTGGGCCGAGGAGGTTGTCCAATAGGCGGGCACGTTTCCAGCCCGGTCGACTCCCCAATACTCGATGGAAGCGCCAATGTTGGGCAGAGTAAAGTCTGGATGATAGGCGTCTCGACCCGGACCTGATTGTACCCACGATGCTTTCGCTTCATACTTGTATGGGATCTGGTGCGTGAAGAGAAAGTCGGCGATAATTCGCTCTCCTATGGAGCGGACATATTCTCCTCGAATGGTTCTGTAGGTAATGTCTGCTGCGAGTGTGGGAGATCGCTCGTCCACGTTACGATGGAAGTTGAGGATCGCATTGAAGTAGAGACTCGAAAGTTGTTTGTTTCGAGATTCGCGGGCATCTCGAAGAGTTGCTGCAACGAGCGAGTAGGTCCAGTGTTTTTCCGCCACGCTGATTGGTTCCGACATAGTGCCTTCAACAATTCTCTTGCCCAGAGAGTGTAACGTGGACACCGTCACGCCTTCAGTAGTCTCTCCTGCGACTGGTACACTCATCCGTTTGAGGCGATCGTGCATTTCTTCAGTCGCCTTGTTCGTCAAAGTTATCGCGAGGATGTTCGTCGGCACGATGCCACGTTCTAGGAGATAACGTACCCGAGCGATCAGAGTGCGGGTCTTGCCTGATCCTGCGGCGGCAACTACTAGATTACGTTCATCGTCGCGTACAGTCGCTTCCCGCTGAGCAGAATCAAGGTTCAGCTCGTCAACGAGCAACTTCGAGTTTTCAGTGATTGCTCGCTGGGCATACTGGTGGTTGTGCCCCATAAGCGTCTGACGCAACTGCTCAGCAGCAAGTGTAATCGATTCGAACTCTTTCCTCATTGTACCATCATGCGTTCGTCGGACAGTCTTTTCGAGAGACGGCAAGGTCCACTCAACGAGTGTCTTGATCTCTGACCTTAGAGGTCTACCAACCCGCTCGGGAATGTATTCCTTAGAGGATACGAAGGGCTCGAGGGAGCTGTCGATTTTGGTAAGAATGGGAGGGACCTCGTTCAAGGAGGCTCTGGCCTGCTCGATACTGTGCTTCCGATACCACGGAAGAGCAGCTAGAACCGTGATAGCTAAGATCGCGGCGACAACCAGTCCGAGGACCAACCACAAAAGGTCCAATTGAACCGACCTGAAAGTTGAGACTAGATCATGCAGATTCAGATAACCTTTCTAGAAGTTTCGCTCTCGTGTCTGAGCAATAGCCGAGTCTTGTGACGCAGAACTGCCTCTCCTATTTCAGGTTCTAGGCTAACAAGCTTGCAGGGAAGGCTCTGTTCCATTCTATTCTCAGAGTAGTTTACGAGAAGGTGGTCCGCTCAGCCCTTGACGGACAAGTCGCCGTGCTTGGGCTTCCCGGCGCGCTCGTACGCCAAGTGAATCGCGCCTTTGGGGAACGCCTGAGAGCTGGTAAGGCGCAGACCCGCGGGCATGGTCCCTTCACCGAAGAGTCTCTTGCCGGTGCCGAGCAGGAGCGGGTAGACCCATAGGTTGAACCGGTCGACCAGGTCGTGCCGCAGTAG
>WNGG01005451.1_pt1 | contig 14172 bp, 15 predicted proteins | sample 5400661 | NCBI WGS metagenome assembly WNGG01 (sample SAMN13153372, study PRJNA577476) | soil metagenome | isolation source: 100 cm soil or saprolite under Garry oak tree replicate 1 | place: USA:California | collected 2016-06-15
GGATGCCCGCCAGCATCAGCGTGGAGAGGGGATAGTAGATCATGGGCTTGTCGTAGATCGGCACGAGCTGCTTGCTGACGGCGAGCGTCAGCGGGTACAAGCGCGTGCCGGAGCCGCCGGCGAGGATGATCCCCTTCATCCGCGTGAACATTACCACGCGAAAGGAGCCGAGCATGAACCCGAGCCGCTTCGCAGTCCTGGCCGCGTCGCTGCTGGCCGTCCCCGCCGCCGCGCAGGCCCCGATCGCGGCCGCGCCCACGGCCGCCGTCACCGAAACGGTGAGCGTCAACGGCACCGGACGCGTCGAGCTGGCGCCCGACCGCGCGACGTTCACCGTCGGCGTGCAGACGACGGCGGCGACCGTGGCCGCCGCGCTCCAGGAGAACAGCGCGCACGCCGCCGCGATCATCGCCGCCCTCAAGCGGCTGGGCGCCGCCGACCGCGACATCCGCACGTCGCAGGTGTCGATCTACCCGCAGCAGGAGCCGCAGGGACGCGGGCCGAAGGTCGTGGGCTACCAGGTCTCGAACAGCATCACCGTCAGCCGCGAGGACCCGGCGTCGGTGGGGAAGTTCCTGCAGGCCGCGGTCGATGCCGGCGCCAACACCGTCTCCGGCGTCAGCTTCAGCGTCTCCGATCCGGCGCGCGGCCGCGATGCCGCCCTCCAGTCGGCCATGGCGGACGCGCGCGCGAAGGCCGAGGTGCTGGCCCGCGCGGCCGGCCGGGCGCTCGGGCACGTGATCGCGATCGCGGAGGGCGGCGGGGTCCGGCCGCCGGTGCCGATGGCCTTCGAGATGAAGGCGATGAGGCAGGCGGCCGAAGTGCCCATCGAGCCCGGCACCGAGGAGGAGAGCTTCACCGTGTCGGTGGTGTTCGAGCTGCGCTAGAACGCGAGCTCCAAGCCGATGCGGACGATGCGGGGCCGTAATAGCTCGCGCGGGCGGTCGAAGTTGGGCAGCTCGAAATCGCGCGCGACCTGCAGCGTGGTGGCCCGGTCGAGCAGGTTGAACGCGTCGAGCGAGGCCGTGAGCGTCGTGCGGCCGATGGCGAAGGCGCGCGCGAGCCGGGCGTCGAGGAGCACGAGCGCCGGAAGACGGAAGGAGTCGACCGCCGGCGCGATGAGGACGTTCTTGGCGCCCGCGGTCGGATCGCCGCTGTTGCCGACCTCGAAGTACGCGATGGGGAATCCCTCGCGCGCGTAGAGCTTGGCGGCCAGATCCAGCCGGGCCGGCAGCGTGGCGGACAGGCTCCCGCCCGCCGTCCACCGCGCGTTCACGAACACGTCGTCGCGGCCGATCCCTCCCGGGTGCACGGTCACGAAGCCTCCGTCCTGGAGCGGACCCGAGTCGAGCGGCGTGGGATCCTGGATCGCCGCGGCGGAATCCACGAAGTACTCGCGCCAGTCGGTGTACGAGGCGAAGGCCCGCCAGCGCACGCGGCCGAAGGCGCGACCTTCGGCGCTCACCTCGCCCGTGAACGTGTCCTGCCGGTAGCCGCCGCGGCTGGTGAGCAGCCGGCCGTTGCCGGGCACGATCCGCGACTCGGAGGCGGGCGCGTAATAGCCGACCTGGAACGGCTGCCCGAACAGGTCGCCGCTCACCGCGCCCCGTATCGCGTAGTCGGCGAGCGTCAGGCCCCGCAGCGGTCGCCACAGCGCGCGCACGTTCCGGCGCCAGCCGAGGCGCAGGCGGGCGCGGGCCGAGCCGAAGCGCTTGTCCGCGAAGCCCGCGACCTCGTGCGTGCGCGGCGAGCGCAGTCCGGGGTCGACGAGGTTCGGGCTGAGCACCGAGGCGGCATCGCCCGGCACGATCCCTGACCAGCCGACCTGCCCCCGCAGCTCGTCCAGCTCATCGCGCTGCACCACGTGGTCGTGGTTGCGGTCGATCCAGTAATAGGTGAGGGACGCGGGGGTCAGGCCGATCGGGTTGTCGAAGGCGATGTCGGCCGCGCCCAGCGCGGCGCCGTACGCCGAATACATGGCGGCGAGCCGGAGAGATCCGTCGCGCTTCGCGTCCCATCCGATCGCCGCCCGCGGCAGGAAGTCGCGCCAGCGGATGCGGCCGCTCGAGCCGGGGTAGCGGACCGCCGGCAACAGGTCGGGGAAGACGGGGTTGGCGTCGACCGCCGAGGCCAGGTTGCGGCCGCGCTGCTCGTCGAAGCGTAGCCCGGCGCTCACCGCCCAGCGCCCGCGACGGACGCTGTCCTGGACGTAGGCCTCGAGGTGATCCTGGCTCGTCCGCGCGCTCTCCGCGCGCGTGGGCAGCGCGAAGCCGGTCAGGCCGAACGTACGGAAGAAGACCGCGTCGCGCTCGAAGCCGAGGACCTCGTTGCCCGGCCACGTGACCGTCGTCGAGACGTGGCTGCGGTCGTAGCCCGCGCCCGCGAGGAGCCGGTGGTCGAAGCCGAGGAAGTGCCGCGCCGCGCTGGCCTCCATCCCCGCGGCGAGCCGGGGCCGCTTCGTCACGAGCGTCTCGTAGGACCCCTGGAAGATGCCGTGGAAGTCCTCGTACGCGTTCTGGCCGGCGCCGCCCTGCGGGTCCAGCCGGAACCCCGCGTCGACGTAGGAGACGCGCGTGAGCAGGCGGACCGCGCCGGCCGCGCGCTCGTCCTCGGCCGAGACGAGCCACGCCGGGCCCGATTGGCGCCAGCGCGACGGCGCTGACGCGCTGAAGCCGGTGTCGCGGTCGGCGTGGATCTTCTCGCTGCGCTGACCGAGCAGCGACAGCTCGCCGCCGTAGAGGGCGAAACGACCCTTGCCGGCGACGTTCGTGGTCTGGAGCCGCTCGCCGTGCTCCGTGAGCGTCTCTTCCCGCAGCTCGTCGCGCGACACCGCGGCCCACAGCCATGCCTTCCGGCCCCCGACGGGACCGCCCGCCTCGGCTCCCGCCTCCACGAAGTGGTCGGTGCGGTTGCGCAGGAACGGCCGGTCGGACAGCGCCGCGGGCAGGTTGTCGGACTCCAGCGCCTCGGGCGCATCGCGCACGTGGGCCCGCCCGCGCCAGCGGTCCGCCGGTCCCCGCAGGAACAGGTCCATCTGCACGCCCGGCGTGCGGACGCGGACGTCGGTGGCGCCCGTCCTCACGACGACCTCCCTCATCGCGTCCATGTCGGGGAAGAGGAGCGTCGAGCCGATGGCGGCGGGGTCCGTCACGTCCACACCGTCGAGCCTCCACGAGGCGCCGGTACTGGGGTCGCCGCCGGCGACGAGGACCGACTGCAGCGCCGAATCCGAGCCGCCGACGTTCACGCGGTCCACCACCACACCGGGTACGTCGCGCGCGACCGACCAGGGATCGGGCGGCCGCGGGATCCGGCGCAGGTCCTCCTCGCCGAACGTCGTGGCCGCGTCGAAGGGATCGGGACACGGTGAGGGAGAGGCGGCCACCTGCGCGCGCGCGGGGAAGGGGATGAGGACGAGAGCGACAACGAAGAGGGCGAGGGTCGTCAGGCGCGGGAACGCGTCCCGGTCGAGGGCCACGCCATAGCATAATCGCTCAGAGAGCATGGCCCGGCCGGCGGAGCGTCTGAGCGGAGACCTTAATAGCGAAGCTCGCCAGCGGGAGAAGTGCGACCGACCTCGATAAACACATGGCTTCGCTCGGCAAGCGCCGCGAGAGACCTCATCGCCCGCGTCGCCTTTACAAGCGCCACGATCGCCGCCAGGATGAGCAGGACGTGAAGCGCTTCCTTGATCTTGACCAGCATTGTTGCCCTCTCTCCGCCGATGGGAAGCGGATCATATAGCCCTTGGGGACGGGTTTCGGCTTCGCTCGACGGCCCTCGCACGACCCCCCCAAACTGCTGCGGGGAGCCTCCCCCAGCTCGGAGGGCGACGAGGAAGAGCGGAGCCGCTGCAAAGCGTCACTGCAGGGGCCGCCGCCGGGGAGACTACTCGCCCATGCAAGAAGTATGTTACGATGGTGGTGCATCGGATATGTCGGCCCACAGTCGAGCCGACACCGGCAGTGAAGCCGGCGGAACATACCAAGAACACCGTCGTGGTATCGCGACGCCTTTAGCCAGTTTGCTTTAGGAGAATGAACATGTCCGAAGATGTGTCTACGCCCGACCAAGTAGTCGCCTCCTTCAAGAAGCTCGAAGCGACGGCGGCCAGGCTCAACAAGGTTTCCGACGATCTCGGCGAATCCATCACAGCCCTCGATGCGGTGCTGAAACGGCTTGGTCTTGGCGTACCGGCTTGGACCAAGATCGCCGGAACCTACGATAACAACACCGGCTACTACTGGGTGCGTGAGCTCGGTTACGCCAAGGTTGGCGGCAAGTGGGGCATCGCTCTGCGGACCCGAGACGGCGATGCCTCCGATCCTGACCACGAAAACGTGGAGAGGTGGCTCTTCAACGACGCGCCACGAGCCTTCCGTGTCGAAGCCATCGACTACGTGCCAGCACTGCTAGATGAATTGGACAAACAGGCGGACTCGATCGCCGAGAAGCTCAAGGGCAAGATTGCACACGCTCATCAGGTGGTGGCCGCCGTCACCGCCGTCGCACCGCGACAGATCGACAAGCCGCGGCGCAAGTAGGCCGACACGTGGAGCGACATATACGGCTCAACGTGTGCCGGGGTGCGTTCGCATCGGCGTTTGCGCGGTTCTCCATCTGGCTGGACTCCAAGAAGAATTGGGAGCAGAACCTCGTCGTAGGGGTCATGCTGCTCGTCATCTCCGCGTTTCTGGCGGCCGCGTGGCGCCTATGTATAGGCATCTTGACCCATTAGCCTGTTGACCTAGGAAGCCCGGAGCCGCTGCAAGACAGTCGGCCGGGTCTTATGCACCAGCCAGCAGGGAAGGGACCCAGACTTGACCCCTAACTTGGTACACTGCCGGCCATGCTTAGGGGAGTGCTCCTGTTCTCCAAATACGACCTCCGGCAAGGTCTGGAGTCGCAGCGAGCCAAGGCCGAGCAAGAGATTATCACACTGACATTGGCTCTGTTATGAGTGGTTCCGTCTCCGACAGCACGTCCTTGTCACAGAGGCTTGCGACCTATGGTCACGCTCTGCTGCGTCACGGCGTCGCCTTTGTGACAAGCGGAGCAGTCGCGGCTGCAACCGCGGTGGGCATCAATGCGTTTGGGCTTGTCATTCCCAGGTGGGTATATGCGGTTGTCTTCATCGGATGTGGCGCAGTCGTAGCTAGCTTTCGAGCATGGTTAGAAGCACAGGAGAAGATTCGTCAACTAGAGCTGGCGGTCGGAGCTCTTCGGCGCACGGCTGGCGAAAAGCCGACAGGCCCGAGGCTGTCTCTAAAGCACGACCCGCAAGACCCTCTGTGTGACTCCGTAGAGGGCGGCGAGAGGCACTTTCGCCTGCAGATTCTCAACGAAGGCGATACTCGCGCCAATGATGTCGCCGTAGTCTTGGCCGAGCTCGAGCCACCACAGAGGGAACTGCTCCTCCAGCGTTTTCCACTGATGAAGAGCGATATGCAAGTGTTTTCAGTCAGCCCTTCACTCGAGAGGCCGGCAGTCTATGTCGATTTTCTAGCTGAGCGGCCACACGCCGGCTACGGCCACACACAGATCCTTCGTCTTAAAGGTGCGTCGTGGATAACCAACGCGAAGGAGTTGAGGATGGTCGTCCGTTTGGAGGCCGATGTAGAGACAAATCCGTTGGACTTAATCTTTACATTCGATGCGAACAGGCGCCTGCGATTCGTCCGGGGCATGACCGTTCTGAAGGGCGGGCTTCTGTACTCCGAGCATCGATACTCGGAGTAGCCTCCGCCTCGCTCCTCATCAGCCTCAGAGGGGCGGGAGGTCAGCGCTCCTTTCGCCGAAGGTGGTCCTCCCGTGAAACGTTCGTCTTGAAACCGGCCGACTCTGTCCTACGAACTGCCGCTCGGGAACCAGCGACCGCGCTAGAATGGGACCGGCGAGGGGATTTCTGTTGGTGACTCCTGCTGATATCCGTCGGCTACACGCGGACGACTTCGAGTTTCTCTGGCGGACGCTCCTGCGGCAAGAACACGGCGTCTCCTATAGACACGTCGACGCGCACGGCATCGACTGCCTTACAGACAACAGGGCCTACCAGGTCTACCACCATCAGAGTGCTGCCTGGGCCGTGGTTCAAGGCAAGTTCCGCGACGACGTTCAGGCGGCCCAGGATGCGCGTACGAAGGGGCGCTTCAAGTTCGACGAGTGGGTGTTCATCACCACCTTCCCGTTCAAGGATCCGAGTCAGCGCGCTTGGCTCGATGAGCAGATTGCGAAAGCCCTGCCCTTGCGAGTGCACACCTGGGGCGACGAGGATCTCTGCAATCAACTCGCGAGGTACCCCCACATCGCCCGACAATTCGGCCTCGGGCCGGGGCAGCGCAATGTCACGGCGGGGATCATGGCGCAAGGTGGGGCGGGTGGTGGTCACGGCATCAACATCGAAGGTGGCTTGCACATCGTAGGCGCTACAGCTACCGCTCCAGCCTCGGTGCCACCCTTTCTGGCCGAACCACCTGAAACCATCGAGCAGCAGGCTGCGCGCCTTCACAGGGAGCAAGAGGAGGAAAACGAGAAGGTAGCCCTCTTGGCGACGAAGGGAGCAGAGCTGGCGGCGAAGGAAGCGCTGGCGCTGTTTGATGCCATGGCTAAACTCGTGACGAACATCGGAGGAGGCAGGGTCGAGCGCGATGACCAACGCTACCAGGCATGCTTTCACGCGTGCGGGTTTACGGTAGGCGCGCAGTGGCACCCATCGACCTACATCAACACCGTCTGGGACGGAACACTCGGAGTGACGTTGTGGGGAGGCGAATACCTCCTCCGCCCCGCAGTCTTCCTTCATGAGCCGTCCAGACTTCGGACCACTGCCTACACCTTCGACGTCACCCCGAAGACCCACGAGCCAGTGTGGAAGCCCAAGGGAGAACATAGCAGGCCGCTTTCCACCTCCGCCCTGGCAGAGCGAGAGATTCGCCAACTACTCGACCACATCGAGAAGGTGCGCCGGGAGCGATAGCGCAGCTACGCGCGTTTGGGCGGACGAGGCCTCTCCTCGTCATCCGGCGGGCCGAAGGCAGCCTCCCATAGCAGGACTTCATCTTCCGGAGAGATGCTGCGCGTGCGAAACGCTGCGAGAAGCTCGTCCGGCGGACGCGCCTCTCGCTTCCCGGCGTGCGCGTCGTAGCCGTCCCGGCCGACCGGCAGAATGAGCTTCGCACTGCCTACGTTGAAGTCGTGGTTCCCGGCGGAGAAGAAGTTTCCCTCCTCCGGACGATTCGAGTCAGGTCCGCTGCCGAGGGGCGCGGTGCCGAGCTCCTCCGATCTTCTGACCATGGTCGTGTCTATGGTCAGGGTGCCCGCGCGACAGCGCCTGCGTGCCGCACGCGCGCGAAGGCTTTGTGGTGGCGATGACAAACGTTGCCGGCTGGATGCGTCCTGTGCGTAGCACGATGCTCATGCGGTCCGGTTCACGGGCAGCGTTCCGATAGCTTGTAGTTCAATCGCGTGCCCGACCAGCTCCATCGGCACGGAGCCGAAGCTCGACGCGGCGCCGGGCGTGGCCGCGCTGCCGGAGGCTCTGGATGCCGAGGCGCAGGTCTACTTCTGCGGCTACACCGCCGAAGGCTCGTTCGGGGCGACGAGCTACCTGGTGCGGCGTGCGGAGGGCAACGTGCTCGTGGACTCGCCGCGCGCGGCGGGACCGCTCCTGCGCCGGCTCGAGGAGCTGGGCGGCGTGCGCTGGATGTTCCTCACCCATCGCGACGACGTGGCCGACCACCGCCGCTTTCGAGAGCGCTTCGGCTGCGAGCGGATCCTCCACGCCCGCGATGTCGGTCCCGGCACTCGTGAGGTGGAGAAGAAGCTTGAGGGGGTCACCGGCGATCACCTCATGGGCACCGAGGACGGTGCCTCGCTCGCGGCCGGACGCGAGGTATGCTGGTACTCGTGGGTCGAGCAGATCCGCTCGATGCGGCGGCTGCTCGATCTGCGCTTCGAGTGGGTGCTGCCCGGCCACGGCGGGCTGTATCGAGCCGCATCGCCCGAAGCGATGCGCGGCGACATCGAACGACTGCTCGCGGTGATGTGATCTGGCGCACCTCGAGCCGCGGCGAGGCGCTGTACGGTAACAAGGTTTGGCGAGGCGGACCCGGAAGTTGGCCCGCGCACGGTGATTTCATTCTCGAGGTTGTGATCTTCAGATCCCCGCACTCCTAACGATCCCCTCCGTCGATCCAGTCCTCGCTTACCCGGGAGACCGACTCTTGATGGAAGAGAACCTTGTTCGATTGGAGCCCGGCTCTGTTCCGCATGGGCTCCATGGTTTGTTCAACCGCCTGGAGCGCCGCCGCTCGCCCCAGGGCGACGACTTCATCGAGGAGATGTTCCACGCCTTGAGGGAGGACCTCGGGCTGCGGGGTCTGCTCGTCTACGGCGAGCGACGGGATGGATTCGAGCTGTGCCATCGCGTCGGGGAGGGCGTGGAGACCCTGGCCGAGCTGATCCCGCCGGTCTGGCCGCCGGTCGCGCTCGCTCTCCGCCACCGCGTGTACATCTTCGCCGACCCCGAGGATCCGGGCTCGCCGTCGGCGTTCGGCATCCTTCCCGGCGGGCCCGCGGCCGGCGTCGTCGTGGGCCGGCGGCCCTACCGCCGGCTGTTGTTCTTCGGGCTCGACCAGAGCTGGGAGCGGGAGCGCGTCGACTTCGCCCTCAACGTCCTGCGGGCCGCGCTCGGACTGAACGCGCTCGAGGAGCGGGTCCGCCTGAGCTACCGGCAGGTCGCGGAGATCCAGGAGAGCCTGCTGCACGAGGCGGCGCCGCGGCTGGCGGGCTGGGACATCGCGTTCCGCTCGATCCCCGCCGAGGAGGTGGGCGGGGACTTCTGCGACTTCATCCACGTGGCCGAGGACCTGGTCGGGTTCGCGATCGGCGACGCCAGCGGCCACGGCCTGCCCGCGGCGCTGCTGGTCCGCGACATCGTGACCGGGCTGCGGATGGGGATCGAGAAGCACCTGCGGATGGAGTACGTGTTCTCGAAGCTGAACCGCGTCGTCCACCGGAGCAACCTCTCCAGCCGCTACGTCTCGGTCTTCTACGGCGAGCTGGAGTCGAACGGCGGCCTCTCCTACGTCAACGCCGGCCACCAGCCGCCGCTGCTGTTCCGGAAGGACCGCATCGTCGAGCTGTGCACCGGAGGCACCGTCATCGGTCCGCTGGCGGAGGTCTCCTTCCGCCGCGGCCACGTGCGGCTCGATCCCGGCTCCGTGCTCGTGCTGTTCACCGACGGCATCGTCGAGAGGCGGGGCCCCGACGAGGTGTTCTTCGAGGTGGATCGGCTGAAGCGGATCGTCCAGGAGAGCCACGGCGCTCCCGCCGGGCATCTGCTCGACCGGATCCTCGACGTGGCCCACGCCCACGGCGAGGGTCGGCCGTGGGACGACGACGTCACCGTGATGGTGATCCGGCGTCCGGAGGAGTGAGCTTACTTTTTTAAGACATACAGCGGGCGGCGCCGTCCGCCTTCCTCGGTGGGCGCGAAGTCGGCGGCCAGGTAGCCGCGGCCGAGGTACGCCTGGAAGGCGCGGCGCACCTTCTCCTGCCAGCCGGCGGCCACGCGCGGCGCGGCCTGGCACAGCACGTTCCACTCGGGCGGGATCTCGAGCAGCAGCTCGGGCGCCTCGAGGTCGAGACGCGGATCGGACGAGACCGGCCAGCCCGCCTGCCACTTCACGTCGTTGATGCGCGGGAAGACCGGCGGGGGGACGGTGCGCGGCAGCTCGGCGGCCTGGGCGCGCTGCTGGACCCGCGGCGCGTCGAGGTCCCAGCGGACGAGGAGCCGGTCGGTGGGCATCCCGTGGTGCAGCTCCGAGGTGGTCACGCCGTAGAAGTTCTCCACGAACTCGGTGCCGATCGCGCCCAGGCGCCGCAGGTTGAGGTTGGCGTTCAGCGCCTGCAGCGGATCGTAGCTCCACGTGATGACCTTGACGCCCGCCTTCAGGGCGTCGGCGCGCTGCGCCCACTTCAGCCGCAGGCCCACGCCGCGCTTCTGCTGCTCGGGCCGGACCGCGAGCATGTCCGAGTGCAGGTGCGGCACGCCCCCGCGCAGCGCCGGGAACGCGTACGCGAAGCCCACCGGCCGTCCCTCGGGCGTCTCCGCGATGTGGACGAGGCCGCCCGCCCACGTGGTGGCGATGAGCTGGATGGCGGAGGTGATCTCGACGTCGGCCAGCCGCCACACCTCCCGCTGAAGCGTGACGCAGGCCTCGAAATCGGCGCGGTCGCGAGCCAGGCGGATGCGCGGGCCGTCCATGGAGCGCGCAGTCTAACACGCGCTAGAATCGCGGCCGCGACCATGAACCAGCTCGTCCGGGGGCTCGGGGCCGGGGACGCCGCCCTCGTCACCATCGGCTCCGTCCTCGGCACCGCCGTCTTCATCACCACCGCCGACGTCGCCCGGATCCTCCCCCACCCGGGGCTCATCGTGGGCCTGTGGGCGATCGGCGGCGCGCTCACGCTGGCGGGCGCGCTCACCTATGCCGAGCTGGGCGGGATGTTCCCCGAGGCGGGCGGCATCTACGTGTACCTGAAGGAAGCGTACGGTCCGCTGTGGGGCTTCCTCTTCGGGTGGGCCTCGTTCCTCATCATCATGAGCGGCGGTCTCGCCGCCCTCGCCGCCGGCTTCGGGGAGTACCTCGGCTCGTTCCTGCCGTTCTTCTCGACCGCCCACGTGCTGCTCGCGCTGCCCATCCTGGGCTGGACGTGGAGCGTCAACGGCGGGCAGCTCGCGGGGGCGCTCGCGATCGCGCTGCTCACCGTGATCAACTACCTCGGACTGCGCGAGGGAGCCGGGGTCCAGAACGCGGTGACCGTGGTCAAGATCGCGTCCATCGTCGGGCTCGCGCTCTTCGGCCTGCTCGTGCCCGCGCCCGTCTCCACGCATCTGCTGGCCCCGCTGCCGGCGGCGGCGACGGCCTCCGCGTTCGGCGTCGCCATGATCGCGGTGCTGTGGGGCTACGACGGCTGGTACGGCGCCACGTTCCTGGCCGGGGAGATGCGGCGCCCGGCGCGCGACCTGCCGCTGGGCCTGCTCACGGGAACGCTCGCGGTGACGGTCCTCTACGTCCTCATGAACTTCGTCTACGTGCGCGCGCTCCCCGTGGACGTCATGGGGGCGGCGCCGCGCATCGGAGAGGCGGCGGCCGCCATCCTCTTCGGCCCCGCCGGCGCCCGGCTCGTCTCGCTGGCCGTCGTGTTCTCCACGTTCGGCTGCCTTTCGTCCACCATCCTCTACTGCACCCGCATCTACCTGGCCATGGCCCAGGACGGCGTGTTCTTCCGGTCGCTGGCGCGCATCCATCCGCGGTACCGCACGCCGACGATGAGCATCCTGGCCCAGGGTGTGTGGGCGATCGCCCTCACCTTTTCCGGTACCTACGAGCAGCTCTACACCTACGTCATCTTCGCGGTGTTCCTCTTCCACGCCGCCACCGGGGCGGGCATCTTCGTCCTGAGGAAAAAACGGCCAGAGCACCCCCGGCCCTACCGGGTCTGGGGATACCCGGTCGTGCCCGTCGTGTTCATCCTCACGTCGATGGCCTTCGTCGCGAACACGCTCGTCGAGCGTCCGATCGAGTCGCTCTGGGGGCTGGGCCTGCTCGCGCTGGGCTTGCCCGCCTATTTCTCCTGGCGGAGACGGCCGGCGCCATGAGCGCGCGGCCCCCCCGCCGAGGGCGCCCCCACCTCCCGTCGCGGCTGTGGCAGGTCGCGGGAGAGCTGCTCGCGCGCGACACGATGGTGCTCACCAACGCGATCGCCTTCAACTTTCTCCTCTGCCTGTTTCCGCTGCTGCTGGTCCTGGTGGCGGTCTCGCTGCAGATGCCGGGCCGGCGCGTGGCGACCGCGCTCCTGCTCGTGCTCAACGAGCTGATCCCTTTCGAGCGCGAAGCCCTGGCGTTCTCGCTCCAGGGCCTGCGGAAGACGGCGCACGGCCTGGAGATCGTCTCCGTCGTCCTGATCCTCTGGGGATCCTCGGGCATCTTCATGCCCGTCGAGCTGGCCCTCAGCCGCGTGTGGGGCGGCCGGACCCGCGGGTTCTGGCGCAGCCGGATGCTGGCCGTCATCATGACCGTTGCCGGGGGCCTGCTCGCCATCCTCTCGGTCACGTTCACGGTCGCCGCCCGCGCCTACAGCCGCGAGTGGCCCACCGTGGCCCGGTACGGGGCCAAGGCCAGCGCGCTGCTCCTTACCTGCATCCTCTTTTATCTGATCTACCGGGTGATCCCGCAGCCGACGGTCGGAAGCCGCGTGGCGCTGCGCGCCGCGCTGTGGGCGGGCACCGCCTGGGAAGCCGTGAAGTACCTCTTCGTGATCAACCTGGCGCGCTCGAACCTGCAGGCCGTCTACGGGCCGCTCGCCTTCGCCGTCTCGCTCGTGCTCTGGGCCTACGTCTCCAGCCTGGTGCTCGTGTTCGGGGCGCTGATGGCGCCGGTGGACCGCCCCGGCGTCGGTCCCCGCCGGACGCGCGCCGCCTGAGAGCTACGGTCCGGCGGCGGCCCCGGCGATCGTGATGTAGAGGTTGTCGGCGTCGGCGGCGGCCAGCGCCAGCAGCACCCGCGCGCGCTCGATGCCCGCCTTGCGCAGCACGCTGTCCGAGGTGGCGTCGCCGGCCAGGGCGATGCCGTGCGCCGACCGGGGCCGGGCGAGGATCAGGGCTCGCCGATGATCTCGTTCAGGCCCTCGACGACTCCGGCGAGCTCTTCGGGGGTGGCTTGAGCCATCTTGCGCCCGATGCGCTCGACTGAGAGGGTCCGAATCTGGCTGATCTTGACCCATGAGCGCTTCGGGAGCCCGGTGGTCCCGAGCGGCAGGGTCAAGGGAAAGCTCGCTCGTGGCGGCCGGCTCGTGAGCGCAACCGCGATCACCGTACCCGAGCGGTCATTGAAGACATCATGGCTGAGCACGAGCATAGGACGTAACCTTGCCTGCTCATGGCCACGCACGGGGTTGAGGTCTGCCCAGCGAATCTCTCCCCTCAGTATTCTGGCCAAGTGTCCCTGCTTCCCGCCAGGCCCTCTTCGGCGAAGGCCTTTTCCTCCTTGGGATCCAGCTTTCCCGCTTCACGCGCCAGCCGAGCCTTGCTGATGCGTCCCAGCTTCTCCGCCAGTGCCACCTCGAAGCCTTGGCTGCGGTTGGCGAAGCGGTGATCCGCCACCATGTCGTCGAGTTCGGCCACCAGGCCCGAATCGACCGTGATCGCGATCTTCGTCTTCGGCATGATATACGTCAGTATGACTGTATATCATACTGTTCCCCCGCGGCGCGGGCGGTCGGACAGCGCCTTGGCCAGCTCCAATGCGAGGAACGGGTTGCGCAGCACGCTTGCGCGCAGGACCGTCCCGGCCACCACGACCAGTTCCGCCGGCTCGCGGACGCGCGCGGTGTCCACCCGGGGCTCGCCGGTGAGCGCCTCCTCTCCGAAGAAAGCCGGCGCCGGCACGATCACGCGGGCGCCGCCGGCGGCCTCGAGCTCCACGGCACCCTTGCGCAGCACGTAGAACGTCTCGCCCGCCTCCGCCGCGCGATAGATCTCCTCGCCCGACGGGCGTGATTCGACCCGGGCCCCCGCCGCCAGCTCGGCCAGGCTCTCCTGCGAGACGCCGGACAGGAAGCCGACCTGACCGAGGGCGTGGAGGATCTCCGTCAGCGATCCGGGCGCGGCCTTGGTGCCGGCGGAGCCGAGGTAGCGCAGCAGCCGCGGCAGGTCGGCCCGGGGGGCGGCCATGATCACCCGCGACCCGCCCCGGATCACGGTGTTGCCCTCGATGAGCTGGACCTCGCCGCTGGCGAGCTCGCTCGCGATGAACAGGCAGCCGCGCGGGAAATGCTCGCGCTTCACGACGTCGGCGACGGGCCGGCCCGCGATGGGGGACTCGGCGGCCACGCTCACGTCGAACACCACGATGTCACCCTTGCCGACGGGCATGAGGGCGCCGATCTCGGGGTACTCGATGGAGGTGAGGAACGAGTCCACAAGGATGTCGGCCTCGCTGTGGATCTTGGTCGCGCCGACCAGCCGGTAGGGCACCTGGTACTGCGGGTTCAACATGCGCGCGAGCACGCGCGGCACCCCGTAGTAGCGGGCGAGGAGGCAGAAGGCCAGGTTGTCGGCGTCCCGGCCCGTCATCGCCACCGCCACGTCGGCGCGCTTGATGGCGG
>WNGG01005452.1_pt1 | contig 14172 bp, 16 predicted proteins | sample 5400661 | NCBI WGS metagenome assembly WNGG01 (sample SAMN13153372, study PRJNA577476) | soil metagenome | isolation source: 100 cm soil or saprolite under Garry oak tree replicate 1 | place: USA:California | collected 2016-06-15
AACGCACGAGCAACCGCTTCCGGGAGAGCGCAATAACCGAGCCCAACGAAGATCCTCCCAAACAAGTCGGAATGGCACTAATGCTTAGCTTGCTTGGCGAGGTCCCAACCCTCCATAACTACGGCGCGATAGTCCTGTTCGGTGCGAACGGCATCCTGGATGATGTCCATAATTCTGCTCTTAATCTGCTGCGCCCGAGGATCTTCGGGGTTCAATTTCTCTTTGCCCTGGGAAGCTTGCATCGACTGCACTTGAGCCACAATTTGCTTCAGCTCCACGATCAGCTCACGCTCATGAGAGACATAGCGCTCTTTGGCGGCGTAGAGCTTGTCTTCCCAGGTGCGGCGGTTGGGAAAGTCCACGTCATTGTCGAGCAAAACTGCTTTCGCGAGCGTGGAGCGGTCGAGGGCATCCAATTGCTTCAGGCCCGCCTCGGCTTCATCGACTTTAGCCAAAGCTTTGGCCATCGCGCTGTCATTTCCCGCACCTTGCGAACTGCCGAGATCACCGAGAGAAACGCCGGAGAGACCCTTGCTCGAGGGGAGAGTGTCGTCGGTGATGACCGTCTTGGGCTTGGCGGCGTTCTTTTCCTTTTCCTTGCGGGCCGCCCGCGCGACGTCGCCCAGGGATGGCTGATCTTGAGCCAAGGCGGGCGTCGAGGAAATCACGAGCCAAATCAACGCTCCCAGGAAAGCCATTTTTCGGAACATGCTCGCCTCCGTGTCAACACGCCCTATTGTCTCGGAATAGGCCTCCCCGTCTGGCCATGTTCTCGCTCAAAGCGTTGGGATGCCATAGGCCGAGAGTACTGCCTTATCTAAAACGCTAACGTTCGTCGTGGCAAGGTTGGCTGCTTATTGCGGCGCGGTGAGGTAGGAACGGCGATGGCGGACCTGGAAGTTGCCGGTGGTGACTTTGACTGCGATGGAGCGGTAGGTGTTGGCAGGGCCACGGGGATTGGGATAGTAGGCAAGCCGGTATTGGGTGCGCAGCTCGCGGTCGATGCGATCGAAGATGGCGCCAAGTTCCGGGGCGGTGTCCGGATAAAACATGGCGCCGCCGGTAGTGTCGGTCATGGTTTCGAGGGCGTGTTCGCCGGCGGTGTTGCGGCCGCTTTCGTTTTTCACGGGGCGGACAATGATGGAGTAAAGGAGGACGTTGGAGCGCACCGCCTCTTTGCGGGCGGCGTCGAAGTCGGAACGGCTGGTGGTTTCACCGGCGTCCGTGACCAGTATGATGACGCGGCGGCGGTCGTCGCCGCGGCGTTCGAGAGCGCGCGAGCCGAGCAGGACGGCGTCGTAAATGGAAGTTCCTGCACCGTTGGGGATTTTGCGCACGGCTTCCTGGAGGGCGACAACGTTATCGGAGAAGGCAGCGCGCTCCCTGACGTCCTCATCGAAGGAAAAAACAGCGAGGCGGTCACCGGGACGGATGACTTGGCGGATGAAGTGCGCGGCAGCTTCCTGCTCGAAGGAAATCTCCTTATGAGCGCTGAGGCTGGCGTCGATCATGAGCGCAAGGTCCAGCGGCTGGGAAGTTTCCGGCTCGAAGATGTCGATTTTCTGTTCGTTGCCTTCGTCGAGAAGCTGAAACGCTTCGCGCGGAAGGTCGGGGGCGGGGCGATTGTGTTCGTCGAGTACGCTGACAAGAACGGTGACGAGATTAACGTTGACGCGAATGCGGTTGCGTTGGGCGGCAGGATCCTGGGGCTCCTCTTTGGGAGCTGACGGTGTGGGCTGTACGATTTTTCCGGGCTCGCCCACGGTGGAAGCGTCGGGAGAAGGAGAGTTGGAGCCGGTTTTCGTCTTCGCGCTCGTGCTGGAATTGGCCTTCGGCTTTTGCGCCCAGGGTGGGCGGTTGGGATTGTCCTGGGTGAAGGCGATTTCACTCGAGAGCGCGACGGCAAAGACTAGAACCGAGACAGGGTGGGTGCGAAGGGCTGTCATTAGCATTGGGAGTTAAGATGCTGGTTTGGCGCGCGAGGTCGCCGCAGGTGCGGGAGGAAGTTCGCCATCGGCCCACACGGCGCCGTCCTCGAAGTATTCTTTTTTCCAGATGGGCACGGTGCGCTTGAGCGTGTCAATGGCGAAGCGGCAGGCGTCGAACGCAGCGGCGCGGTGAGGAGCGCTGACGGCTATGAACACGCTGGTTTCGCGGATTTCGAGGCGGCCAAGTCGATGGACGATGGCGACGCCGTGGATGGCGAATTTTTCGTGGAGCTGCGCGCCGATTTCGCGCATTTTGGCGAGCGCCATGGATTCGTAGGCTTCGTAGTCGAGGTAAAGTGTCGGGCGATTGTGCGATTGATTGCGGACGAAACCGTCGAATGTCACGATGGCGCCGTCACCGGGAGTGCGAACATGGGCGATCAGAGCCGGCGCGTCGATGGGCCCGCGGACTAGCTGGAAAATGTCGTCGTGCAGCGGCGCGGCCATGGGGATGGGTCAGCCGCCGCTAACGGGCGGAAGGAAAGCCACTTCGTCGCCGGAGCGGAGCGGTGTGTCCCAGGAAGCAAATTCCTGATTGCGGGAAGCGACCACGGAAGAACGATATTTGGCGAGTTCGGGAATGCGCGAGGCGTAGAGAGCGAAGAGCTCCTCGATGGTGGAGGCGTCGGCAAGATCGAGGGATTCCTCCTGGTGGCGGACTACATCTTTCAGGCGGCCAAAGAACAGGACCTTCACGCGGACGGTTTGTGAGACAGAGGGCACAAGAGAATTGTAGCGCGAGCGGGAGGTTGCAGCCAGTCGCCGAAGTCGAACTGCGGGGTGCCGCGAATACTTGGGGATGAGACGGAAGATTTTGCAATTTCAGCGAAGAAAAATCTTTTGAAAGATTCGATTGCTTGACGGCTAGGGCCGGCGTTGCGTAGGGTGCGAGCAGGTGTGGGCAATTCGCTCCCAGGAATGTAACGCGGCGGAGGATGCGATGAAGATTTTGGTGACGGGTTCGACGGGACTGGTGGGGACGGCGCTGGTGAAGGCTCTGTCGCGGGAGGGCCACACCATGTGCCGGCTAGTGCGGCCGCAGAGTGTGGCAAGCCGTGGAGCAAAGGAAGGGTTCCATGTGGCGTGGAATCCCGCGGCGGGAGAACTGGGCGGGGCGGGCGTGGGCGCGGACGCCGTTGTGAATCTGGCCGGAGCGTCGATTGCGGGCGGGCGGTGGACGAAGGAGAGGAAGGAGCTGCTGCGCACAAGCCGGATTGATACGACGCGAGCGCTGGTAAATGCGCTGGCAAAAATGAGCGCACTGCCGAGAGTGCTGGTATCAGCGTCCGCGATTGGTTACTACGGGGACCGAGGCGACGAATTGCTGACAGAGGAGAGCAAGGCAGGCACGGATTTTCTGGCGGAGCTGGCGCAGGAATGGGAAGCCGAGGCAGGGAAGGCGGAGGCACTGGGGATTCGCGTAGCATTCGCGCGATTTGGAATTATTGTGGCCAAGCAAGGCGGGGCACTGCCGAAAATGATGCTTCCCTTCAAATTTGGCGCTGGAGGAAAGCTCGGCTCGGGGAAGCAGTGGATGTCGTGGGTGACGCTCGAAGACGTCGTCGGAATTCTGAAATTCGCGCTGGAGAATTCCTCGTTGAGAGGCGCGGTGAACGTGGTCGCGCCGCAACCCCTGCAAAATGCGGAGTTCACGAAGGTGCTGGCGAAGGCCATGCACCGGCCCGCGCTCTTCCCTGCCCCGGCGTTTGCGTTGCGGCTGGCTCTGGGAGAAATGGCGGACGCGCTGCTGTTATCCAGCCAGCGCGTCGCACCACAAAAGCTACAGCAGCTCGGCTACTTGTTTCTTCATCTAGACCTGTCGGCGGCGCTTGCCAGCATCCTTATGGTGGCGTGAGCTGCAGCCGTCATTTGACGATGGAGAGACTAACTTCGACCTTCATGACTTTGCCGCTGAGCGGGTCCGTTGCCATTGTGGATTCCATGACCTGCCCCTCGCGTAGTTTCAGTTCGAGGTCGGACCGGAACTGCCGAACGACCGGCTCTCGGAAGTGGCCTGCCGCAGCTTCTGGCTGCGCAGGATCCGTTTTTGTCACGGGGATGGCAACGTCGCCTTCGACCCAGGAACGCTCCAGACCCAAGCCAAGAAGGAAACGGCCTTCGGGCGTGTGCACGGCGCGTGCGTCAATATTTGTGCCGACATCGAAGTAACTGAATTGATCCTTCCCAGTGTAAACCGGGACGCGGCTGCCGACGCGGAGTTTAGTCGCCGGGCCCCGCCAGTCGGAAGCGTCGGGAGCATTGATATAAAGCGTGTAAGGAAGGCTCTTGATTTTCTTATCGCCGTCATACTCGGTGAAGACGATCAGGACCTTGATTGGGGTCGTTGAAACTTCGCCTTTCGGCTTTTCTTCCGGCTTGGGTTTGTCCTGAGCCCGACAGACCGGCAACAGCATGCCAAGCAAGAGAACTGATGCCACGTGAATTGCCCTCGTTTTCATTCTTCCCTCCACAGTCATTCGATCTTTGTTCGACCAGCAGCTAACGTTTTTCGCCGACACTGTGCGACGCTTCGGCTTCTCCACCTTCAAGCGGTTTGATCTCGATGTCCGCAATCTGTAGAAGCTCTGGACTTACCAAAGCATCTTTTTTCTCAGGCGTTTGCGCGAGAAGAGCTGTCGCAACATCACTGCGCTGGCTCAATGTGGCAACGAAGCGGGCCAGCGCCTCACGCTCATCCGCAGGAACAAGGACTTGCGGATTGCTAGACGCCACGGGATGGAAGAAAGTTGAATTCCGCATCCTATGGGAAGGATTGGCACCGGTGGAAGCCGTCTCAGCGGCCGCGGCAGGAATCTTCCCAGGATTCGCGTTTGTCCCAGGCGTTATTGCAGTCGGGGCGAAGACAGGACCTTGCCTGACTACGTTTTCGGGCGTTGCGTGATAGGGTCGCGCAATCAGAAAAACCACGAAGGCGAGAGCAACACCAGCAGAGGCAAAGACCAGTGGCTGCAGCCATCGCGGCGGTGGCGCGACGGCAACTTCGTCGAGTCCAGCGCAGACGCGGGGGAAGAGCGATGGCGGAACGTCCACGTTGGCGGCGGTGTGCAGGCCGGAATCGATGGCGGCAAAGAGAGACTGTTCCTGTTCGAACGCGGCGCGGCAGGAATCGCAGGCGGCGAGGTGCGTGCACAGCTCGCCTTGCGGGCCGGCACTGGTGGCCGCCGCTTCGATCAACGCATCTTTATAGTGTTCGCATAGCATCGCAACTTCTCCCCTAATTTCTTTCGAGCGATGAAAATCCGGGATTTCACCGTGCCGACCGGCACGCCAACCATCTCCGCGATTTCGTCGATGGTGTAGCCGTCCATCGCCGAGAGCAAAAGGACCAGGCGCAACTTCTCCGGCAATTCGTCAAGGGCGCGCTCGAGGCGCCCTTGAAACTGATTCGAAACGGCGATGTCTTCAGCCGTGGCCGGCGGGCGTAGATGCGCCGGCTGCGACCAGAGCTGGTCTCGCTGCTCCCGGCGCCTCGCGGAGCGCAGCCGGTCGAGGGCGAGACGAAACGAAATTCGAACAAGCCATCCACGGAAACGGCTGCGGTTACGGAGCCTTTCGAAACTTTTATAGGCCCGGAGCAGGGCCTCCTGGGCCACGTCTTCCGCATCTGCGGTGTTGCGCAGGACACCGCGAGCCACGCGATAAGCCAGCGGTCCGCATTCGCTGAGGCGCTCTTCGAACTCCCGCCGGGCGTCCGCCTGAGCTGCCTCGCGCACCAACTCGCTCCTTGCTGCGCTGCCTGGCTGGATCAGAACCAGCTCCTGCATAGGATTCCTTCTAAAAGCTCACAACGCCCGGCTGCCTGGGCAGGCATGGGATGCTCAATCCCCGTACAACTACCAGACGCCGTGGCGCCGAATTTGGTTCACTTCGACAGGGCTGCCCGGCAGGGTTGAGCTAAATCCCCAACTGCCCCAGCAGCTCCTCGAGATTGGATTCGTTGACGACGACTTCCCGGGGCGGCTCTCCCTGGGGACTGGCCTGGACAGCGCCCTCATCGAAGGCCAGGAAGAGGCGCATCTTGGCGACCGCGTATTCTTCCGAGCTCGAGAGGGCGCGGCCGTTTTGCGCGGCCCAGCCATCGAGAGCGGATTGGTGGACGAAGATTTTGAAGGGGAAAGCGGATTGGCGGTCGACGGAAACGACATAAGTGAACTCGCCACCGGGGCTCGAGCCGCGTTGGGCGCGATTGCCTTCAAAGAAGTAATACTGATACACAAAGCCGTCAGCGGCAGAGTAGCTCTTGACGCGGCGCACGGCATCGGGGCGAGCCATCGACGGATTATTGGCAGGACGACGAGGGAAGTCAACGCAGGAGTTGGATCCACGTGGTGCCGAAATGGAACAGGCGCGCGGAGTTCGGGTGCCAAATCAGGACGAGTTTTGTTTCAAAGAGAGCGGTTTCTAAATTAGTTTTGACCGAGTGGCCTGCGCGAAGGAAATTGTTTTCGAGACCGCAAAGTGCTTATTTCATATGCCTTTCCGCCAAAAAACGGGGAACGCCTAGTTCTTAGTCATCCCGCTTAAAGACCGACTTGTTTCGCTGGCCCTTCGCCTGCTTTACGCGGGGCATGCGGCCCCTTCCGCAGAGTAAAGCAGAGAGTTTCAGAACGACGCGAGCTGTTTTCCTCGCTCTTCTCACGGCGGGAGCATGGACACTGGGCTGCGGCGGAGGAGGCGCAGTTGCCCCGCCGCCACCACCTCCTCCTTCCATCACCGTGACCGTGACGTCGCCGGCCGGCTCGGTCGTGCTCGGAAACCAAATGACGCTCACGGCCACCGTGACGAACACCAGCGATACGAGCGTGGCCTGGAGCGTGAATGGCATTGCAGGTGGAAACTCCACCGTTGGAATAATCACAACCACGGGCGTTTACACGGCACCGGCGGATTTGCCTTCCCCGGCCACCGTGCAAATCACCGCCACGAGCCACGCCGATGCCACAAAGTCCGGCGCCGCCAGTGTGACGGTCTTGAGCGACATCACTCTCGCGCTGACGCCAAATCCCGCGAGCGTGGAGCTGGGGGCCACACAAGCATTCCAAGTGACCGTGACGAGCAGCGGACATCCCGATACCACCATGCTCTGGAGCCTTTCGGGCACGGCTTGTCCAAGCGCGTGCGGGACGGTGGATGCGAGCGGCACGTTCACCGCGCCGAGAATCCTGCCGTCGCCGACAAGCATGACGCTCACCGCGCAAAGCGTGGCGGATCCTTCGAAGCAGGTGTCCGCCGCGGTGACCATCACCAGCAATTTTACGCTGCAACTTTCCGCCCCATCGAGTGTGCCGGCAGGAGGATCCGCGACGATTGTGGCCACGCTGACGCCGGTTCCCAATTCCAATCCCAGCACGATTCTTGCTTGGTCGCTCAGCGGCCCAGGATGCACCGGATCTTCCTGCGGAGTATTGAGCGTGGTGACGACACAATCCGCAAGCGGAGGTTCGGTTTCGAATTCTGCGACCTACACCGCGCCGGGCACGGCGCCCAATCCAAACACGGTCACGGTAACGGTTACACCGCAGGCCGACCCATCCAAAAAAGCCCAAGTGACGATCACGATTCAGGCTGGTGTCAGCGTAACCGTCTCGCCCACAACGTACACGCTGGCTGCAAATCATCGCGTGACGCTGGCGTTGCAGATCAACGGGACATCGAACACTGCGGTTAGCTGGAGTGTCAACGGAATTCCCGGAGGAAACGCTGTCCTGGGCCAGATCTGCGCCACCGGCTCGAATCCCTGCCAGATCGTGGCGAGTTCGACGGCATCGCAAGTGGATTATCTCGCGCCGGGCAGCATCCCTTCGCCGAATCCCGTGAGCGCCATGGCCGTGAGCGCCGCGGATCCCACAAAAAGTGCGAGCGCGCAAATCACGGTAATCAATCACGTGTTGGTGTCGGTTCAGCCTGCCAGTGTCACGCTGGCCCCTCTCGCGGTGCAGGGTTTCCAGGCGTCGGTGCTGGGGACCAGCAATCAAAACGTGGTTTGGCAGGTGCAGGGCACGGCTTGTTCGACGGCGGGTGCTTGCGGAACGGTCGACGCCAACGGAATTTTCACCGCGCCTGCCTCCGCTCCGTCCCCGAATGCGATTCAAGTGGTGGCCATCAGCTCCGACGATCCCGCGCAATCGGGCATCGCGAACGTGACGATTTCCACGGGCGCGAACATCCTCACCCTTCATCCTTCCAGCGTGTACTCAGGCGCGGCACAGGGATTCACGCTGCGTGTGGATGGAAGCGGTTTTGCAGCGTCGAGCCCTGGGCCCGGTTCGACGATGCTCATTGGAGGCACGGCCAGGACGACCTCGTGCATTTCGAACCTCGAGTGCACCGCACCGGTAACAGCCGTGGACGTGGCGATCGCGGGCAGCGTTTCCGTGCAGATGCAGAACCCGAACGGCACAAAGTCAAATGTGGTGTCACTGGTCGTTGCCGTGACGAACCCTTCCGACGAAATCATTGCGCTGAGCAGTTCGGCGCCGGGCGCTACCGGGAAAGACATTGTGGTAGTGGATCCGACCACGGCGGGAGTTTCCTCGCCGGGTCTGGACCTGGACTTGAATGTGGCGGCACTGGGTGTGTTCTCGACAGCGAACAATTCCTGCACACTCGGCGGGAATCCCATTCCACTGCAGCGGCCGGCGAGCGCAACGGCAACCGCAGACATCTGCCTTTTTTCGCAGACCGGTTTTGACACCAGCATGAGCTACACGGTGTCCGGACCGGGCGACGTCGCAGTAATCGCGAAGCAGCCTGCGGGGCTGGGAATCATTCACCTTACGTTGCAAGTTCCGGCGAGTGCGGCGCTGGGCGCGCGAACGCTTTTCATCCAGAACACCAATCTGGACAAGACCGCTGCAAGCGGCGCTTTGGAGGTGCGCTGAAATGAGTTACGTCGAGCGGCGGAGATTTTTGTGGATTTTGTTATTGGCGGCACTGGCGCTGCTTGCGATCGTCGCGAATGCCACGACGCTCGCGCGGATGCAATTCGAAGAGCTTGCACGGCACGCGACCGCCGTGGCGCGCGTGCGCTGCCTGGCCGCGACGAGTTTTTGGGAAAATAGCGAGATCTGGACGGACACGAACTTCGAGGTCGTTGAGCAGATGAAAGGCCTTCTTCCTGGAGTGATAAGGATTCGAACGCTGGGCGGAAGCATTGGCAATCTCCATTCGAGAATCGAGGATGTGCCGGTTTTTCATCCCGGCGAGGAAGCGTATTTGTTTCTCTGGGGCCGCGAAGGAGAACCGCTGCGCGTGCTGGGATGGTCACAGGGAACGTTTCGAATCGCGCGAGACGCTAGAACCGGTGTGGAAACGGTGACGCAGGACTCGTCCGCAGTTCCCGTCTTCGATCCGCGAACGCGTCGATTCCAACGCGGGAGAATCCGCAACCTGCCACTGGCGATTTTTCAATTGAAGCTGAAGAAGGCACTCGAAGGAAACGGAACTTGAGACGAAAGCAGGTTTATCACAGAGATCGCAGGGAACACAGAGCATAGAGCGCAGAGAGCAGAGAGCGATTTTACGCCAGTGAAATTCTGAATGTGCCGCATGCTTCAGAGCACGAGCAGGGAGGAGCGAAATGAAAAACGGAGTGAAGCGAGTTTCCGCCTGCATAATAGCGTTGCTCTATGGGGCGTTTGGGGTGCCAGCGGCGCAAGCTTATTCGTTCAACATGATCGTCCCGGATGTGCGGCAGCCAGCGGCAATTTCCGGTGGCTCGGCCTGTCCCGTGCGGGCGCATCAATTAACCGCGGCAGGAAGCCTTGCCGTTCAATGGAGCACCGCGTTGAATACGAACCCAATGACGGTCCTCACGCAAAACCAGACCACGAGCGGGCGGCTGACGGAAATCGAGCAGACCATCACGCAGTCGCTGGGCGTGTGGACCGGCGTGAGCGGAACCATGCTGCTGCCGGGAACTCTCGCGCCCTTGACGCGAACTGTCACGCAAAACGCATGCGGCGCGGACGGCCTCAACCGCATCTGCTTCGACCAGGCGGACATGGCGTTCACTCCCGGCGTGCTGGCATTCACACGGACGATTACTACCGATCTCATCGGTGTGCAAGTGGGCAGCAGCGCCCTTTCCACGGAGTTAGGCCAGATTCTCGATGCAGACATCTACTTCAATCCGAGCGATTCGAACACGACATTTGCGACGCCGCAAGCACTGCCGGCGGCTCCGAAGGCTTACGACCTTGAATCCGTGCTGACTCACGAACTCGGGCATTCCCTCGGCTTCAGCCACTCGGCGGTGTGGAGCGCGATGATGTTTCCGTTTGCTCCCGCGCCCGGAACCATCAGCGGCACGCGGCCCACGACGCAGCAGCCGGATACTCCACTCGGAGACGACGACCGGACCGGATTGCGCGTGCTTTATCCCGATCCGGCAGACACGCTGCACCAGGGCTCGATCAGCGGCAAGATTTCTCCTGCGAACCCCCTCGCGCTGCCCGCCTTTCCTCCGGGAGTGACAGGAGTTTTCGGCACGCATGTCGTTGCGGTAGACAATTCGACGGGCGCAGTCATCGGAGCAACGATGGGAGGATGGAGTTGCGCCGCGCCGGGTCCAGCGCAATTTGACGGCACGTATCAAATTGCGGGATTGGCAGTAGGAAGCAGCTACGCTGTTTATGCGGAAGCGCTCAATGGGGCAGCCAATCCATCCCAATTCAACAACGCAGTGATGTCGCTTTGCCGAAACACGATGACTGATCCGGGATGGCCGCCGTTGCAAGCGTGCGTGGTTCCGGCAGTCGACATTAGCTTCACGACGCGCACACGGCCCGGACCGTAAGGCGTGTTTTCTGTTTTCTGTTTTCTGTTTTCTGCTTTTGGCTTATGACTTTTGGCTTTTAGTCTTTGCTCTTGAGTCTTGCTTTTCCCCTGCGTAATCAAGAAGGAGTGAGCCAGCTGCCACCAAAGAGCAGGCCGGGGCCAAGCGACGCGAGGAAGATCGGTTTGCGTTCAGCCGGTTCCAGCTTGAATGCTTTTTGCAGAGCAGCGTGAAGGGCGGCACCACACGTCGAAGGGCCGAGATTCCCATAGGTGCGCGAGATCGGAGGAAAAACGTCCGGTGAGACGCCACACTGTCTCGCAAGGAGAGTCAAGAGGCGGGGATTCGGCTGATGCGTGGCGAATGCGCCAACGGAAGCGCGCGGAATGCCGCTGCGCAATTCCACGGCGGTGATGACTTTTTCCAGGCGGGTAATCGCAGCACGAGAAAGCGCTTCGCCGTCGAACTGCACATCGAGGCCGCCGACTATTTTGTGCGCAACCTGAATGGCCTTGGCATATTGACCCGCGCAGCCGAAAAGAAAATCACCGAAGCGATAGCCGGAAGCGAAACCCGTACCACCGGCGCGGCGTAACACGAAAGCGCTGGCGCCGTCACCGAAAAGGCCGCCGAATTCGCCGGCGACGCGGCCAGGAGTGAGTGTGCGGCTGTGTATGTCCGCGGTGATCACGGTGACGGTTTGCGCCGCACCAGAACCGATCAAGGACTGAGCGACAGCGAGCGCGTTGAGCAATCCGAGACATGCGCCGCCAACGTCGAGCGCGCCACAGTTTTCTCGCGCCAGCAATCGCGAATGCAGTTGCGCAGCGAGCGAAGGATAGTCGAGATGCGTTTCGCTTGTGGCGATAATCCAGTCCAGCTCCTGCGCTCCGCAGGAAGCGGCATGGAGCGCCTCTTCTGCAGCCTTTGTTCCCAGAGTCAGCTCGGTTTCAACCTCGGAGGCATAAGCGAGTGATTCGATTCCGGCTCGGTTGCGCAGCTTGCCGATGGGCATTCCAAAAGCGCGATCCACTTCCTTCGAGAGCACGAGGCGTGAACCTACTGCGGCGGACGATCCGGCAATCATGGTTGGATCGGCGGAGCTGGTGGCATGCAGGAAGGCCGATTGCGTTGCAGGTTGGGCCTCGGGGTGGGAAGCCTGCAATGCAGCAAGCACGGCGGCCAGGTTCGCGGAAGCCTCATTCAGACCGGACGCAAGGTCGGAAACGCCGCTGACGCTTTCGACGGACCGGAGAAAACTGACCCAACCCATGGAATCGAGAACGCCAGTCTCAAGCAGATCCACGCCGTCACCAGGAATGGGCACGGCGGAACCGGCCTCACGCCGGAAACATTCTTCGACGAGACGCCGCCAGAAGTCTTTTTGTCCGGGGGCAGCAGCGGGAAGGGAGGTCATCAAAACTCCTCGAGCCAATCGAGCATGGGCAGTGGAAACAGCGTGTCGAGCATCAACCAGCAGACATCATGATAGGGCCGAGTGAGGCCCAGCCGTATGAAATGGTGCGGGCAAGACATGATCTTGTAGTGGAACTGGGAATTCAGGAAACGCTCGAGCCGGCTGGCGCGATTTGCGCCGCGATCAGGAGCAAGAGCCCGATCGATAAAGTCTCGCCAATTGTGGTCCACGAAGGGAAGATCCCGCAGCACTTCTCCCGAAGCGAGCACAACGGTCGCACGCAGCTCATTGGCACAAAGCTCCAGGCGAAGATTATGCGTTTCACATCCACAGATCGAGCGCTGGGCTTCACTGGGCAGGACGTAGAGGCCATTGCCTTTGTTGTTTTCGTGGACGGTACTGCGAAAAAGCTCCGCCAAGGATTGTGAGAGCTCCGCTTTCCGGAGCCAGGTGACGGTTTCAGCCTCGGAAATCGCCGATGCCTTCTGGAAGCCGCGTGTGGATAGGCGGTCTTCAATGTGTGGCCGCGCGGCAGGGAAAGAGGCAAGAGAGCATTCCAGGATTTCGCCACGGTGGTAAGGAAAGAACGTCCAACCATTCGTCAATGAGGAGACGGGGCGGACAGATTGAATCTTTCCCTTGTCGCGCTGCAAACCGATGACGCAGAAAGCCGGTCCCATACGAGTGATTTCGGTGATGAGAAGCTTCGTCATGGAGCGACCACGGATTTCTTGCGCCGGGCCTTCACAGGTTTTTTGGGTTCGGAGACAAGATGGCAGATTTTGGCGAGCTCACCTCGATTGCGCCAGTGTACGGCGAGAAGATCAGCAACCAAGCGGCGGTGGCACTTGTCCGGGCCGGGCTCAGAACAGAGCAGCGCCACTTTGGAAGGCCAGGAACCCAAATCGAGCTTTTCGGGCACCCCGCGCTCCTTCATCAAGGCCAGGAAGCCAGTTTCATAAGCCGGCCAGTCTCTTGTTTGACGAAAGACCTTGAGTAGCTCTGGCGGAGGAGTAAGAAGTGACTCGTGGGAATAATCGATGTTGACAATTTCGCGGAGAAAAAAGGAAAGGTCAGGATGCTTGGCGAAGCCCGAGAGCTGGCCGGAGCGGTTCTGGCGGATGTCGATCACTTTTTCTACGCCGGATCGCGATAGCAAGCCGAAAAATTCTTCAGCGGTCTTGCCGGCAAAGCCAATCGTGCAAAGAAGATGCTCCATAGAGTGCTCAGAACTCCTCCATCTCTCCGGTCGAACCGTGGAAGGCATATTCCTGGGCTTGGCGGCGGAGGGCGTCTTCAAGCGCGGCATTGCGCTCAGAGACAAAAAGCGAATCGCTGGTAAACGCGGAAAGATCATTGAGGGCCAGGAGCCGGTCTTCCGCCTCGCGTTGCGTTTCAAGAATGCCTCCGCGCCGGATGTGCACGGGGGTGACACCGCGCTCCAAGAGCGCGGGACAAATCATCAGAAAGCGGTGGCACTGCAAGGGATCTTCTTCGGCGCACATCAAAGCGATGTTTTGCCGCCGCGAATTCTCGATGGCCCGATCCACCCCGACCGAGAAGTCAGGGGCCTTTCGGCGGAGCGCGTAGTCAACCAGACCGTTGCGCTGGTAGACGCGTGGATCGCCGGGCCTTCCTCCAAGAGATTCGCCCAGAAATTCATACTCGCGGTTGGAGGCACGTAGGCCTGCTTCGAGCGGTTCACGGTTGAATTGCGGAAAGCGTGAACTCCCTGGACGGCTGCGCACATCACACACTAAATGAACCCCGTGTTTGGCGAGCAGAGCTATAAAATCCTCCAGCTCGAGATTGGAATGGCCGATGGTAAAGAGAGTGGTCGTCAATGCTTGCGATGAATTCATGGAGGGATCGCGCGAAGGGGTCCGCCCATATTCTGCCTAATGCTGAAAGTTGCGGCAAGGCCACAGAGCGTATCAACTTCACCCAGGCTCGAAACGAGAGCAAGGCGA
>WNGG01008628.1_pt1 | contig 14169 bp, 14 predicted proteins | sample 5400661 | NCBI WGS metagenome assembly WNGG01 (sample SAMN13153372, study PRJNA577476) | soil metagenome | isolation source: 100 cm soil or saprolite under Garry oak tree replicate 1 | place: USA:California | collected 2016-06-15
GAATGGCCGACCAGGACGTACGGAGGCGGGACGCCGGCGCGATGCAGCAGCTGGTGCAGCTCGGCGGACATCGCCGCGCTGGTACGCGGGAACGGGCCCGGATCGCTCCAGCCGTCGCCCGCGCGGTCGAACCAGCAGGCTTCGGTGAACTTGGCAATTTCCGGCTGGATCTCCGACCACGCGTACCCCGGGTCACCTGCGCCGGACTCGAGGATCACCGCCGGACTCCCCTCACCCGAGCAGAAGATGTTCAGGCTCCGCCCGCCGATATCCACCGATCGCCCGATCTGCGGCAGGCGTTCGTGATCCCGGCGCTCACCAACCTGTTCGTACATGACGCCCGTGAGCCCCGTGATCAGCACCACCGAGCCGAGCCATTTGGCAGCCAGACCGAATCGGCGTCTCAACGTGGATTGTTCAGTGATCGTTGACATCACGGGAGCGGCGGCATCGTTCACTCGGTGCGAACATAGCGGCAGAGGCTGCGCGCGACAGTGGGCGCGGACTAAGCGGCGGGGTCAGCGTTCGGCTTTTCCTTTGGCGTTCGCGCGTAGGCCCCACTCCCCCGCCACACCCTGCATCACCAGCCGACGAAAGATGGCGTCGACCTCTTCGGGCGGAAGCTTCGCGCCCTGGTCCAGCCACCACGTCAAGACGGCCATGAACGCCCCCGCGATGTACTGCACCGCCAGATCACGTTGCGCCGGCGTGCCTTTGAAAGCGAGCGCCCTGAGGTCAACGTCCACGAGGGCCGCGACCATGGACTGAATGCGCTGCAGCACGAGCGCTCCGCTGTCTCGCCCCACGATCGCCGTCCACACCGGGAGATGACTCCGCGCGTGCTCGAGCATCGCGAGGCTGAAGCGGAGCCCCCCCGGGGCCTGGCGTTGGCGTTCACCTAGGAAATTCCGCAGGTCTTCGAGCCGGCTGGTGAGCAGCGTCTCCTTGTCGGCGAAATGCGCGTAGAACGTGGCCCGGCCGACGTTCGCCCGGTCGATGATGTCCTGAACGGTCGTGGCTTCGTACCCCTGCTCGATCATCATCGAGATCAAGGCGTCCTGCAAAAGTTGGCGGGTGCGTTGGACCCGCCGGTCGGTCGCTCGCTTCACCATGTCGCCTCATTCCCGACCAAAGCTGGCGTCCCTGTTCGCAATCGTACGCGGCGCCGTCTGGTGTCGGTGGCTGGGCGCCGATAAGAGACACAATGTTCTGTAGCGAACAGTATGTCAAGTAGAGAACATGATGTTCACAAACACCAGATGCCGCCGACGTTCCAGAACGCGGAGGGACACTATGCACGAGGCAGCGCGCCGGTCGCTCATCAGCGTCTCGCTCACGGCGGTGATGATCACCGCCAATCACCTCTACGTGCTCGGACCGAAAGCGTTCGGTCTCGGAGCCGTGCTCCTCGTCGGTCCCGCGGCGCTACTCTGGTGGTTTCGCAACACCCAGAGCCCGGTCGCCTTCGCCGGCTACCTGCTCATGAATCTCTGGATCGTCGTGGGCTTCGGCGTGATCAAGGGCCTTTGGGGAATCACGCTGCCGCTTTATCTGGGCACCGGCCTCGCCGCCGTGTCCGCCGCCTATCCCAAGCCGATACTCGGGCCCTACGGCTTCGAGGCGAGCGGCATCCTGATGTTCATCGGCAGCCTGTTCGTCGCGTACTACGCCTACCAGCTCCTCGAGGCGAAGCGGGCGGGTCCCGTCCTGCCCAGAGCCCGTGCGCGGACGGGTGCCTTCCTGGCCGCCGCGGGGCTGGTTGCCGCCTTCGTGTTCGTAGACCGGGACCGTTGGGCTGCGCCCGTGGGCGGTGTCGTCAAGATCGGCGTCATCGTCCCGACTGCGGGGCCCTACGCCATCCTCGGCAACTCGTTTCTCAAGGCGGTCCAGATGGCGAAAGACGACTTGCGGGGGACCAAGTACCAGTATCAACTCGTCCTGGTCGACATCGGCACTGACGAAAGCACCGCGCGCGTGGCGATCGAGCGAGCGCTTCGCGTCGATCGGGTCGACGCCATCGTTGGTGGCATCTCCCGCTTCGGCCTGCTGACGAAGCCCTTGGCAAGTGCGGCGCGGATCCCGCATACCTGCGTGTGCAGCGTGACCTCGATCGGCGATGGGGCGTATAACTTCACGAACATTCCGACCCCCGAGGCCGAGGCCCTGCTGTGGGTGCAAGAAGCCGAGCGGCGCGGGATCCGGAGAATCGCCCTCCTCACCCGGGACTATCCGAGCATCCGGGGGCACGTGGCGGCGGTGAAGGCGGAGGCCGCGCGGGTCGGTCTCTCCGTCTCGTACGATTACGTCTTCTCGGATTCCGTGACCAACTTTCGCGCGCGCATCGCCGAAGCCCGAGCCTCGAACCCCGACATCTACTTTGTCGAGACCTTCAGCCCCCAGCTCGAGATCCTCGGCCGACAACTGTCCGACGCGAAGGTCCACAACATCGCCTCCGTCGTAGCGCCGTCGCTCAGTGAGCACCGCGAGCTCTTTGAAGCCACGTGGTATACCGACAGCAATCTCCGGGATCTCGCGTTCCGGACACGCTTTGAGGAAAAGTATCCGGGCACGCAGTTCGCCACCCACATGATGCCCTACGCGTACGATGACTTCAACATGATCGTGCAGGCGTTCGAGCGGGGGCAAAACCCCGCGGTCTACCTCCGTGACATCGCCTCGTACGACGGCACGGCGGGGATGCTGACCAAGGCGCGCGGCAGCGGCACCTTCCAATCCACGCCTGCCGTGTGGGTCATTCGCAACGGCACACCGACGTTGACCTCGAACACTGAGACGCGGGAGTCACCATGACCAGACGAATGCGCACCCCGACCCTTTGGGCACTGCTGATTGCCGCCATGTTGGCCAGCGCCTATCTGATCGTCGCCAACAATGGTGCTGCGATGAGCAGCTCAGAAACGCCTGCGGGAATGTTCCACTGAGAGCGGTGGCAGTCAGCCGGTGCTCAAGCGGCTGCTCGAGCAGCCGCGGGACGTCACAGCATGATCAGCCCGCGCCGCAATCCGGTCGCCACAGCCTCGGCCCGATTCGCGGCGTCGAGCTTGTCGTAGATCGCCGCGAGGTGGGTCTTCACGGTGTGCTCCGACACCCCGAGGCGCACGGCGATCTCCTTGTTGACGAGCCCTTCGCCGAGCAGCGTCAGAACAGCGCCGGCGCGAGCCCGGCCGACACGGAGGTCAGGCCAGCCGCGGCCCCGCGAATGGCGGCACCGATCTGCGCCGCGGACGCGTGCGGCGGCAAGACGGCACGCGCCCCGGCCCGCAGCGCCCGCGCGGCCGCCGTGCGGTCCAGCTCGTCCAGCAGAACGACAAGCGGCGTCGCATCGTGCTCCGGACCGCGCTCGAGGCGGAGTGGCAGGGGCAGCTGAGCCTTGGCTCCGGGACCGAGCAGGATGACATCCGGACGGCTCTCATCGTCGATAAGCACTAAGCCCGCATCCCGAGCGACGACCCGCTGCAGGTCGCGGCGCGCCCCCGGCTGCGGCGACACCACCAGCACCCGTATCACGCTGCCGCCGGCGCCTGCGCCCGTCGCAACCACGACTGGACCAGCGCCGCCGGGACGGCGAGCGCCAGGCCTCCGTGCATCATCGTGTTGATGCCGATCAATCTGCCGCCCGCGTCGGCGAGCGGTCCCCCGGAAAAGCCGGGCGCGAGGCGCAGGTCCGCCCGGATCCACGGTGGCGTAGGACCAGCGCGGTCGCCGCCGGTCGTGTGGATGATCCCGAGAGTAGCCGCGCCGGTGAGCTCCCCGGGGTGTCCGATCGCGATCACCAGCTCACCAACCCGCAGCGGCGGTGCCCCGCGGACCTGCGCAACCCCGGCGGCCGTGCGCACCTCGAGCTCCAGCGCGGCGAGGTCGCGCTTCCGGTCGCGCGCCACGACCCGGGCCTGTGCCACCGCGCCGTCGCTGAACTGGATCGTCGCCTGAGCCCGAGTCGCGACGTGTGCGTTGGTGATGACCAGTCCGCGTGTGTCGTCTCCCCCCCCAGGGTCCCACAGCACGCCGGCACCGGACGCCGCCGCCCCGCTCGGCTGTACCCGCACGGTCACACGCCGGAGCGCCTCCACTGCTGCGGCCAGCTCCTGCGTGAGGCCGGTGGTCAAAGGCGCCGTCATGCCGCGCGCGGCTCCGGCCGTTGGCCCGGCGTCACCTGAAGCGTCTGCATCTGTCCTCCGCGAATCACCATCGCCGCGATTGGCCGTCCCACTCGGTCCCCGCCCAGCTGTGCCAGCACGTCGGTCGGGTCCCTCACGTCGGCGCCGTCGAGCGCGAGCAGGACGTCGCCCAGCAGGATGCCGTCGCGATCGGCCGGCCCGCCCGGCTCCACGCTTACGATCAGCAGGCCGACGGTGTTTTTCAGCTCGAGCCGGCGGGCGAGCGACTGCGGCACCCGCACCGGCTGCGTTCCGATCCCCAGATAAGCGCGGCGGATGGTTCCCCGTTCCAGCAGCTCGCCGACCGTCCGCTCCACGGTGGCGACGGGAATGGTCACCGGCGCGCCGCGGGCCAGCCCGGAGCTGTTGATGCCGATCAATCTGCCGCCCGCGTCGGCGAGCGGTCCCCCGGAAAAGCCGGGCGCGAGGCGCAGGTCCGCCCGGATCCACGGTGGCGTACGACGAGCGCGGTCGCCGCCGGTCGTGTGGATGATCCCGAGAGTAGCCGCGCCGGTGAGCTCTCCGGGATGTCCGATCGCGATCACCAGCTCACCCACCCGCAGCAGGGGTGCGCCGCGGATCTGCGCAACGCCGGCGGCCGGGCGCGCCTCGAGCTCCAGCGCGGCGAGGTCGCGCCTCCGGTCGCGCGCCACGACCCTGGCCTGTGCCACCGCGCCGTCGCTGAATTGGATCGTCGCCTGAGCGCGAGTCGCGACGTGTGCGTTGGTGATGACCAGTCCGCGTGTGTCGTCTCCCCCCCCAGGGTCCCACAGCACGCCGGCACCGGACGCCGCCGCCCCGCTCGCCTGCACCCGCACGGTCACACGCCGGAGCGCCTCCACTGCTGCGGCCAGCTCCTGCGTGACGCCAGTCAAAGGCGCCGTCATGCCGCGCGCGGCTCCGGCCGTTCGCCCGGCGTCACCTGAAGCGTCTGCACCTGTCCTCCACGAATCACCATCGCCGCGATTGGCCGTCCCACTCGGTCCCCGCCCAGCTGGGCCAGCACGTCGGTCGGGTCGCTCACGTCGGCGCCGTCGAGCGCGAGCAGGACGTCGCCCAGCAAGACCCCGTCGCGATCGGCCGGCCCGCCCGGCTCCACACTTGCGATCAGCAGGCCGACGGTGTTTTTCAGCTCGAGGCGGCGGGCGAGCGACTGCGGCACCCGCACCGGCTGCGTCCCGATCCCCAGATAAGCGCGGCGGATGGTTCCCCGTTCCAGCAGCTCGCCGACCGTCCGCTCCACCGTGGCGACGGGAATGGTCACCGGCGCGCCGCGGGCCAGCCCGGAGCTGTTGATGCCGAGCACGCGGCCGGCGGCGTCAATGAGGGGACCGCCCGAGAATCCGTCGTAAATCGACACATCGAGACGGAGCAGCGAGTCGATCTCGCCGCCCCGCCAGGTGCGCCACGCGCCGGCCACGCTGCTCACCACCCCCCAGCTGGCCGTGAGCCTTGGTCCCGGCCGCCCGAGTGCGATCACGAACTCCCCCACGCTGGGCGACGGGTCGAGGCGGAGATGCGCGGTCGCCAAGCTCTGGCCGGCGAGCCGCAACACGGCCAGGTCCGTGCTCGGGTCTCGCCCGGCCAGGGTGACGGGTGCGGTGGTCCCGTCAGGCAGGGTTACGGTGACGTTCTCGTCGCGGTTGATCGTGTGATTCGTCGCGACGATTACTCCCTGGCGCCAGTGGACGCCGCTCGCGGGAATGCGGCGCCGGGCGTGGATCGCCACGACGGCGCGGCCCCCCGCCTCGACGGCGGTGGCGAGTTCGTTCGATAGGGATTCGAGCAGTGTAGTCATTATGGACCTCAATGAGGAGCGGGGGAGGGCACGAGCGCCCGCCCGGAGGGGACAATGTCGACGGGCGCGGCTGTGCGGCATCGGCCGAACGGGGGAGGACCCGGCTCCGAGACCGCGGATCGTAACGAACGGTCAGCGAATGTCGGGTTTGGACCGCCCCATTCGTCGAGATAGTGGCCGGCGCACGCGGGCGATTCGTGCTCGGGAACGTTGCGGCTTGACGGTGCGTTACTCGTTCGACAGTTATCTAACTATGTACGTCGAACGAGGCAGGCAGGGTCGGCTGGCGCCGGGGCAGTTCGAGCGCATCGCGAAGGCGCTGTCGGATCCGCGGCGGTTTGCATTGCTCGAGGCGATCGCGAGCAGCGCCGAGTGCCCTTATCACCAGTTGTGTGAGGACTTTCCGGTGACGAAGGCGACGATCTCGCATCACCTGAAAGAGCTGGTGCAGGCGGGACTGGTCGATGCGGAGCGCGCAGGACAGTTCGTGAACACCCGGGTGCGTCGCGACGTTATGCGAGCATACGCGGCGGAGCTGCTGCGCCGCGTGGGAAGCGAGCGAAACCGCACCGATTGAGCGAGCGTACCGGCACAGTCACGGTGCTGTCGTGGTCAGGTGTCAAGTAGTTGTACAACTATCTTACAAGCTCCAAGAACCCCAGGAGGTCGTTGCATATGCCCAGTCGCATTCTCGCAAGTCGGGATTGGATCCGCTCAGTGGCGCTGGTCGGGACGGTGCTCGTGACCGGGGTGGCGCTGGCCGCGTGGAAGTCCGCGGCCGCCCGCGCTGCCAGCGCGGCCGCCGCGCGGCAGCCCGAGCCGATCGAATCGGTGAACATCGCGGTAGCCAAAGAACGCGAGTACCGGCCTACGACGACATCGGTGGGCACGGTGCTCGCGCTCGAGTCCATCACCCTGCGTAACGAGCTCGCGGGCACCGTTCGCAAGGTCGCGCTGGTGCCCGGACAGGTGGTCGAGGCCGGCACGGTGCTCGTGGGGCTCGACGTGTCGGTGGAGCAGGCGGAGCTCGACGCCGAGACCGCCCAGGCCGATCTGGCGGCGACCACGCTCGCGCGCCTCGAGCGCCTGCTTCAGGCGCAGGCCGTGTCGCAGGAAGAGGTGGACCAGGCACGAGCCGCGCGCGACGTCGCGCTCGCGCAAATCGAGCGCACCCGCGCCGTCATTGCAAAGAAGACGATCCGCGCGCCGTTTCGCGCCCGCGTGGGGCTCACCGACGTGCATCCGGGCCAGTACCTGAACGAGGGCACCGAGCTCACGACGCTCCAGGGAGTCGATGCGGCGGCCAACGTGGACTTCACCGTGGCCCAGGCGGTGGCAGCAGGATTGCGCCCTGGCCAGTCGGTGACAGTGTTCGCCGGTGACAGCCCGACCACGGCCCGGATCGCCGCGGTCGATGCCCGTGTCGATCCCACGACCCGGAACGCCCTGGTGCGGGCGCGGATCTCCGGCCATGCCCCGGCGCCCGGCGCTTCGGTGCGCGTCGAGGTCCCCGTGGGGCCGCCGACCGCCGCTGTGGCCATTCCCGTGAGCGCCCTCCGCAAGGGACCCAGCGGCGATCACGTGTTCCTGATCGTGCCCGACTCCGCCGGCAAGACGCGCGCCCATCTGCAACCGGTGCGCAGCGGCCCGGTGCTCGATGACGACGTCGTGATCCTCAGTGGTCTCACCCCCGGGCAGCGGGTCGCTACCTCCGGGTCCTTCAAGCTGCGCGAGGCTGTGCTCGTCGCGAGCGACTCCTCTCGCTAATCGGAAACGATCATGCGCTCTTTCACCGATACGTTCATCAAGCACCCCGTCCTCGCGGCGGTGGTGAACCTCGTCATCGTGCTCGTGGGGTGGCGGGCGATCACCACGCTGCCGGTGCAACAGTATCCGAAGATCGAAAGCTCTTCGGTCCTGATCACCACGGTGTACTACGGCGCCAGCGCCGAGACGGTGCGCGGCTTCCTCACGACACCGATCGAGCGTGCCGTGTCGGCGATCAGCGGCGTGGACTACGTCGAGTCGACCAGTCGCGCCGGCGTCAGCACTATCACGGTGCACCTGAAGCTCAACCACAACAGCACCGCGGCCCTGGCGGAGGTCACCGCCCGGTTGCAGCAGGTGCGCTCCGAGCTGCCGGCCGAGGCCGAGCCCCCGGTGGTCGAGGTGCAGCGCGCCGATCGGCCGTATGCGTCGTTCTACCTGAGCTTCACCTCCTCCGAGCGCGATATTCCGGCGCTCACCGACTGGCTGACGCGCAACCTGCAGCCCCAGCTGACGACCATGGCCGGGGTGCAGCGAGTCGATGTCGTCGGCGGGCGCCCCATCGCCATGCGGGTCTGGATCGATCCGGACCGCTTGGCGGCGCTCAACCTCGCGCCCGGCGACGTGCACGCGGCGCTCCAGCGCAACAACTACCTCGCCGCCGTGGGCCAGACCAAGGGCAACCAGGTGCAGGTCAACCTGCTGGCCAACACCGACCTGCGCACACCTGAGGAGTTCAAGAATCTCGTCGTGGCCGAGCGCAATGGGGCCATCGTACGGCTCTCCGACGTCGCCCGGGTGGAGCTGGGCGCCGAGGAGGCCGACTTCATCACCAAGTTCAACGACAAAGAAGCCGTGTATCTCGGCGTCTGGCCGCTGGTGGGCTCGAACGAGATCGAGGTCGCCAACCGGCTCCACGCCGAGATGGATCGCATCCGGCCGACCCTGCCGAAGGACATCGACATGCAGCTCGCGTACGATGCGACCGTGTTCATGGTCGACGCGCTGCACGAGATCTCGAAGACGCTGGTCGAGACCATCATGATTGTCGGCCTGGTGGTGTTCCTCTTCATGGGGTCGATCCGCACCGCGCTGGTGCCGCTGGTCGCGATGCCGGTCTCGCTCATCGGCGCGGGCGCCGTGATGTACGCCTTCGGCTTCAGCCTCAACCTCTTGACGATCCTCGCCATCGTGCTGTCGGTGGGATTGGTAGTGGACGACGCCATCGTCGTGGTCGAAAACGTCGAACGCCACGTGCGTGAGGGCAAGACCCGCATCCAGGCGGCGCTCATCGGCGCGCGCGAGCTGGTCGGTCCCATCATCGCCATGACGATCACGCTCGCCGCGGTGTACACGCCGATCGGGTTCCAGGGCGGCCTCACCGGCTCGCTCTTCCTCGAGTTCGCGATTACGCTCGCGGCCGCGGTGGTGGTGTCCGGTATTGTGGCGGTCACGCTGTCGCCGGTGATGAGCTCGCGCTTCGTGCACGAGCAGGGCAAGGAGGGCCGGCTCACCAAGCTGGTGCACCATGGCTTCGAGCTGGTCCGCCGCCGCTACGAGCGCTTGCTCGACGGCGCCCTGGCTATGCGCTGGGGGATCGTCGCGGCCGCCGTGCTGGTGATGGTGGCGGCATGGCCGCTCTACCAGTACTCGCGGCGCGAGCTGGCCCCGATCGAAGACCAGAGCCACATCAGCCTGTTCATGGCGGCGTCGCCCGATGCCTCGCTCGCGGCGACCAACAAGGCCTCCCTCCAGGTGGTCAAGGCGGTCACGTCCTTCCCCGAGGCGAAGTTCATGTGGTCGCTCACGGCCAACTGGGGCGGCTTCGGCGGGATGGTCGCGAAGAACTGGAAGGAGCGGAAGCGCACCACCGAGCAGATGTACGGGCAGGTCTACGGAGCGGTCTCGCAGGTGCCGGGACTGCAGGTCTTTCCGCGGCTCGACCCGCCGCTGCCGTCGCCGGGCCAGTACGACGTGGAGCTGATCCTCGCGAGCGACGTGCCGCCCGAGCAGATGCTGCAAACGGTCGGGGCGGTGATGGGCGCCGGCTGGCAGAGCGGGAAGTTTCTCTACGTCGACACCGATTTGAAGATCGATCTGCCGGAGGCGCGGGTCGTGATCGACCGCGACCAGGTCGCCGACCTGGGCCTTGACCTGGCGAGCGTCGGCCGCGAGCTCGGCACACTGCTGGGGGGCGCGTACGTCAACCGGTTCAATTATTTCGACCGCAGTTACAAGGTCATCCCCCAGATCGGGGACGACCGCCGGGCCACGGTGGCGCCGCTGCTCGATCTCAAGATCAAGACGCCCAGCGGCCGGCTGGTGCCGGTGTCGACCTTCACGCACATCGAGTCGAGCACCGCGCCCCGCACCCTGAACCGGTTTCAGCAGCGCAACGCGGTCCGGATCTTCGGCGGCGTGAAGCCCGGGGTGACGAAAGAAGAAGGGCTGCGCGTCCTGGAGAACGCCGCCGCGGCCGTGACCGGCCCGGGCGTGGGGATGGACTACGCCGGAGAGTCTCGGCAAATCCGGCTCGAGGGGGCGGCGCTCACGGTGACGCTCGGTTTCGCCGTGATCCTCATCTACCTCGTGCTCGCGGCGCAGTTCAGGAGCTTCCGCGACCCGCTGATCGTACTGGTGGGCTCGGTGCCGCTCGCGATCTCGGGAGCGCTGGTGTTCAGCTTCCTGAACCTCACCACGATCAATATCTACTCACAGGTGGGGCTGATCACCCTGGTGGGGCTGATCGCGAAGAACGGCATCCTGATCGTGCAGTTCGCGAATACGCTCCAGTCGCAAGGCGTGGCGAAACTCGTCGCGCTGCGCGAAGCGTCACTCACCCGCCTTCGCCCCGTCCTCATGACCTCGGCGGCGACCGTGTTCGGGCATCTGCCACTCGTGTTTGCGACGGGGCCGGGATCGGCGGCGCGCAACAGCATCGGGACGGTGCTGGTGGCGGGCATGACGGTGGGGACGCTGTTCACGCTGTTCGTCGTCCCGGTGTTCTACTCACTCATCGCCGCCGAGCATCGTCCCGAGACGGCGGACGGCGAAGATCTGGTGCTCCAACCCGCAATGGTGGAGGAGGCGGCTCATGCGTAGCGCGACTCTGTTGGCGTTCCTTGCGTTGTACGGGTGCGCCTCGGCACCGAGCTACCGGGCATTCTCCGTCCAGGCGCCGGCGTCGGGTCCTCACCCCCTGTCCCCCTCTCCCTTCAGGAGAGGGGGGACGACGGATGGGGCCGCCGACTCGGCTGACTTCTGGCAACGGCTCGGCGACACCACGCTGTCTCGCTTGATCGGTGAGGTGCGGCGCGCCAACCTGGACGTGCAGGCCGCGCGGGCCCGCGTGAGCGCCGCCCGCTCGGACCGGCTGCGCTCGCTCCTCGACCTCACGCCCTCGGCCACCGTGTCCGGCGGCTACCTCCGGCAGCGACTGTCGAGCGCATCGTTCCCCGGCGGGTTCGGCGTGTTCCCGGACCAGAGCGTCTGGAGCGCCGGCGCCGATGCCTCGTGGGACCTGGATGTCTTCGGGCAGATCCGCCACACCGTGCAGGCGCGCGGCGCGCTGCTGGGCGCGGCAGAGGAAACTTCGCGCGACGTGGAGGTGTCGTTCACGGCGGAGCTGGCCCGGGCCTACTTCGAGCTGCGCGGAGCCCAGGAGCAGCTCGCGGTGGCGCGGCAGAACGCCGAGAACCAGCGGCGCACCTTCGAGCTCACGCGGCAGCGCCTCGACGCGGGGCGCGGCAGCGCGTTCGATACCGAGCGGGCCCAGGCCCAGTTGAACTCGACCCTGGCGGCGATTCCGGCCCGGGAAGGGCAGGTCGCGGCGGCGCAGTATCGCATCGGCGTGCTGGTGGGCCGCGCGCCGGACGCAGTCGCCCGGGAGCTGGAGCAGCCCGGTCGGTTGCCGCCCCTCCCCGACCTGATCGCCATCGGCCAGCCGGACGCCGTGGTACGGTACCGGCCGGACGTGGCCGCGGCCGAGCGGCAGGCGGCGGCGCAGGGAGCCCTGGTCGGAGCGGCCAAGGCGAGCTACCTGCCGCGGCTCAGCATCGGAGGCAGCGTCGGCTACGCCGCACCCGCATTCAACGCCGTGGGCGACCAGGGGACGCTGCGCTACGCGGTGGGACCGGTGCTCACCTGGCCGGCCCTCAACCTGGGTCGAGTCAAGACGGAGGTCGACGCCGCGCAGGCGCGGGAGGACGCGGCGCGCGCGGAGTACGGTCGCGTCGTGCTGGCCGCGATGGCGGACCTGGAAACGAGCATCACGCGGTATCGCACCGCCCGGGAGCGGTTGCAGCGGCTGGAGGAGGCGAGTGCGGCGAGCGAGCGCGCGGCGGAGCTGGCGCGCCTGCGGTTCACCGAAGGGGTGACGGATTTTCTGCAGGTGCTGGACGCGGAGCGCACGCAGCTCGAGGCCCAGGATCAGCTGGCGCAAGGGCGGACCGACGCGGCGACGGCGTACGCGGCGTTGTACCGGGCGGTGGGAGGAAGGTGAGGCGGCGCGAGCGCGGCATTGACGCGCCCTGGGCCAGCCGCGGCTAGCGGCGGCTGGCCACCAGCGCCTGATAGACCAGCGTGGGAAACTTCCCCGCGATGTCGGTCCGGTTCGGCAGCTGATTGATCATGAAGACGATGACGAGGTGCTCGGCCGGATCGACGTAGTAGGCACTGCCGTACGCGCCGCCCCAGTTGAAGGTGCCGACCGACGCCATCCCGGTCGCCCCGTAGCGCTCCGTCGTCTGAAAGCCGAACCCGAAACCACGCGCGCCGGTCGAGTCGAACAGCGTCCCGCTCTGGTTGTGCGTCATCAGGTCGACGGTGTGTGGCGCGAGGATGCGGACGCCGCCGAGCGCGCCGCCGTTTCGCACCATCTCGAGGAAGCGGGCGTAGTCCGCCGCGGTCGAGATGAGGCCAGCGCCGCCCGAGAAGCTCTTGCGCGGACCGCCGACGTAATTCCCTTGTCCGCGTGGGCCGTCGGGAGCGCGCTGCGCGTGATTGGTCGAGTCGCTCGCATACACGGTCGCGAGGCGCGCTGCCTGCCCTGTAGGAACGAAGAAATACGTGTCATTCATCTTCAGGGGACCGGTGATGCGGGTCCGGATCAGCTCGTCGAGCGGCATCCCCGAGGCACGCTCGGCGACGCAGCCGAGGATATCGGTGTTGTAGCCGTACACCCACTTCTCGCCGGGCTGCGCCGTGAAGGGCAGCGTCGCGAGCCGCTCCATCGTTGTGCAGATCGGCTCATCCTTATCGGCGGTATACCACCCCCACCCCGCGGCGGGCCCGAGCCCTTTGGCGGCGTAGAGCGGCGCGATGAGCCCGTCGGTGCCGTATGAGATGCCGGCCGTGTGGGTGAGCAGATCCCTGATCGTGATGGCACGGGTCGCCGGCTTGACGACGAGGCCGGTGTCGCTCTTCGTCGCGGCGGTGGTGTGCGCGAAGGCCGGGATGAAGCGACTCACCGGGTCGCCGAGCGCGATCCTGCCGTCTTCCACGAGCGACAGGATCGCCACCGTCGTAATGGCCTTCGTCTGCGACGCGATGCGAAACAACGCGTCGCTGGTCATCCGGCGTCCCGCCTCCTTGTCGAGCCAGCCGACGGCGTGCCGGTAGACGACGCGACCGTCCTCGAGCACGAGGCCGACGGCCCCACCGATCTGTCCCGAATCGACGTACTGCTGCATGACGCGGTCGATGCGCGCCAGGCGATCGGTCGCGAAGCCCGACCGTCGGGTTTGGGCGCGCAGGACTGCCGGGGCGACGACGAGCAGCACGAGGGCTGCTCGATGAGCGCGCTGAAGGGCAGCAGACCGTGGCATGAGGCGATCCCTCTACTCGATGGCTCGCTCGATGCGCTGGTCCGGAACAAACCAGATCAGCGCGACGAGCACATAGATGGCGTCGGCGATCCACGGCCTGACGAATGCCACCAGGATCGCCGACGCATAGAGCAGCGCCGACAGTTTTCCCTTGAGGTCGCGCCCCACGGCACGGGCGAGCAGCGACTCGGGCCCATTGCGCCGCAGCAACGCTCGCTGCAACAGCAGCCACGCGACACCGGACATCAGGAACACGCTGCCGTAGATCGCCGTCGGGATGGCCGCCGCGGGACGCTCTCCCACCCAGCTCGTCGTGAACGGCACGAGCGACAGCCAGAAGAGGAGATGAAGGTTGGCCCACAGGACGCGACCGTCGATGTGCTGCGCCGCGTGCAGCATGTGGTGATGGTTGTTCCAGTAGATGCCGACGTACACGAAGCTGAGGCAGTAGCTGAGGAGGGCAGGACCGAGCGGCGCGAGCGCCGCCAGATCCTGCCCGTGCGGCGCTTTCAGCTCCAGCACCATGATGGTGATGATGACGGCGATGACGCCGTCGCTGAACGCCTCGAGCCGGCCCTTACCCATGGAGAGAAGCTAACGC
>WNGG01005457.1_pt1 | contig 14162 bp, 10 predicted proteins | sample 5400661 | NCBI WGS metagenome assembly WNGG01 (sample SAMN13153372, study PRJNA577476) | soil metagenome | isolation source: 100 cm soil or saprolite under Garry oak tree replicate 1 | place: USA:California | collected 2016-06-15
GCTCATCGCGCGGCGCCTGGCGTTCATGGTGTTCGTCCTGTGGGGCATCACGCTGGTGACGTTCTTCCTGTCCCGGGTGGTGCCGGGCGACCCGGCGCGGCTGCTGGCCGGCCCGCAGGCGAGTCCCGCCGAGGTCGCCCACCTCGGCCACATCTACGGCCTGGACGACCCGCTCATCGTCCAGTACGGGCGCTACCTGCGCGGTCTCCTGCACGGCGACCTCGGGTTCTCGTTCGTCACCCGGCGGGACGTGCGCACCGACATCGCGACGTTCCTGCCCGCAACGGTCGAGCTCGCAGGCTACGCGCTGCTGACCGGGTCCGCGCTCGCGGTCGTCACCGGGACTGCGGCCGCGTACCGGCGGGGAACGGGCACGGACGCGGCCGGGCGCCTGTCCGCGATCGCCGGGCTCTCCCTGCCGGTGTTCTGGCTCGCGCTGCTGCTGCAATTGCTGTTCCATACCGAGCTCGGCTGGTTCCCGCTCGGCGGTCGCCTTGACCCCGGGATGACGCCACCGCCGCACATCACCGGCCTGCTGACCGTCGACAGCCTGCTCACCGGGCACTTCGACACCTTCGTCAACGCGGCGGAGCACCTGGTGCTCCCGGTCGTCGTCCTGGCGGCCGGCGTGTACGGGCTCATGGTCCGCATCATGCGCACGAGCGTGCTCGACGCGCTCGGCGAGGAATACGTGCGGATGGCGGAGGCGAAAGGGCTCAGCCGCTGGCGCGTGCTGCGCCGGCACGTGCTGCGCAACGCGATGCTCCCGGCCGTGACCGTCCTCGGGCTGGAGTTCGGGCTGCTCGCGGCCGGCGTCTTCGTGGTCGAGTCGGTGTTCCAGTGGCCCGGCCTCGGCAACTATGCCTTCCAGGCGATCCAGGCCAATGACTACAACGCAACGCTGGGGGCCACGTTCGTGATCGCCGTCATGTACGTGGTGATCAACCTGATCGTGGACATCACCTACCTGTACCTCGACCCCAGGATCCGGTACGCATGATCGGTCAGGGTGCTGCGGAGCAAGGCCGCCTGGCAAGGGCCGCCGCGGGACGGCTGCGGGGGGCGCCCGGGGCCGTCGAGCCGTTCCTCGCCGAGTCGCGGCTGAACGTCCTCGGGGTCGCGATCGTCGCGCTGGTCCTGCTGCTAGCGGTGTTCGGCCCGCTCATCGCACCGCAGAACCCGGACCAGATCAACCTGCTCGCCGTGCTCCAGCACCCCTCCGTCCACCACTGGTTCGGGACCGACAACCTCGGGCGGGACCTGTTCAGCAGGGTTCTGGTCGGTACCCGCATCTCGGTCGAGGTCGCGGTCATCATCCTGTCGCTGTCGGTCACGTTCGGGACGGCCGTCGGCATCGTGTCGGGCCTGGCCGGCGGCCTCGTTGATGAGATCGTCATGCGGGTCACCGACCTGTTCCTGGCCTTCCCCGGGTTCATCCTGGCGGCGGCGATCGCCGCGACGCTCGGCCCGAGCCTGCAGCACACCGTGCTCGCGCTGGCGGTAGTCTTCTGGCCCTGGTACACGCGCCTCATCCGCGGGCAAGTGCTGTCGCTGCGGGAGCGCGAGTTCATCCTCGCCGCCCGGCTGGCCCGCGCGGGGACGATGTGGATCGCCACCCGGCACCTCCTGCGGAACGTGCTGGCCATCGTCGTCGTCCAGGTGTCGCTGGACGTCGGCTACGCGATCCTCGCGACATCGTCGCTGAGCTTCCTCGGGCTGGGGGCGCAGCCGCCGTCGCCCGAATGGGGGGCGATCATCGCCGAGGGCCGCAGCTACATCCAGACCGCATGGTGGTGGTCCACGTTCGCCGGGCTCGCGCTCGCACTGACCGTGCTGGGGTTCAACCTGCTCGGTGACGGCCTGCGGGACTGGATCGACCCGCGTCTTCGGGGGAGCATCGGGGGGGTGCAGGAGTGAGGGCGGACAGCCGCGGGCAGTCGGCAGCGGGCGACGCGGTGCTGCGCGTGCGCGACCTCACCGTGCGCTTCGACAGCGGCCGGAACGTCGTGCACGCCGTGAACGGGGTGAGCCTCGAGCTGGAGGCCGGCGGGGCGCTCGGGCTGGTGGGGGAGTCCGGTTCGGGCAAGAGCGTGACCAGCCTGGCCATCCTCCGCCTCCTGCCGCGTCATGCGGCGAGGATCGCCGGCGAGGTCTGGTTCGCCGGCCGCGACCTGATCCAGCTGAACGATCGCGAGATGCGCGGCCTCCGTGGCAAGGAGATCTCGCTCGTCCCGCAGGACCCGATGAGCGGGCTGAACCCGGTGCTGACGGTCGGCGAGCAGGTCGCCGAGACGATCCAGGCCCACGAGCACGTGCGCCGGGGCGAGGCACGGCGCCGGGCCGCGGAACTGCTGGGCGCCGTCGGCATCCCCCGGCCGCGCGATCAGCTGGGCCGCTACCCGCACCAGTTCAGCGGCGGCATGCGCCAGCGCGTGCTGATCGCGATCGCGCTGGCGCTCCGGCCGACGCTGCTGATCGCCGACGAGCCGACCACCGCCCTCGACGTCACGGTGCAGGCCCAGGTGCTCGAACTGCTCCACCAGCTCACCGTCCAGCGCGGCACCGCGATCCTGCTGATCAGCCACGATCTGGGAATCATGGCGCGGATGACGCGGCGGATTGCGGTGATGTATGCAGGCCACGTGGTCGAGTCCGCGCCCACCGCCGAGGTCTTCGCCCACCCGCATCACCCCTACACGGTCGGGCTGCTCCGCTCGATCCCCCGCGTCGCCGACGTGGGACGGCCGCTGACCCACATCGCCGGCGCGCCGCCCGAGCCCGGCCGGCTGCCGCCTGGCTGCCCGTTTGCCCCCCGGTGCGCCTGGGCGTTGGAGGCCTGCTGGGAGGAGATGCCGCGGCTTGAGCCGGTGCGAACGGCCTGGGCAGCCGGGGCCGCCGCCGGGCCGCGATCCGGCGCCAGCGCGCACCTGCTCGCGTGCCACAACCCGGTCGCACCGGGCGAGGCCGAGGCGGGAGAGCCTGTGCGGCCCGGGTTCCGCCCGGCCCCGCCGCCGCCTGAGTACGGGCCCGTGACCGAGGAGACAGCGTGACCGAGGCCCCCAGGCCCGCGAGCGAGCCCTCACCCCCATCCGCAGGCGGGCCCGCACCTCAGTACACGGGGGAGCCTGCATCCCAGTCCGCGAGCGAGCCCACGCCCCAGTCGCCGGGCGAGTGGGCACCCCCGCCCGCGGCCGAGCCCGCGCCCGCGGCCGAGCCCGCACACCTGTCCGAGGGCGGGCCTGCGCTGCTCGACGTGCGCGACCTGCGGGTGCACTTCCCGATCACGCGGGGCACGGTGTTCCGCCGGACGGTCGGGCACGTGCACGCGGTGGACGGCGTCTCCCTCCAGCTCGCGGCGGCCGAGACGGTCGGGCTGGTCGGTGAGTCCGGCAGCGGCAAGACCACGCTCGGGCGCACCATCGTCGGGCTCATCCCCCCCACGTCCGGGACGATCCTGTTCCGCGGGCGGGCACCGGATGCGAGGGCCGGCGCCGGATACCGGGCGGAGCGATCCCAGCTCCAGATGGTCTTTCAGGATCCGACGGCCTCGCTCGACCCGAAGTGGCGGGCCGGCGCGAGCATCGCCGAGCCGCTGCGCGTGAACCAGATCGGAACCCGCGCCGAGCGCCGCGAGCGCGTCCGCGATCTGCTCGAGCTGGTCGGGCTGTCGCCCAAGCACGCCCGGCGGTATCCGCACGAGCTGTCCGGCGGGCAGCGCCAGCGGGTGGGCCTGGCGCGGGCGCTCGCGCTCAACCCCGCGGTGATCGTCGCCGACGAGGCGGTCAGCGCGCTCGACGTGTCGATCCGGGCGCAGATCATCAACCTGCTGCAGCAGCTGCAGGACGAGCTGAAGCTGTCCTACCTGTTCATCGCGCACGACCTCGCGGTCGTCCGTCACCTGAGCGACCGCGTAGCCGTTATGTATCTAGGGCAGATCGTGGAGCAAGGCAGAGCGGCCGATCTGTATTCCGATCCCCGGCACCCTTACACCGTGTCACTGCTGTCGGCCGTGCCGGTGCCGGATCCGGCGGCCGAGGCGCAGCGGGAGCGCATCATTCTTCCCGGCGATCCGCCGAACCCGGCGTCGCCGCCGCCAGGGTGCCGGTTCCACACCCGGTGCTGGCTCCGGGAGCAGCTGGGCGGCCCCGAGCGGTGCGCGGTGGCCGAGCCCGCCCCCCGGCTTGTCTCGGCCGGCCACACCGCGGCCTGTCACTTCACCGACGAGGTGCCGGGCAGGGCCGCGGGATCGGTGGCCGGTCAGACGGCCGGGCCGGCGTCGTGAGCGCGCGGCGTTCCGAGCCCGCGCGGGGCCGCGAGCGCATCCTCGTCGAGGCGGCGAGGCTGTTCGCCAGGCACGGCTATCACGCGACGACCACCCGGCAGATCGCGCAGGCCGTTGGCATCCGGCAGCCCTCGCTCTTCCATCACTTCCCCTCCAAGCACGCGATCGTCCAGGAGATCCTCCGCTCCGACCTCGACGAGGCCGTGCCCGCGGCCGAGGCCCTCGCGTCCGGTCCCGGCCCGGCCAGCGTCCGCCTCTACCGGTACCTCCGGCACGACGTCGAGCACCTGGTCGGGTCTCCCTACGACCTGCGGGGCATGTACTCCGAAGAGGTTATGGGCGACCCCCGGTTCGCCGCGTGGAACCGGAAACGGTCCCGCCTGTACGCGGCCGTCGAGCGGATCGTCAAGGACGGCGTTGCCTCCGGCGTGTTCCTCCCGGTCGACACGGCCCTGGCCCGCGAGGCCATCGCCGGCATCCTGATCCGGGCGCTGACGCTCTACAGCGGAGGGCGCACCGGTGCGTCGGCGCAGTTCGGCGACGAGATCGCCTCGCTGGTGCTGCGGGGTCTGCTCACCGAGCCGGCCACGCTCGAGGCCGTGCGCCGGGACGCCGCGGCGGCATCCGGCGGTGGCTTAGCGGCGGGGGCCTGGCACCCTCCCGGGCGCGCGCCACCCCACGACCGCTGGTAATTGCCGCGTGGTGGGCGCTCAGGTCTGTAGGCCATCAGGCCATGGCTGGGCATGGCGCCCTCCGCCTCCTGCTGGCGCAGGATCAGCGAGAAGCGGAACTGGTCACCGCGGATGACGGTCCGGGTGAACGACAGCAGCTGCAAGTGCGGCCGCTACAGATGCGTCGTCATGACGCGTGCCGCTACCAGCCGCGAGCGCGCGACAGAGTGGCACTGGAAGCCGCGCCGTTCGGAAGGCGGGTTGAAGAATGTCACAGCTTCGGGTGGTGCCTTGTCTTCAAGGGAAAGCACCACGCGGAAGGGAAAGATCATGCGAGTTTTCGTCACGGGAGCGACCGGGGCACTGGGACGGCACCTCGTTCCCGGGCTGGTCGCGGCGGGTCACGACGTCACCGCGACCACGAGGACGCCCGGCAAGATCGCGCAGTTGCGCGAGGCGGGCGCGGAGCCGGTGATTCTCGACGGGCTGGATCGCGAGGCGGTGATCGCGGCGGTGCGGGCTGCCGCGCCGGAGGTGGTCGTGCACCAGATGACCGCGCTGGCGGGCATGCGGAGCCTCCGCAATCCCGACAAGGCGTTCGCCGCCACGAACGAGCTCCGGACCCGGGGCACCGATAACCTGCTGGCGGCCGCGGCGCGGGCGGGCACCCGCCGGGTCATCGCGCAAGGCTACGCGGGCGCCGGGCCGGACAAGCGTTCCGGCGGTCGGCTGAAGACCGAAGAAGATCCGCTCGACTGGCGGCCCATCCGGTCGGCTGTGCAAGGGCCGGCGGCGATCACGTATGTGGACAAGACCGTGCCGCTGGAGGCGCCGGAGGGAATCGTGCTGCGCTACGGCACCTTCTACGGGCCGGGCGCCTCGGATGTCCTGCTGGAGATGCTGCGGAAGAGGCAGCTGCCGGTGGTCGACGGCGGGACCGGGGTCTGGTCGTTCATCGAGGTCACCGACGCCGCCGCGGCGACGATCGCGGCGGTCGGCCATGGCGCGCCTGGCATCTACAACGTCGTGGATGACGACCCGGCACCGGTCGCGGAGTGGCTGCCGTACCTGGCCCAGGTCGCGGGCGCGAAGCCGCCGCTGCGCGTGCCCGCCTGGCTCGGGCGGCTGCTCGCCGGAGAGTTCGTCGTGGCCCAGATGACCACCTCGCGCGGGTCCTCGAACGAGAAGGTCAGGAAAGAGCTCGGCTGGGTGCCGCGGTACCCGAGCTGGCGGGAGGGGTTCCGTGCCTGGGTCAGCGGATGAGGTCGGCGCGGCGGAGGAGGAGTACCGGCCGCTGCTGTTCTCCATCGCCTACGGGATGACCGGATCCGTGGGCGACGCGGAGGACGTCGTGCAGGACGCTTTCCTCGGCCTGACCCGGGCCCGCCAGGCGGGAACCACGATCGGCGATCCGAAGGCGTACCTGACGACCACGGTGACGCGGCTGGGAATCAACTACCTGCGTTCGGCGCGGGTGCGGCGGGAGACGTACGTGGGCGACTGGCTGCCCGAGCCGGTCGTCATCCCCGCGGACGGGCCGGGGCCGGCCGAGCACGCCGAGCTGGCCGACTCGCTGTCGATGGCGTTCCTGGTGCTGCTGGAGGCCCTCTCGCCGGTGGAGCGGGCGGTGTTCATGCTGCGCGAGGTGTTCGAGTACGGCTACCCGGATGTGGCGACGATTACCGGCAAGACCGAGGTGAACTGCCGGCAGATCTTCGCCCGCGCCAGGCAGCGCATCGCCGCCGGAGGGCAGGCGCGCGGCAGCGCGCCGCCCCCGGCGCGGCGGGCGGCAGGCGGGGAACTCGCCCGCAGGTTCTTCGAGGCCGCCGCGGGCGGCGACATGGACGCGCTGCTCGGCATGCTCGCGCCCGACGTGGCGTTCCACGGGGACGGCGGCGGCAAGGCGCAGGCGATCGGCACGCCGCTGCACGGGCGGGAGCGGGTCGCCCGGCTGCTGTCCGGCCTCTTCCGCCGAGGCCGGTCCCTGGGCACTTCCCTCCGGCTGGCCTGGGTCAACGGCCAGCCGGGCGCGGTCGGGTACGACGCCGCGGGGCGGGTGTTCACCGTGTTCGAGCTTGAGGTGGCCGACGGCGTGGTCCAGGCGATCCGCGCTGTGGTCAATCCCGACAAGCTTCGTCATATCGGGCCGGTGTCTGATGTGGCGCGACTGCCGGAGAAGGAATTACCGCAACACACAGACACAACACAGACGAGGGAGGAACCGATGAGCGACCTTCAGGCCATCGCTGACCGGGTCGAGATCGAGGCGCTGCGCGGCGAGTTCACCGACGCGGCGATGATCGCTCTTTCGCCGTGTTGCCGCCGCCATGAGTTTCTGGTCTGAGGTCCGCCTCCGGCCGCCGGGGTGCGGTCAGCGCGGGCTCGGGAGACCATCGTGCCGGTGAAGGCAATGATCACCCGCATATCATGGAAAGCAGCGCGCTTATGAGACTCCGCCGGCCTTCCGGCAAGAAGAACCCGGCGCGAATTCTCAGCTGACCCGTCAGTGACCGGTCAAGGCCACGCCGCTGGCGGTGAAGCGGGCTTCGATGGTGGCGGTCAGCTCCTGGGGGACCGGGTCCAGCGACGGTGTGCCGGATTCTTCTCCACCCGTGCTGTCTTGTGCCGCCATTGCGAAGCCGGTCGCCGCGTAGTGCGCGGTGTCGCCGCCGAGGAGCCCGACGTCAGCTATGTGCTCGACGTGGTGCAGCGAGCCGCCAACCGCAGCGGCGTAGTCGCGGCCCTTGCGGATGGCGGCCTGAATGGCGGAGGCGCGCACGTCCGGCCATGCCGGGTTGTCCCAGTCAACCTGCCAGGTGACCTGGTGCACGTTGAGGGCCTCGTGGCTGGCGAGAACAGCGCTGAGCGAATCCAGCATGCCGAACGCACGGGCGGTGATCACGACCGCCACCGTGGCGATTACCTGCCCGGTCGGTTCATAGCGCCCGGTCTGCTCGTCGTGTGCGCGCTCCGCGTGCGTCGTCGCCGATTGCGCCGACCACGTCAGCCGATGGCGTTCGGTGCTGGCGGCGAGCGCCACTCCGCCCAGCGAGGCGAGGCCGGCGGTGAGGTGTTCCAGTTCCGAGGCCGCGGCCCGGACTGCTTCCCCCTTGGATCCCCGCGACGATTTGATTGTGCTGGCCAGGATGACGTAGTCGGGCGCCACCGTGAGCCGGGCGTCGCCGCGCACCGACAGCAACGTACCGGCCGGATCACTCATCATCCCAAACTATCGCTCGCCGCGGCCGGGCATCGTCAGCATGGCTGCGGCCAACCGCCGTTTAGCTGAAGGGAGGAACTCTGGCCGCGAATCTCCGGTACTCCGCGTGGCCGCGCCGGTGCGGCGGTGGCTAGGGTTTGACCGACGAGGAGATCCTGGCCCTCCCGGCTATCAGGCAAGCCCGCTGTTCTCGGAGCTGGACAAGCTCATCCCTTTTGCGGGTAAGTAGTTAGTCGAAGTGGAGCTCTCCCTGAAGATCGTTCACCTCCGTGCCCGTTGAGATGTTGGTGGAACCAGACTCCCGGCCGTCCCCTTTGATGCCCGAATAGAGCCCGTTCCCTCCGAGGAAGACGAACTTGCCCGTCGAGCCAAAGACGTCGGGGTCGTTCGCAGAGGAGAACAGGACTTCGATGCGGAACCTGATGGCGCCGTCTTGCCCGGTGAGGGTGACGATGGCGTGCCCCGTGAACACGGGCGACCCGCCCCCGCCGAACGGCGCGAAGGGCACAAACGAGAAGGTCCCGGAGTCGGAGATGGCCCCGGACGCACTCCAGGTGCCCTCGCCCGAGAAGATGTTGTCCTCGATATGGGCGGTGAAGGGCTGTGGTGTTGTGGCCCACGCCCGCGAACTCGTCACGGTCCCTCCTGCCAACGCCACGGCGACGAGAGCGAGACCGAGCGCCAGGCGCCGCATCGCCGCCGTCTTCCCCTTACCGCTTGTCGGCGGCAGATTCCCCCCGCCGGGCCCCGAAAGGCGCCTCACGGTGGACCTCCTTCCGCCAGCCGAGGTGTGCCTCAAAACCGAGAACCCGAATGCGCCGCTCGTGGCGATCTTTGGTGGGTGCGACCAGTCTCTCCTGAACAGACTTTTCAACGTGAACCTCCTAATCGCCGCCGTACTTCCTCTCGGTGAGCGCCGCGGCTTCAACGTGCGGACACGCCCGGGTTGATCGCCCGTGGCTTCCTCTTCCTCGAAGAACATCGCGTCCTTCTCCTGTTCACCTCGCGGCAAGAGCCCCGTTACCTGCGATCTCCGGGTGGCGGTTGGGGGCGGAACGTCCGCCCCCAGGACCCAGCAGCACGGCCCGGTTGCGGACCCTTCCTTTCCCTGCCGATCACCATCACCTCCCGGTGCTGAGCGCTGAACCGCCAGTGCGGATGCCCAAGAGACTGCCGGGGAGGGTTTGGGTGGCCTTAAGGCGGCCCGAGGGTCGCGTGAAAATGGGCCTTTCCCCGGCCGGGGGGCGGAGGCAAGATGATCGGCATGAGCGCTCGGGCGCCGAGGGAGACCAGCTGTGTGGGCTGGTCGCTCTTTGGGCTCGCCCTGGCGCTTCTCGCGGGTTTCGCCGTTCTGTCCGCGCTTGGGTCCTCGTCTCAAGGACCGCGGGTCAGTGCTCGCGATGTCCTGGTTTTCGTCTTGTTCCTGGCCTACGCTGCGGTCGGCGCTCTGGTGTCATCCCGGCGCCCGGCGAACCCGATCGGATGGCTGTTCCTGTGCCAGGGCCTGCTCTTCGAGTTCACCGCGTTCAGCCTGGGCTACGTGAGGTACGGGCTCTTCGCCAGGCCGGGCTCGCTGCCTGCCGCAACGGGGATGGCCTGGGTGGGGCAGTGGATCTGGATCCCGGAGTTCTTCACCCTCCCTGCCCTGTTCTTCCTGCTCTTTCCCGATGGGCGGCTGAGGTCCAGCCGCTGGCGCGTGGTGGTGTGGCTGATCGGCGCGGTGAGCGTGGCCGGGTTCATCTCGTCTGCTCTCGCCCCCGGCAGCCTTGGCGGATCCCTTTCTTCGATCCAGAATCCGTTCGGTATCGAGGGCGCACGGCCGGGCCTGAGCGTCCTGGGCACCGTGGCCACCGGCATCGGAGGACCGGCTTTCCTCGCGGCGCTGGCCTCGTTCATCCTGCGCTTCCGCGGATCCCGGGGCGCGGTGCGCCAGCAGCTCAAGTGGCTGGCGTACGCCGCCGTCCTCTTGGTGCTGAGCTTCGGAGTGGGAGACCTGCTGCAGGCCCTGGGCCTGCCGGGCTCGGTCACGAGCAATTTCTGGGTCGTCCCGGTCACGCTCATTCCGGTCGCTGCAGGCATCGCCGTCCTCAGATATCGGCTGTACGACATCGACATCCTGATCAGCAAGACCATTGTGTTCGGGGCGCTGGCGGCCTCAGCCACCGCTGTCTACGTGGCCGTGGTCGCGGGGATCGGCGCCGCCGTAGGCCGAACCACCGGGTGGAACGTAGTCGCCATCGCGGCGACGGCCGTGGTGGCGGTGGCCTTTCAACCGGTCCGGGAGCGGATGCACCGCCTGGTGAGGCGTCTGATATTCGGCTCGCCAGCTGCGGCGGAACTCGAAGCGGGCGTGGCCATCCGGTGCCTCGGCGCCTTCCGGGTTTTCCGGGACGGGGAGCCTGTCTCGGCCGCCGCCTGGCAATCAAAGAAGGCGCGGACCCTGCTGAAGATCCTGGTGGCCCGGCGGGGGCGGTCCACCACCAGGGACTTCCTCATGGAGGCCCTGTGGCCAGGGGAGGACCCGGACAAGCTCGCCAACCGGCTGTCGGTCGCCCTGGCCACCGTCCGGGCCGTTCTCGATCCCGCCAAGCGGCACCCGCCCGGCCACTTCCTGGCGAGCGACAAAGACGCCGTGCGGCTGAACCTGGCTAACCTGCCGGTCGACGTGGAGGCGTTCATGGCCCTCGCGGAGCCGGGCCTCGCCCTGGACCGGGAGGGGCGGGAAAAGGAAGCGGTGAGCCTCCTTCGAGCGGCCGAGGCAGCCTACACCGGGGATTTTCTGGAAGAGGATCTGTACGAGGACTGGGCGGCCGCCCTCAGGGAGGCGGCACGGTCGACCTATGTCTCGGTTGCCAGGGCCCTGGCCCGGCGGGCATCCGCGGCGGCGGACCATGACACAGCGGCGCGCCACTACCTGCGGATCCTCGAGAAGGATGGCTGGGACGAAGGCGCGCACCTGGGATTGGTGGAAGCGCTCGAACGGGCGGGACGCCACGGTGACGCGAGACGGCGGTACCGGGCCTATGTCGAGCGGATGGAGGAGATCGAGGTTCCTGCGACAGCCTTCCCGCTCCGCAGCGAACCGCTCGCCAAGTAACATGACGACATCCAACGGCAACGAATCGCCCGCCGTGGTGGGATGGCCAGGACCCGCTCGGGATGGTCAGACTTTGGTCACACTAAGAGCTGCCTGCAGTCGTTCATCGCCGTTCGCCAACGTCCCGCGATCGGTCGGAGGTTGGACGAGCCGGCCGGCGAGTGCTGCGGTGGCAGGCTGAGCCATTCCGGCTCTCGGTTCGCGTTCCGACGACGCTCGTCCGATCTGATACTGACCGGTGCGGGGCGTTCAGCAAGCTCTTGTCGATGGACCCGGCCGGCCGGGCGCGCGGGCTGGTGTCCCTGCCGGCCGGGAACCACGCGGCTGCTCTCGCCTACGCCGCTACTGCCGTGGGGGCCAAGGCCACGGTCGTGATGCCGGCCAGCGCCGACCTGGCGGTCATGGCCGGCCAGGGGACGGTGGGGCTCGAGTTCCCCGGACAGGTCCCGAGCGTCGGCGTGGTGGTGGTTCCCGTCGGAGGGGGCGGCCTCATCTCCGGCATCGCCGCGGCCGTGAAGCTCCAGCACCCATCCGTCCGGATGGTGGGAGTCGAGCCCGACGGGGCGGACGCGATGAGCCGGAGCCTTGAGCTGGGGGGCGCCCGCCCATCTGGAAAAGGTCGACACCATAGCCGACGGCCTGGCCCCCCCGTTCGCCGGCGTGCACACCTTCCGGCACGTCCAGAACTTCGTGGACGAAGTGGTGCGGGTGACGGATGGGGAGATCGTCGACGCGGTTCGCGTGCTGATCCAGCGGCCGAAGCTTGCCGCTGAACCTCCGACGCCGCCGGCCTCGCCGCCCTGCTGTCGGGCAAGGTGGCCCCGAAGGCGGGCTCCACGGTCGTGTGCGTCATCAGCGGCGGCAACATCGGGCCCGACGTCCTGAAGCAGCTGCTGTGAGGAGTCAGGCGTTGCACGGCGACGCTGCGCCGCGGGTCAGGTCACTCGAAGCAAGAAGCGCCGCGCTGAGGAGTACCCAGTGCTGACTCCAATCGCAACCCCCCACACATATTTGCCCTGGATTCCTGAAGTTCTGGGGTTCTCAGGCCAGCTTCGTGTCTATGTGAAGGAGGAGTCCTATCAGTATGGGAGAAGCGTCAAGGGGCGAGTCGCATACGCGATGGCTTGTCAGAGCCAGCGCTCCGGGAGACGGATCGTTGAGTCACCTTCAGGAAATCTCGCGTTGGGGCTCGCGTTCTGGTGCGAGCCCTTGGGGTGCCTCAGCCGCTGTGCTTGGTCGATGATTGTTGCGAGACTGCCATGCGAGCGGCTCTCACCGATGCTGGCTGCCTGATCGAGACTGTACCGCTGACCAGGCGCCGTTGGCACCGGTGCGACAATGTCCGGAATCGCAGCAGTACGGCCCCCTGACCGGACGACCCGCGTGGTTGCCGTAGAACCAGCGGGTTCGACGATCTTCAATGGCGGCTGGGCGCATCGCGGGTTCGGCTGCCGAGAGCAGGAGGTCCAGCCGGGCCTCGTTGACGAGTGAGTAGGTGTCGTTGCCGCGGAGCTGGCTAGCGCGCCGGTAGGCATCGCGCGCTTCGCGCAGCGCCGCCCAGTCGAACGCCGGGCCTGTGCGGGACCGGGCGAGCCTGCGCCGGACGCCGCCGAGGGTGGCCCATGTCTCGGCGTCGCTGGAATCCAGCTCGACCGCGTGCTGGAATGCCTCAACGGCATTGGTGAGGTGCCCGCTCTTGCTGAGCGTCACGCCCAGTTCCCGCCATCCTGCGGCCCAGTTAGCGTCAAGGCGGACTACTGCCTGCAGCTCGTCGATCGCTGCCGCGTAGCTGGCCGCGTTCCGCAGCGCGATTCCCAGCTGGTAGTGCGCCTGGACGCTCACGGGATTGCGGTCGACGGCCTGCCGCAGTAGTTGTATTGCCTGATCTGGCGTGGCCTTGCGGGCGGCGGCGACCAGGTCGTCCGCCTGCAGTTCCTGAAGCCGGCGGGTCTCCTGGTGCAGGCCGTCCCATTCGCTTCTGGGCGCCGTGAGCAGCGGTTGTGTTCCCTTTCAGTGGCGACGAGCGGTGACGATCCAGGCGCGGGAGTTGAACCAGACACCTTCGTCGCTCATGTGCGCGGCGAGCGCCTCGCGCAGACGCTCGACCGCGCGCGTCGCGGCGGCGGGATCCAGCCGCTTCAGGACTTCGGCGGTGCACGTGAAGCCGCAGACCCAGTCGAGGGCGGCGGCCACGTCCGGACCGTAGTAGACCGGTTCGCGGACGTCGGTGAAGGCGATGTCGGCGAACCCTGCAGCCTGCAGGATCTCTGTCACGGTCGGCGGGTCGGCGAGCGAGAACGGATCCGGTCCCCCGGAAGCACCGGCCACTGGCCCTTCGGCTGCTCCGAGGGATTGGCGGATAGCGGTGTCCCACTCGTTGCGCTCGTGGGCCTGCCAGACCATCATCACCAGGCGCCCGGCCGGGCGCAGCGCCCGGCTGATGTTGGCGAACGCGGCGGCGGGGTTGTCGAAGAACATCGTGCCGAACCTGCTGATCGCCAGGTCGAAGCGCTCCGGCGGAAAGAGGTGGACCTGCGCGTTGGCATGCTCGAAGGTGACGTTGCGGAGTCGTTCCGCCCGGGCGAGCTCGCGGGCACGCTCGATCGCGGGCGCGGAGACGTCGACCCCGAGCGCACTCCCTGCCTGGGCCGTGCGCGCGGCCTGCCGGGTCGTCTGCCCGGTCCCGCAGCCGATGTCGAGGACGTGGTCGTGGAGCTGGACGCCAACTGCCCGGCGCAGTACCTCGTTGTGCCGCCGCAGTTCGGCGTCGTAGCCGCTGGGGCCGGGCGTATGTTCGCTTGCGGCGTGTCGCACCGCGGTCCCTTCGCGACGGCCGGGGCCGCCTGGTCGCTGTTGGTAACCGGCATTCATCATCGATGGCAGCCCGCCACT
>WNGG01008237.1_pt1 | contig 14162 bp, 11 predicted proteins | sample 5400661 | NCBI WGS metagenome assembly WNGG01 (sample SAMN13153372, study PRJNA577476) | soil metagenome | isolation source: 100 cm soil or saprolite under Garry oak tree replicate 1 | place: USA:California | collected 2016-06-15
CACTACATTGCCGGCGACGACCAAACCGATCTGGCATTCATCAAAATCGACTCCAAAGTCGCGTTTCCATTTATCAATCTCGACAATATTTCCCCGAATTTGCTCGGTGAAACGGTCATCGTAGTCGGCAACGCCGTCGGTTACGGCAGCTCGATTAGTCGGGGAGTTCTGAGCGCGGTCAAGCGCGATATCACAATCGATAACGTCGAATACACGGACTTGGTCCAGACGGATGCGGCAATCAATCCGGGTAACAGCGGCGGACCAGTGATCGATATTTCCGGGCGACTGGTCGGGATCAGCTCAGCAAAGATGGCGTTCACGCCGCAGGGCGTGCCAACCCAGGGACTTGGTTTCGCTATTCCGGCGGAGGTGGTGCGCAATAGCATTGCCCGATTCAAAAAAACTGCGCAGAACCAGCCCGAGCCCAAGAAACGACCGTCAAGCAGCGAAGCATCAGCATCGAACGCGGAGCGCTCGTTCGGAATGCAACTGCAGGATTTGAGCGAGGAATTAACTGACGCGCTCGGTTATGCGCGAGGCCACGGCGTTTTGATTACCGCAGTTGAACCGGGCAGCCCGGCAGATCAAGCGGGAATTGAGCGCGGCCTGGTGATTTATCGCGTCGGCAAAGACGAAGTGAACTCTGTCAAACAAATCGAGGATCTGCTTGGTCGGGTGCAAAGTGGTACAAGCGTCGATTTTGCCATCGGCGTCATTCGCGCCCGCGGGCAAGGTCAGCAGGTTGAGACTTTGACGATGGCGGCGCGTTGATAATTGTCTGATGGAAATGTCGCAAAATGATAAAGGTTGAGAATCTCACTAAGCGTTACGCCGGCCAGCCTGCCATCCAAGATTTGAGTTTCGAAGTCGCCCAAGGCGAAATCATGGGATTTCTAGGACCGAACGGTGCGGGCAAGACCACCACGATGCGCATTTTGGCCAGCTTCATGCCGCCAACGTCGGGTCGCGCGACCATTGCCGGGTTCGATATTTTTGAGCAATCGCTTCAGGCCCGGGCGCATCTCGGTTACATGCCAGAAAATGTGCCGCTCTACAACGATATGCGCGTGACGGAATACCTCGACTATCGCGCGGCGCTTAAAGGGGTGCCACACCGTCGCGTCGCGGAACGCGTCGGCGATGTAAGGGAACTTTGTGGCCTCAAGGAAGTGGAGAAGAAGTTAATCGGTACTCTTTCCAAAGGTTACCGGCAACGGGTTGGCCTGGCCGACGCGCTCCTGCACGAGCCGGACCTTCTCATTCTCGATGAGCCGACCATCGGCCTCGATCCAAATCAAATCCGACAGGTACGCCAGCTCATTAAGAGTCTTGGCAAACAGCACACGATTTTGCTCTCGACTCACATTCTGCCGGAGGTCGAAATGACATGCAGGCGGGTCATTATCATTCACAAAGGCCGAATTGAGGCATGCGATACGCCAGAAAATTTGCTCGGGAAAATCAGGCAAGCCGGTGGGGTGGTGCTTGAGGCGAAAGTGGCACCCGACGACGGCGCCGAAGAGCTAAAGAAGGTTTCAGGTGTTCGTGATGTAACTGTGGATGTGGACGGCGATTGGAAAATATTCTCGTTGCGCGTCGAGTCAGGTGCAGACGTGCGTGAGGAAATTTTTCGGCTCGCCACCGACCGGCGCTGGACCGTGCGCGAACTAACGCAGCGCCGAGCTACCCTCGAGGACGTGTTCGTCGAGCTCACGCATCCCGACGTAGTCTGAGGCTGATGCAAAGCAGATGTCGATCTAGCGATTATGCGTAAGTTTTATACTCTTCTCTCGCGCGAGGTACGCAGCTATTTTTACTCGCCGATCGCTTACATCGTCCTGATCTTTTTCCTGCTCATCAGCGGCGTCGATTTCTATTTTCAGGTTTCCTTCATGAACCAGCGCCAGGTGCAATACTCGGTGCAGGAAGCTTTTTTTAACTCGATCTTCTTTTGGTTCGCCTTCGTCTTGATTTTTCCCCTCATTACGATGCGCCTGTTCGCAGAAGAATTTAAGCTCGGCACGATTGAGCCGCTTATGACCGCGCCCGTGCGTGATTGGCAGGTGGTGCTCTCGAAGTTTTTCGGCGCCCTAGTTTTTTATCTCATCCTCTGGATTCCAACAATTTGTTACTTCGTGATTTTTCAAATCATCACGGGGCACCTCGCCGCAAACTCCACCGCTGCGTACTGGGGTTCATATCTAATGCTTTTGATGCTTGGGATGTTTTATCTCTCCGTCGGCTGCCTCGCCTCCGTTCTGACGAAGAACCAGATCGTCGCCGCAATCATTTCGTTCTGCGCAATTACGCTGCTGTTCTTTCTGGGATTGGTTCAATTCATTCTTCTCGATGTTAGCTCGGCAACACGCGACTTGCTTGGCTACTTCTCCGCGATCGAGCATATGGCAACATTTTCGCGGGGCGTAATCGATACACGGCCAATCGTTCTCTACGTGAGCATGACCATTGTGCTACTGACGCTCACCTATCAAGCATTCCAATCCCGCAAATGGAGGCTGTAACGATGGCTAAAGAGACCACCCGGCGCGCTCGTCCGAAAAAAATCCATCGCGTCCAGATCAGTTTTAACGTTCTGGCACAAATCATTCTCATTCTATTTCTCGCCGCGATGGTGAATTCCATCGCCTTCAGACATTACAAACGCTGGGATTTTTCCCGCGACCAGAAATATGCGCTTTCGGACAAGACGAAGCGTTTCCTCCGCACCATCAAAGGCAAGATGCACATTACTGTTTTCTTTTCCCCGAACACACCCATCAGCGCGGACGTGCAAAATTTGCTGACGGAATATCAGTACGCGGGGAAAGGAAAGATCGTCCCGCGCCAAAGAGATGTTCGATAAATACAAGATCGTCAGCGACGAGAGTCTGTTGGTGATTGATTACGAAGGACGCAACAAGACGGTGAAGGCTTCCGAAATGGCCGAAGTCGATCAAAGTGGAATGGCCCTCGGCGAAGGTCCGCGGGTCGTCGCATTCAAAGGCGAGCAGGCAATCACGAGCGCGATGATCGATCTCGTCGAGGGGAAGAAAAATATTCTCGGTTACGTTCTCGGTCACAAGGAACCGCCACTTTCCGGAAACAGCCCCGTTTCCGTGCTCAAGACATTCATCGAGGGCGAAAACATCAAGTTCCAGGAGTTGAATCTTTTCGATGTTGGCGCAATTCCGGCGGACTTGAAGACGGTCATGATCATCGGACCACAGTACGATTTCTCTGATCGTGAAATGCAATTGTTGCGCGACTTCTGGAACAAACAGGGACGACTTCTGGTGCTTCTCGATCCCGCGGCGAAGACGCCCAAGCTAGACGCGTTTCTTAACGAGCTCGGGGTAAGGGTGAACGACGACCGGCTGATGGTTTTCCTGCGCACCGGGATCCAGGAGCTCGCGCTAACTCGCGATGTGCAGGCGCATTTTCTGGGCGACAGCCCGATCACAAAACGACTGGCTGACGTGCGTGCGCTGTTCTTTGGCGGCACATCTTCGCTTACGCTTGAGCCTGAGCGTGTTCGCGCTGCCAATATTCGCCTCGAGGCGCTGATTCAGGCGGAGAAAGGTTATTTTGCCGAGACCGATTACAACTCGGACGACCAGGCAAAGCTGCAGGCCGACGCGAACAGAAATAGCGGCGCTCCGCCAATGATCGGCGCGGCGATCGAAAAAGGCGGCAGCGCGGACGAACGGGTGCAGGTGAATTCGTCGCGTTTAGTCGTGGTAAGCAACGCGACGTTTATTCAAGACAAGGCGCTCACCCAAGATCAGCAGTCCCTCGATTTTATTTCCGGGAGCGTGAATTGGCTGCTCAGCCGCGAACAGCTTATCGGCATCGCGCCAAAAATCCCCAGACCTCTCACCTTCACTCTCGATGAAAATGGGTTACGCAGTTTGCGCTGGATGATCCTAGTGTTAATGCCGTTGATTCCAGCCGTAATCGGTAGCGTGGTGTGGTGGCAGCGACGCGTTTGATTCTTCGATTCGATCTATGAATTGGAAGACCACCCTCGCTTTAGCTGCGGTTGCCCTCGCCATTTTCGCATACTTCAGATTTTTTGAGCTCAAACAGCCGAGCACGGAAGAAGCGACACGCCAAGCGCAAAATGTAGTCAACTTCGATCAAGACAAAATCGACCAAATCGTGATCCAGAATGGTGACGATAAGATCGAGATGCGCCGCCACGACAGTAAATGGCGCCTCGAAACGCCGATCAAAGACCAAGCAGACAATTCTTTGATCGAGAAATTACTCTTGGATTTGGGGAGCTGGCAGAAGGACGCGACGATTTCGGCAAAAGAAATTGAGGCCGACAAAGGCAAGCTCAATGAATACGGCCTGAACAAGCCGAAGCTGAAGCTCAAATTGATCGGGCAGGATCGGTCACCGGAAATTTTATTTGGGAAAGACGCCGCCCTCGAAGGCAAGATGTATGTGCGCTTCGAAAATTCAAAGGAAACGTTTCTCGCTGCCCAAACCATCAAAAGAGACATCGAGAAAAAGCCCGAGGAATTTCGCGACAAGAAATTGACCGATCTGGTCACGACGCAAGTCTCGCGCGTCGTGTTAAAGACGCCTGCTGGAGAAATGGAGCTGCAGAAAAAGGGCGATCACTGGGAAATCCTAAAACCACTCCGCGCGCGTGGCGACGATCAAAAGATCGGTGATTTGATCGGGCAAGTTACCACGGCGCGTATTCAACAGTTTGTTACGGACGATCGCGGCGATCTGCACCCCTACGGCTTGGCCGAGCCGCGTGGAGTGATTACGTTATTTGGACCGGACGACAAACAAGGGGAGATGCTGCAGATCGGTAGCGTGCCGGAGAAAGAAAAGGACCAGGTTTATGTGCGGTCTGCACCCCGCGGGTTCGTTTATACACTGCCGAAGAAAATTGAAGAAATTCTCAACATCAAACCCGACGATTTGCGCGACCGGCACTTGGTTCGAATCGACACAAATATTCTTGACCGCATCACGATCGAGGCGCGCGACAAGGGTAAAACTGTTTTCGCGCGCAAAGGTGAGAATTGGACAATCGTCAGCCGCAATAATGCACCGGCAAATTCGAGTCAAATCCGACGCATGCTGGACACACTCCAAAATGAGCAAGTCACGAAATTTGTTGAGAACATCGCTTCCGATTTGCCGAAGTACGGGCTCGATAAGCCGCAGCTGCGATTGACCTTTAGCTCATTTGCCTCGGAGAACACCGCTGAAAGCAAAGCGGGTGAGCAACCTTTTGCGACAATCGCGTTCGGAAAAGTGGACGGCGACAACGTTTACGCGCGGCTCGGGGATGAGCCTTTTATCGTGGCGGTGCGTCGCGGTTTACTCGATAACATTTTTGTTGACCCTTTCCTGTGGCAGGAATTGTCGCTCTTCAAATTCAAGCCAGAACAAATTCACCGCTTGAGCGTCGTAGCTGATCAAGAGCGGTCGCTGGTCCGCGATTCAAACAACAAATGGACTTGGGTGAAAGGGACCGGCGAAATCAATCAGACGAATCTGCAGTCATTGCTTGGCACGTTGTCCAGTCTGCATGCCGTGCGTTGGATTGGCGCAACGCAGCCGCAGCATGGCTTCGAAAAACCACAGCTCGCGATCACGTTTACCACTTCGCCCGACGACAAGAGCTCCCACAGGTTGTCTGTTGGCGGCGCGGCCGGTGATGGAACATGGTTCGCGCGCGTCGAGGAGCGGGAAGGCATTTTTGTTATCAGCAATTCCGATCTTAACACCCTGAAGTTGTCGCTCGTCGCGCAACCATCTACGTCGCCCAGTCCCGCGGCGAGCGCATCACCAGGTACGAAACGATGATCCTCGCCGCCGTTTCGTGGGCGGCGTAACGCGCGCGTTCCAAACACGTCAGCGCCGCACCTCGTCGAGCAAAACGGCTACAACTTTCTCGCCGTGTAGATTGTGACAATACCTCCGGTTAGCGGTTCGGCGTTAGCATTATGAAAGCCATTCGTTTCGATCAAGCGAAGCATGGCCTCGCCACTGGGAAATTCTTCAATCGACTCGCCAAGGTAATCATAGGCGTTCTTTTGCCTCGTGAGAAAGGAGCCGAGAAACGGCAGACACCGATGCAAGTAGAACCGATAAGCAGCACGCAAGATTGACAATCGCGGCAGCGAAAACTCCAGAACCAGCAAGCGGCTACCATATTTGAGGACGCGCGACATTTCGCGCAGCGCAGCACCCCAGTTTTCCATATTGCGCAAACCGAAGGCAACCGTAACGCAATCGAAGGCAGAATTGGCAAACGGCAGTCTCATTGCATCAGCAACGACGGTTTGGCGCACACCTTTTCTTTTCGCGAGCTCCAGCATTTCAGCCAAGAAATCGGCGCCTATGATTTCTGCATTTGGTAATTTCTCTTGGAGCACCAGCGCGAGATCTCCTGTGCCAGTAGCAAGATCGAGAATTTTCTTCGGCTTCCAACTTGCGACGATTTGCGCGGCGCGACTCCGCCAATAAAAATCGGCCCCACAACTTAGCGAATGATTGGCCAGGTCGTAGCGTCGAGCGATAGATCCGAACATTCTTCGGACCCGCTCGGGCTGTGTCGCGATACTGGATTTATTCAACGTCTCAAAATTGAACAACCAACGTTAACGCGCAATCTTAGGACCGCTCGCTCTTTTCAGGTTACCGATGCCATATCGGCCGATTCATGCAGAAATTGATGCTATGTCACGCTCGACTACCTCTAGAAGTTATTAACGAGGGTATTGGAGGCCTAATTTTTATAGTAAAAGTTGATTGCCATCTGAGCTAACTCCGGTTATGTGACGACTTATGGATATATCTGTTGAAGCTTTACAAGAAGCCATCTCGATTCGCCGACAAATCGATACTCTGGAAAAACGTCTCTCCTCAATCATCAGAGTGGGAGGTGCACCTGCAGGCCCCGTAGCTCGCGGCGGTCGCCGCCGGATGTCGGCCGCGACTCGAGCCAAACTTGCAGCAGCCGCCAGAGCTCGTTGGGCAAGGCAAAAGGCAGGCATAAAAACAACTCCAGTTAAGAAAGGTGGAATCTCCCCTGCCGGGCGAAGGAGACTTTCCCAACTGATGAAGGCCCGATGGGCGGCAAGAAGGAAAGCTGCGGGAAAGAAATAGGTTAGTCGATCCGCCCGGCATAGGGCCAGCGGAAACCTTGTTTGCGCTTCGCTGAACGGAAATATTCAGCGGAGATGTGAGATAGAAGACTGGTTAGTGCTCGCGAGAGGACTCGAACCTCCACGGGTTACCCCATACGGTCCTGAGCCGTACGCGTCTGCCAATTCCGCCACGCGAGCAAAGGGGAGCGATCCGTAAAATGCGCAGCCACCAGGACGCCGCAAGGTCAAACCAACGATGCTGATCCTAACGAAGCTGCCGATGTTGTGTTAGATTACCCTGCGCGCCTCTTACGTGCGCGAACTTCCAGTTGATGCGCCTTACGTACCTGACCAAGGGAACGCAAAAGATCGGCGTAATTCGACGCGACAATTTCGTAGTCTTGCGGCGGTTTTTCGGTCGACTCCTCCCAGCTTTTGAGCGAAGCGCGATAGAGTTCAGCCGCCTTCGCGTAATCCCCCCGTGAATGATACACCACCGCCAGGTTGCATTTCGATTGCGCGATGTCCGGATGCGCGGTGGGATGCACCTTCTCACGGATGCCCAGTGCCCGAAGGTGTATTTTCTCCGCTTCCGTGTAACGACGTTCATTCGTGTAAAAGACCGCCAGATTATTGAGCACAGAGGCGACATCTTCATGATCAGGTCCGAGTTGCTTTTCGTAGATCTCCAAAGCGTGCAAATAATATGGCTCCGCCGCTTTTTGCCGTCCTGACTTGCGGAAAATAAGCGCAACATTGTTTAGCATAGTGCCGAGGTCCGAGTAGGGCAGGTCTTCCAGTTGGCCGCCCGCGGCGAACGCTTTTTCGTAGAAGCGGACGGCTTCCTCGGTTTGACCGAGACTATCACATAAGAACGCTAGCCGCCGCGCGGAGCGAAATATGGCGCGCTGATCGGCCGGTTCTATTTTTTCCAGTATTGCATGCGCCTTCAGAAGATATCCTTTGGCCGCGGTACGATTTCCCTGTTGATCGAGAAGTTGCCCTAATTTTTCGAAGCTTGTCGCCAAAGGGGTCTCGGCTCCGGGAAAAGCGCGCTTGGCAATCTCGAGAGCTGTTTCAGCAACACGGATTGCCTCAGGCAGGCGATTGCCGGCCCGCAGGGTGTCGAGTTTGTCGTTGAGAATCGACCAAAGCTTTTCTTCACCTTTCATCGATCATCACCAACCCTCGCTCAGTTGCCTAACAACTCGCGTGGCAAGGTCCTCTGTGGCAAGCGGCAGCGCCTGCCGTTCGTCAGTCGTAACGTCCGAGCCAACGAAAAAACTGGTCGCTCCGACAGCTTCACCAGAGGGAACGAGCGCCGCTCCGTTCGACCCCACGACAGTGTACTTCAAGTGCATAGCCAGATTAAACTCGGTCGTTTGGAGCACATTCCCCCGGACGGAACGCGCCGGAATGCGGTCGATGCGGGTGATTTCGGCCGTCAAAGTCGCATCCGCATTTCCGTCACCTGCAATCTGAAATGTCCCATCTTGTTGCAATTGCTTAATTACTGTGTCAGTCACCAATACTTCAATGTGAGGAACGAGCGTTCTATTTGTAAAGGTGGGAACCGCGATCGTGTGCACGTCGCGAAGGTAATACGGTTTCACCGGACCGATGTGATAGCCGAGACAACCAGTCAAACAGAGGCAGGCAAGCGCTGCCGTGAATAAAGCTTTCACGGCGCCGGTGAGGCGGACGTTTCAGGAGACGCCGATGCTTCGGGTGCTGGAGACCCGCCGGACGTTGGCGGTGCCGGCAATGGCTCGGGAGCAGTCGTGGTATCCGGCGTAAGTGAAGCCGGTGGCGGCAACGAAACATCAGTCTCCGGAGCTGGCAACGGTGCTTCGTTGTTTGTCGAGCCGCGCATCGTCGATCCGCCTTTGGCCACTTGACCTCCATGCGGACTCTGCTTTTTCTTCGCGGCGTCTGCCGCAGCAAAGGCAGGCTGAAGCGCGGCTTCACCGACCTTCGCGCGCAACTCATCGATCCTCTTCTTGGCCCGATCACTTTCGCTCGAGCCTGGTTGCTGACGAATCACTTCATTGTAATAGATTACGGCGGCGCGATAATACTTCTGTTTGTCGTAAAATTTCGCAACTGCGAAGGAGCTTGTCGTTTGCTTGTGCTCAAGTAATTGCAGGTTCGCACGTGCTTGCGCCGCTTTCTCGCTATTTGGATAGTGAAAAATAAAGTCCTCGAAGGCAGTCTTGGCGTTGCTCGCGGCAGCCGCATCCTTTGTTCCTGTTCGCGCGGCGTGGAACCAGATGTAGCCGATCTGATATTGCGCATCTACCGCGACCGGCTCGTTCGGAAACTTGTCCACTACGGCCTGGTAAGCCTGAAGGGCCGCATCGTTCGCACCCTGTTTTTCGCGCGCGAGGCCTATGTCAAACTGGGCACGCGCCGTGTACTTCCCGTACGGCGCCGTCCGAACAACGTCCGCGAAAATAGTCACTGCGCGGTCCAATGAAGACGCAATCGGGATGCCCAGGATTTTCAACTTTTTACCCGCCAAATAGATTTCGCCGATGCGAAATTGCGCCTCAATTGCTTCATCAAAGTGCGGGCTGCTCGGATATCTCAACACCAACTGACTAAACGATTGTGCCGCTTGCAGATAATCACGCCGTTGCTCTTGTAGTTCGCCCGCGCGAAAAAGGGCGCCGGCAGCTAGAGTGTCTTTGGGATGGCGCTTCACAAGGGTCTTGTAGGCGCGGATGGCTCGTTTCGTGTTGCCCTCTTTTTCTGCAGTCTGCCCGATCTGAAACATTTCCGCTGCATCCCCGCTTATTTCCTCGTCGCCCGGAGCCACAAACTTGGCCTTTTTGCCTGGCTCAAAGACCACCGAAGCCACGCTGAGGTTGGGCAAAGCGAGGGCGGCGACGACGAACACAACGAGGCTGCGAATTCGGAAATACATGGGGTGTGGCAGGGTATTTAAGTTATCCGTTCCGTCAAGTTAGCCAGCCGCTTTTCTGAGTGCGCCACCGTATAATATTGATCGACATTCTCGCTGGATCGACGTCTGTTCGATGGCACAAAATCGACTAAGCTTCTCATTTCTTTTGAATCTAAGCGATCAGCAAAAAATACGCATTGGTGCCTGCGCATGGAGTTTTGAAGACTGGTGTGGCGCTTTCTATCCCGCGGATCTGCCAGACTCTCACTGGCTCGAATTTTACGCACGCTACTTGCCGGCCGTGGAAGTGGATTCAACCTTTTACGGCGCTCCCGCGGAAAATACGGTGCGTCGTTGGGTCGAAATGACTCCAGCCGTTTTTCGTTTTGCTTGTAAACTTCCCCGCGAGATCACACATGCCTGCCGGCTGCGCGATTGCAGCGCCGAGTTGAATTCATTCCTCCGCGCGATCGAGCCGCTCGCGCCAAAGCTCCGGGTCATCCTGATCCAGCTTCCGCCGTCGTTCGCGCCGAAGGACGGAAAGCCAGCGCTTCGGAAATTTCTCGCACAACTGCCGCGCGATTTTCGTTTCGCGATTGAATTTCGCCATGTCGGCTGGCATCGACCCCAGATTATCCGCCTTCTGGAAAAATATCGCACTTGTTGGGTCTGGGCCGATACCAGCCCTCTCAACGAACGGAATCTTGCGCCTTTCGAATTTCTCCCCCGCACCACCGATTTTCTTTATCTGCGTCTGCTCGGCGACTATGCCACGAAATACAGCGTCGATGGAGGGCATTTGCATCGTTATGAAAAACTGCTGTGGAAACGAGAAGCCGCCCTCGAAAGCTGGTCGTTAAAAATCGAGCGCCACCTCTCCGAAGTGCGCAACGTATGGACATTCGTGAGCAATCACTTCGAAGGATTTGCGCCTGAAACCTGCCAGCGGCTCGCCCAGCGCCTTGGTTTCAATTTGCCGCTGCCTTCCGAAATCGAGAAAGTATTGTCCGAGCAGGAGCGATCGCAGCTCAATCTTCAGTTGTAACCGAGGGCGGCCTCCTCGCGCCACAGTCAGCGACCACGGCTACAGCCTAATAATTTCGCCGACCCTGTAGCCACCGCCCTGTGGGCGGTTTACGCAACGAGCGTCGTTGCTACAAATTTTGGCTAACGAATCTCCGCCGCGCCGAAGTACGATTGCAATTTTTCCGGAATGCGGATTGAGCCGTCGCTCTGTTGCCCGTTCTCGATGAGCGCTGCGAATAATCTTGGCAACGCCAATCCCGAACCATTTAACGTGTGGCAAAACCGGTTTTTTCCATCGGCATCTTTGTAGCGGAGATGCATCCGGCGCGCTTGAAACCCCTCAAAATTGGAGCAACTCGAGACTTCGAGGTAGGTATTCTGACCCGGCGACCAGACCTCGATGTCATAAGTCTTGGCTGACCCAAAACCCAAATCGCCGGTACACAGCCCCACAATGCGGTAAGGCAAGCCGAGTATTTGCAAGACGCGTTCGGCATCAGCCGTAAGCGATTCCAGTTCATCGTACGATTTTTCAGGCGTCGTGATTTTCACCAACTCCACCTTGTCGAATTGATGCACACGGATGATCCCGCGCGTTTCCCGTCCGGCTGCGCCAGCTTCGCGCCGGAAGCATGGCGTGTAGGCAACAAATTTTTTCGGAAGATCGACAATGTTCAAAATTTCGTCGCGATGAAGATTCGTCAGCGGCACTTCCGCAGTAGGCGCGAGAAAAAGCTGGTTTTCTTCCAACCCGTACATGTCAGCCTCGAATTTTGGCAATTGCGTCGTGCCAATCATGCAATCGCGCCGTACCAGAAACGGCGGGCTGACCTCGAAATAGCCGTGCTCACGCGTATGCAGATCGATCATGAAATTGATCAACGCGCGTTCCAGTTTTGCGCCTGTGCCCGTGAAACAGATAAAACCGGTGCCGCTCAACTTCGCGGCGCGTTCCAGATCGAAGAGCTTCAACTTCTCTCCAAGCGCGACATGGTCGAGCGTCTCATCGCTCAGTTTCGGCCTTTCCCCCCAACTGCGCACGACTCGGTTGGCGCTGGGATCTTTGCCAACCGGAACACTCTCATGCGGCAAATTCGCGATCTGTAGAAGCAGATTATTCTGCTCCTCCTCGGCGGCCGTCGTTCGCTTGTTAAGGTCTACAATTTCCTCCCCTATTTCTCGGACGCGCGCTTCGAGTTCTGCAGTTGCATCGCTACTGCCGCGTTTCGCCCCGATCTCTTTGCTCAACCGTTTGCGATCGGCGTTTAACTGTTGCAACGCGGTTTCCACTTTTCGCCGCTCCGCATCGACGCGCAGGACTTCGTCGATCTTCGTCTCATCGCCGCCGGCGCGCGTCGCAAGGCGCTCACGAACAAAATTCGGCTTCTCGCGAATCAAACGAATGTCGAGCATGCCTGCGATTGTAGAGGCCGCCGTCTCCAGCGGCAAATCCGATTGGGTAGCGCACGCTTCTCGCGTGTTGGCGAGCGCGTCCTCGCGATCGCGAACTTTACGCGTGAATTCTGATCCTCGGTTGCAGATGAACTCAATCAAAAGATCGTTTTGTCGCGACGCCAAAACCAACACGCGAGACGCGTGTGCTACCATAAACCGCGCGTGACAATGATTCACCCGCGCCGATACTTTCCCCGTGGAAAAGCTTGACCTGCTTGCTGTTGCACTCGGCCTGGCCGCCCTCGCCGGCATCAACCTTTATCTCACGGTTTTCGCCACTGGCCTCGCCATCCATTTCCACTGGATTACGCTTGCGCCAGCGTATCAATCGCTCGAAGTGCTTGGGAATCCGGTGATCGTCACGATTGCGGGCATCCTCTATTTCCTGGAGTTTTTCGCGGACAAAATTCCGTGGTTCGACTCTGCTTGGGACGCTGTCCACACCGTCATACGCCCGATCGGCGGCGCCTTGCTCGCCATTCAAGTGCTCGGCCATCCGAGTCCTGCGTTCACCGTCATTGTCGCGCTACTCGCTGGGGGCACGAGTCTCATTGCTCACACGGCAAAGGCGGCGACGCGTCTCGCCAGCAACACATCGCCAGAGCCGTTTACGAATATCGGATTGAGCCTCGGTGAAGATGCTGCGGTGCTCGGCGGACTCGCTCTCGTTCATTTCAATCCGCTGCTTGCCTTGCTGATCCTTTTGCTCGGGATCGCTGCGTTCTTGTACTTTGCGCCCAAAATTTTCCGTGCGATGAAGGCAAAGATTTGGCTCGTCTTTAAGAAATTGAACGGGCCACCCGATCTCAGCATGCCCGTAAAACTACCGGTCACGTTGCCAGCGCGGCTTGCCTCCGTCTTCAGCCGCGAAAATGTTCTGGCCGAAACGATCGCCTGGGCCGTGCCGTGCATCAGCGGCCGGGGCCGCCGCATTCCACCAAATCTTTCCGGCGCGCTCGTCGCGACGAATGAAGAGCCGCGCAAACTCTTGTTCGTGGCGCGAAAAGGCGGACGCCCCTTTGCCCGGACCATCGACCTGAACGATTCGATCGTTGCCCGCGAGCCAAGATTTCTTTCTGAGAACCTCATTATTTTCCCAGCTGTCGGGAAAGGTCCGAAGTATCTGTTCATTTTTCCGCGCCCGCACGCGGGCTTGGTCGAGCAAATAGTCCATGATTTGCGGGAGCGGCTCAGCGCAGCGCCGTTACACGCCGATTTGTTGGATGAAGAAGGAGCGGCCGTTTAAGTCACGTCTTCGTCGTTGGTATCGCGTCATTGAATTGGGTAGTGCATGCGTCTCGCGTGCTGGCGAAGCCGTCTCGGGTTCGCGGACTTTCTGAGCGTGGGCTCGAGACGAAGAGTGCGTAGCGACATAACATGGTGAAACGCCAACGTCGTTTCGGCGCCACGCTGAAACCAACACGCGAGATGCGCGCGCTACCCCAGAATCGGGCGATGCATTGCGCTTGTTTTCGACATCAGCGTTGCGTTCCGCACAGCGAAACGGCTACAGGATAGGGTGTGTCGCTCGCTTTGAACCTTGCAAATCGCTACGCCGAGATGCGCGCCACCGCGCGCATCCGCGAACGTCCACTGTTTGTTTCACCGCGCATCCCGAATGAGCTGGAACTACAAGCGCGCTGGTTCGCCGG